>Ga0268262_10000698_pt1 | contig 43549 bp, 57 predicted proteins | sample TergutNc150P3_FD_190354 | JGI IMG/M metagenome (GOLD analysis project Ga0268262, IMG submission 190354) | Nasutitermes corniger P3 segment gut microbial community from laboratory colony in Florida, USA - Nc150 P3 (SPAdes) (version 2) | ecosystem: Host-associated > Arthropoda: Insects >...
GGTGATTATTGCGGAGGTGGCACACCCGTTCCCTTTCCGAACACGGAAGTTAAGCCCTCCTGCGCCGATGATACTGCCTCTCTAAGGGGCGGGAAAGTAGGTCATCGCCGGGCTTTTTTATTTTAATCAGTCGGCGTGGAGTTTTGCGATGAGCAAAACTTACGCTTTTTTTTACCCCCTAGCCCCCCCCTTGGGGGTATTTTTTTGCCTTTTTAGGATTACAGACTAAAAATCAATGTGCCGATATTAACGATATGAAAAAGAATTTTTTATTTTTAGCCATTTTAGTTTTGTCGGTAATTATCCCGTTTCAATTGCCGGCTCAGGGGGCGGACGTTTTCCGCCAGGAAGGAATAGCTTCCTGGTATGGCAGGGAATTTGAGGGGCGCCCGACGGCGTCGGGGGAAATTTTTGACGCTTCACAACTGACCGCGGCTCATCCAAGCCTGCCCTTTGGAACGATGCTTGTTATTACCAATCAACATAATAAAAAGAGCGTAACCGTAAGGGTAAATGATCGCGGGCCTTTTGTTCCGGCTAGAATAATCGACGTATCAAGAGCGGCGGCTGAAAAGCTTGATATGATCGTTACGGGAACCGCGCCTGTTACAGTTGAAAGCATAGACAAGATCGTTGTATCAACCCCTGTTTTGGGGACGCAAATGGCGTCTCCCGTGGTTACTTCTCCGTCCGCCGCTCCCGTTATTACAACTCCTCAAAATGCGCCGATTCAAAGTACTTCAGTTCAGACAGTACCCGTTCAAACCGCGCCTGTAATTGTATCTCAGCCTGTTACCGTTATTATACCCGCCCGTCAAATTAAATTGACGCCGGAAATCAATATCATACCCGGAAAAAATTACCGCTTGCAGGTCGGCTCTTTTAAAAACGCAAAAAACGCGGTTGAGGCGTTTGATAGATTAAAAGCTTCAGGACTAAGCCCCGCTTATGAACGTTTTATTAACAGCGACAATGTTGAATTTTACCGCGTGGTATTAGCGGGAGTGCGGGGAAGCGACGTGCAATTAACTGCGGAAAAAATCAGCGCCGCCGGTTTTAGAGAAGCGATAATTAAAGAAGAAAACTGATAGTTTTTATGAACAATAAACCTCATATTAGCCGCTCCGCGTTGCGGGCGGATTTCCTTCTGATTCTTACTGCGGCTATCTGGGGTTTTGGTTTTGTAGCCCAGCTTTCCGGAATGGAATATTTTGGGCCGTTTGCGTTTAACGGAATTCGTTTTATTTTAGGAAGCCTCTCGCTGGTTCCGCTTATTCTTATCAGAAGAAAAAAAGAGGTTTCTTTAGAGTCGCTATTATATTTACTGAAGGCTTCTTTTGCGGCGGGAGGCTGTCTTTTTATCGCCGTTATTCTTCAACAGTTCGGTTTAATTTTTACGACCGCCGGGAACGCGGGTTTTATTACGGGGCTTTATGTAGTATTTACCCCTATTGTGGGAATTTTTCTGGGAAGAAAAACAGGGCTTCCCACATGGATTGGTTCCGTTCTGACTCTCATAGGGCTTTATTTTATCAGCGCCGCAGGCCGTTCTTCCGTGAATCCCGGCGATATAATTACCGTTTTTAGCGCTTTTTTATGGACAGCTCACGTTCTGCTTATTGACCGTTTTATGAATGTTGATATTCAGCGCAATATTTCTATTGATCCTGTAGAACTTTCCGCCGGGCAATTTGCGGTTTGCGGAGTATTAATGCTGTTGGGCGCATTTTCTATTGAGCCTCATGTGACTGCCGCAGTAGAAAAAATTAATCCCTCATTGCTTGATAAAGGTGTTTTTGAATGGCTGCCTTTCCCTGATCTTATTGCCGCTTTTAAAAACGGTGCGATGCGTTTTTCTTTCCGGATTTTCATTCCAATCCTGTACGGCGGACTTGGTTCCGTTGGGATTGCCTATACTCTTCAAGTGGTCGCCCAACGCGACGCGCCTCCCGCGCACGCGGTTATTATCCTCTGTTTTGAAGGCTGCTTCGCCGCCCTCGGCGGAGTACTGCTGCTTTCCGAAAAACTTGGTTTATGGACGTTGTTTGGTTTTATTCTGATGCTTGCCGGTATGTTGGCTACCCAGTGGGACGTGATTGTTAAGGCGAATAAGACAACTAGTACTCTGTAACAACTAATACTTTATAAGAAGACTTCACGCAAAGGCGCAGAGGACGCGAAGCTCCTGTCCGATAGATTTTAGTTATACAAGATATATTATCATTAAAACAAGGATCATGAAGGTATAACGATAATATTTCGAACAATAACTTTGCGTCCTCTGCGCCTCTGCGAGATAAAATTTCAAAGTAATTTTTTGATTTTATCCGCCGTCTCCTCATCATCACGCCCGGGTTCCAGCCAGATAACATTGGGGATACCTGAAAAAAAAGTGATTTGCCGTTTCGCGTAACGGCGGCTGTTCTGCGCGACTAAAGACTGTACTCCTTCGAGATCCTCTGAAAGCCGCCACTTGGAGCGTTTGTCCGAGGAAGAATCGAGTTCTTTCGTCTCGACAAAAAATTCTCTGTAGCCGATGGCGCGTAAACCGGGATCGTCGGGAGTGTAGCCTGACTTGAAAAGAGAGGTTACTTCGGCGGCAAGACCCTGTTTAAACATATCGGCGCAGCGTAAGTTTATGCGGCGGTATAGTTCTTCTCTGGGGCGGGAAAGTCCTATTATAAGAAAACTAAATTTGGAACGGTTTTTAGCGGTATTGACTTCGAAAGATGAAAGGGGCTTGCCGCAGGAGCGGTAAACTTCCAGAGCGCGGAGAAGACGGTACTCGTCATTGATGTGGATACGGTTCGCGCTTACGCTGTCGCAGGAGGCAAGTTCTTCCATGAGGGAGGCGGCGCCCTTTTCGCTTAATTCCCGCTTTAATTGTTCGCGAATTGATTTGTCGCCGGGGGGAGCTTCGCTCAATCCTAAAATAAAGTTTTTTAAATAAAAACCCGTTCCCCCCGACACTACCGGGAGTTTTCCGCGGGAGGCAATTTCAGCGCAAGCTTCGTCGGCAAGGCGGACAAAATCGCCCGCGTTAAATTGTTCCGCTGGATCGCGGATATCAATTAAATGATGTGGGAGTTTCTCTCTTTCTTCCGCCGAAGGTTTAGCTGTTCCGATGTTCATGCCTCGATAAACCTGCATGGAATCGGCGGAAATAACCTCGGCCTTTGAATTGGATTGGGAGTTGAAAAGTTGAAGGAGTATGCCGGTTTTTCCGGACGCTGTAGGACCAAAGATAACCAGAACCGGAATGGCCGTGTTTTCCAAAAGGATTATTCAGCTTCCAGACGGAATTGGACTTCTTTGGTAAAAACCTGCAAGGCGGCAAGGGCTACCATTTTGCCGTCGTAATCTTCTTTTTCCTCTTTCTCCATCACGGAAGAAAGCTGATAGGCTCTGCGCGAGGCGGCGGTAGTTATTTCGTACATATTGTCACCGTATTCGATTAGTTCTTTTAATGGAAATATCATAATTAATTTATAGCGAATTTATCGATTTATGTCTAGTGGTATTTTATTCGAAATATTCCTCACAAAGATCACCAAGAAACAAAGAACACAAAGAAGAGGAAAGAAGGGTTCTTGTCCGTTATCTTATCGTAAAGCTCCACCTATAGCCTTTGGACAAACAAACCTCTTTTTTCCACTTTGTGATCTTTGTGTGAAATCTTGTCGTAAAAATCCCCTTGCCGTTTTTTCATATTGCCATTATAGTTTTTTTACTATGCATAAGTTATCAGACAGGACGGCGGGGTTTACCGATTCGGTTATTCGCCGCATGACCCGGATTTCGCTCAAGCACGGAGCGGTCAACCTTTCTCAGGGGTTTCCGGATTTTGATCCGCCAAAAGAGATTTTAGACAGACTTGCCGCAATAGCGCATATAGGGCCGCATCAGTATTCCATTACATGGGGAGCGCAGAATTTTCGCGAGGCTCTTTCTGACAAGCAGTCAAAATTGATGGGCAGGCGCATTGAGCCGGAACGTGAAATCGTTGTGACTTGCGGCAGTACCGAGGCAATGATGGCGGCGATGATGACGGTCGCGAACCCGGGCGACAAGGTGATTGTTTTTTCGCCGTTTTATGAAAATTACGGAGCGGATACGATTCTCTCCGGGGCGGAGCCGATCTATGTGCCTCTGCGCCCGCCTTTGTTCAATTTTGACGCGAATGAACTGGAAGCCGCTTTTAAACAGCGCCCCAAAGCGTTGATCATGTGCAACCCTTCAAACCCCTGCGGAAAGGCATTTACCCGCGATGAATTAACTGTAATTGCGGATCTTGCGAAAAAGTACGATGCGTATGTCATTACAGACGAGGTTTATGAGCATATTGTTTACGCGCCTCATACCCACACTTATATCGCGTCTTTACCGGGTATGTTTGAGCGGACTATTTCATGCAGTTCACTTTCCAAGACATATTCGATTACCGGCTGGCGGCTGGGATATATCATCGCGGCGGAAGAAATTATTGAAACGGCAAAAAAAGTTCACGACTTTTTGACTGTAGGAGCTGCCGCGCCTCTGCAGGAAGCGGCAGTTGCAGGACTGCGTTTTCCCGCCGCATACTACGACAACCTGTTACGTGAATATACCGAAAGGCGGCGGCTTTTTCTGAAAGGGCTTGACGATCTCGGCATACAGCACACAAATCCTGAAGGCGCTTACTATGTAATGCTTGATATTTCAGAATACGGGTATGAAAGCGATTTGGATTTTTGCGAGAAGTTGGCTGAAAAAGTCGGCGTAGGCGCGGTTCCCGGTTCCAGTTTTTTCAGGGAGGATGTGAACAGCCTGATACGTTTTCACTTTGCAAAAAAGAACGATACTCTTTATGAGGCGTTGAATCGTCTGGAAAAAATGAAAGAGCGAATGCGAAAGCGATAAACAGATACAATATTTTTCGGCTAATCAAAACGGACAGGATACGAAAGACATTTACCTGATCATTTTAAAATTGTCAGGAAAAACACTAGCAATGGCAAAATTTTACAAAAAGTTTGAGATGTTAGTATGATTTATGGTAGAATTTCCCATTTTTTTACTTGACAAAAACCAAAGGACGACTATAGAATTTGTTCAATGGTAAAAAACCAGAGGCAAAATAATTCGCCATAGGCGGATTAATAAATGAGAATGGAGGACAAAAATGAACATCGACAAAATTCTAGACAAGAAGTACGAAAAAATGACATTCAAGGAAATTGCCAAATCTCCGGTAGACGCGATTTCCGGCATCAGCGAAGGCGATGCTGACCTGCTCAAAAAAGCCTTTAATGTAAAAACCGTTTCAGACTTGGCAAAACTCAAATATGTGAAATGGGCGCAGGCCATCTGCATCCTTGCCGACGGCGAAGCGTGATCAACAAAGAGAGATGTGTGTGTAGAAGATCTCTCCGCTCTCTAGTACTTTGTAAAGGCTAAAACTTTACGAGAAGGACCTCACGCGGAGGCGCAAAGGACACAAAGCTCCTGTCCGATAGATTTTCGTTATACAGGATATATTATCTTTAAAACAAGTATCATGAAGGTATAACGATAATATTTCGAACAACAATTTTGCGTCCTCTGCGTCTGCGAACCAAAGGTTCGATGCGCCTCTGCGTGATAAAATTTGGAAATAATTTTTTGTAAAGATTTAGATGTTACTGAATACTAGGTTCGCTCTTTGTTCGTGGTTCGTGGTAGAAATTTTTCTTTTCTATAAAAAAATCTTTTCCAGATAGACAGCCAGTCCTTCTTCGGTATTGGGACCGTAAATCAAATCCGCCGCATCGCGTATTTTTTCTCTTGCGTTTTCGGGGGCTCCGGCAAAACCCGCGACAGAGAACATCGGCACGTCGTTTTCTTCGTCTCCAAACGCGATTACTTCTTCGGGTTTTAGCCCCCTGTGTTCCATTGCGATTCTTAAGCCTTCGCCCTTTGAGACTCCGTTGTTTATTACTTCCAAAAATGTCGGATAACTGCGCATTATGCTTATTTTATCGCCAAAACGCTCTTTAAATTTTTGCCGTACTTTATCGTGCAGAGACGGATCGGCGATATACATTCCCTTAATACAGCCGTCAAGAGGCATGGATGAAATACTCTTTAAATCTTTTATAACGGCGGAAACCCCTGTGTGCCTGTAATACATTTCCGCTTCGGGGCCGTATTTTTCTATTAATAGCGCTTCCCATTTTTGTTTTGGATCCTGTTTGCCGGTGTCGGGTGAAATTCCGGCGGGCAGATAAACCTGATAATGAATACCAAGTTCCCTCGCTAAATCCGCTCCAAAATCGACAACGTCAAGGCCTATTAAATTTGTATGTAACACTCTGCCCGACGGAACGTCCGCGACTTCCGCACCGTTAAAAAAAATCATCGGTCCTTCCGTTCCAATCGCGCTCCTGTATTTTTCCGACGCTTCAATAGCCCTTCCCGTAGAAATTATTATGTGCATTCCTTTAGAAATAAGTTTTTGCAGGCATTTTTTTGTCCTGTCTCCCAGGACTCCTTCAGGCAGCAATGTAGTTCCGTCAAGGTCTATCGCAAGTCCTCTGATTTTCTTTGGATCGTAACTTCTCATACCGCAAGTATACAGATAGAATATAAGTTATTCAACTTGGGAGTTTGCCTTAATGAAAAAAATAATATATTATAAATAAAACAGGAGTTTTTATGAGAGTTATTACTTTTGGTGAAATTATGCTTCGTCTTGCGCCTGAAGGTTATTATCGTTTTGTTCAGGCGAATTCTTACGGCGCAATTTACGGCGGCGGCGAGGCGAATGTCGCTGTCTCTCTTGCCGGTTTTGGAATTGACGCGGCGTTTGTGACAAAACTTCCCAAGCATGAAATAGGGCAGGGCGCGGTTAACAGCCTGAGGAAATTCGGAGTAGACACTTCTCTGATAGTCAGAGGCGGCGACAGAGTTGGAATTTATTTTCTTGAAAAGGGAGCCTCCCAGCGTCCGTCAAAGGTGATTTATGACCGCGCCCATTCCGCGATTGCGGCTGCCGTAGAGTCGGACTTTGACTGGGATAAAATTTTTAAGGACGCGAATTGGTTTCACTTTACGGGAATAACGCCCGCGCTTTCTGATAACGCGGCATTAATCTGCATGGCGGCGTGTAAGGCGGCGCGCTCAAAGGGCATTACCGTTTCCTGCGACATAAATTACCGCGCAAATCTTTGGACGCGCGAGAAAGCCCGCGATGTTATGGGCAAACTAATGGAGTACGTCGATATTTGCATAGCTAACGAAGAAGACGCCGCCGATGTTTTTGGCATTAAAGCGTCGGGAAGCGACGTGACAACTGGTAAAATCAGCCATGATGGCTACAAAGAAGTCGCCATCGCCCTTATTAAAAAATTTAATTTTAAGCAGACTGCAATTACATTAAGGGAATCAATTTCAGCTAACGACAACAACTGGGGCGCGATGCTCTGTACGGGGAAAGATTTTTATTTTTCCAAAAAATACGCGGTTCATATCGTGGACAGGGTTGGCGGCGGCGACAGTTTCGGCGCGGGGCTGATTTACGCGAATCTTCAGGGAGAGCCTGCCGATGAAGGGCTGGAATTTGCCGTGGCGGCAAGCTGTTTAAAACACACAATTGAGGGCGATATTAATTATGTTTCCGTAGATGAAGTTAAAAAACTGGCTTCAGGCAACGCGTCGGGAAGAGTACAAAGGTAAATAACAGGTAACAGGTAACAAATAACAAAGTAAATACGAGATGCTTTTCCCCTTCCTTTGTTATTTGTTACCTGTTATTTATTATTTTTCTCTTTGATGTTGTTTTTTCTCTAATAATAGGCTAAAATGATAAATCCTTAAACAAGGCAAATTTTAGGAGTAATATATGGCAAGACAAAAAATAACGGAAGCGCTCAAAGCGGGAAAAGTGTTAATTTCAGACGGGGCTTGGGGAACTTTTTTGCACAAAAAAGGTTTAAAACCCGGTGAGTGTCCCGAGTTGTGGTGTATCGACAGACCGGACGATGTTTTGGACGTGGCAAAAAATTATATTGACGCGGGAGCGGACATGGTCGAGACGGATAGTTTTGGCGGAAGCAGTTTTAAGTTGGAGCATTTTAAACTTGACGGCAGGGCGGCGGAAATAAATGAAGCCGCGGCAAAAATATCCCGCCGGGCGGCCGGGGATAATCATTGGGTAATAGCATCTATTGGCCCCACCGGGAAAATGCTTGTTACGGAAGAAGTAACGGAAGAGGAACTTTACGAAGCGTTTAAGACGCAAGCCGTCGCTTTTGAAAAAGGCGGGGCGGATGCCGCTTGCATCGAAACTATGAGCGATATACAGGAGGCTTGTCAGGCTGTTAAGGCGGTTAAGGAAAATACAAAATTGGAAATAATTTGTACGTTCACTTTTGAAAAAACGGTTCAGGGAGAGTACAGAACGATGATGGGGGCTGATCCTGTTTCCGCCATGAACGCGGTCATTGAAGCGGGCGCGGATATTGTCGGCGCAAACTGCGGCAATGGCATTGAGAGAATGATCGAAATTGTAACTCAGATGAGATCGGCTAACAAAACCATTCCCATTCTTGTTCACGCCAACGCGGGGCTTCCAAAAAATGTAAACGGGCAGACCGTATTTCCGGAAACTCCTGAAGATATGGCGGCTATCGCTCCCAAGCTTGCGGCCGCGGGAGCGAACATAATCGGCGGTTGCTGCGGAACTACGCCGGCTCATATTAAAGCTATTAAAGAAGCGCTAAACAAATAATAAATAACAAAGAAGGAGAATTTTTATGGTTAAAACTAAGTTTCTTTCCACCGCCATAGGGTCAATGCCTTTTGAGGATCCCGCTTACGCGGTCGGCGTTTCGTTAAAATCCATGGACGCGCCGATTTGGCCGCAGCTTCCTCGGCTTGGGCTGTTGGAGCAGATGGAGGTACAATACTCGGAGAATATGCCTTGCGCGGTTGTCGATAACGAGAAGAACAGGCTGTACTTTAAAACTGACGTGGATTATTCGGAAAAATTTGCGGAGTTTTATGAGGCTTATATGGCAGCAACAGAAGAAGGCACGAATGATTTTTCTAAAATGGCGATTAGCGAAAAATATTCCAAAGGCATTTACGCTCTTTTAAAAAACTTAAAAGAAAAAGGCTCCAAAAGACCGTGGCTTAAAGTGCAGACAACCGGGCCTATTACTTTTGCGCTCTCAATCGTAGATGAAAATAAACGCGCTTTGTACTACAACGAAGAATTCCGCGACGTAATCGTAAAATCAATCGCGATGAAAAGCCGCTGGCAGATTCAGCAGTTTAAACCTTTCGCCGAAAATATAATCTGCTTTTTGGATGAACCGATTTTATCGGCTTTTGGAAGTTCCACTTATGTTTCCGTTAAGCGTGAAGACGTGGTAAGCATTTTAACCGAAGAAATTGAAGCGCTCCATGCCGAGGGCGCTATCGCGGGGATTCACTGCTGCGGCAATACCGAATGGAGTATACTTGTCGACGCGGGAGTGGATATCGTAAACTTTGACGCGTTTGAATACGGAGATACAATCGCAATTTATGCCGACAGCGTAAAGAAACATCTCCAGAAGGGCGGAGTGCTTGCGTGGGGCGTGGTGCCGACATCCGAAAAAATCAGAGAGCAGACTGTAGAGTCACTTGAAAAGCAGCTTGAAAAAGTTATGGATAACCTTGCTTCCAAAGGCATTGATAAAAAACTGATAATTGATCAGGCGATGATCACTCCTTCGTGCGGGACGGGTTCTCTTACGGCGGGGGACGCGGAAAAAGTTTTTTCGCTTTTGTGTGATTTAACAAAACGGATGAAAGGTAAGTACGCTTAAAAGGTTATAAATGAAAATTGCAGTTTCAGGAAAAGGCGGGGTCGGCAAGTCCACTGTCGCCGCTTCTATCGCTTTAATTTTGGCGCAGAGAGGAGGCAGAGTGCTTGCCCTTGACGCCGATCCTGACGCTAACCTTGCGGCGTCTTTGGGTATTCCTAAAACTGTTAAAATTACCCCCATCTCCGGAGAAATCGCCCTCATTGAGGAGAGAACGGGAGCGAAGATTGATCAGTACGGGCAGATTTTTAAGCTTAATCCGAATGTCAGCGATGTGGCGGAGAAGTTTGCAGTTTCACATAACGGAGTTGATCTTTTGGTTCTGGGAGCGATAAAAAGAGGCGGCGGCGGCTGCGCGTGTCCTGAAAATGTTTTTATAAAAGCGTTGGTTAACGATCTTGTTCTGTATAAAAATGAAACCCTAATTATGGATATGGAAGCCGGTATTGAACATTTAGGACGCGCTACTTCAAGCGGCGTAGACGTGATGGTTATTGTAGTGGAACCGGGTCAGCGTTCGCTTGACTGCGCGGATACGGTTATCAGGATGTCGAAGGAAATAGGGCTTGCCAATTTTGTAATTGTAGGGAACAAGGTAACTTGCGAAGACGATAGACGCTTTATCACAAACGGACTTTCCGGTTTTAATGTGTCCGCGTTTATTTCGTATTCGGAAAATATTCGTCGCGCCGACAGGGACGGAGTTTCCGCGCTTGACGGAATGAACGGCGAAGAACGCGCTATTTTAGAAAACCTTGTCGATGTTATTTGGAAAATGCCGGGTGGTTGTAAAGACTGATACTTTACAATAAGACCTCACGCAAAGGCGCGGAGGACGCAGAGTTGTTGTTTGAGATATTATCGTTATACCTTCATGAGCCTTGTTTTAAGGATAATATATCTTGTATAACGAAAATCTATCGGACAGAAGCTTCGCGTCCTTTGCGCCTCTGCGTGATAAAATTTGAGAATAATGCTTTGTAAATATTTAGTTGTTACAAAGTACCAGTAGGAGTAAACAGGAATGAGCGCGAATAAAAACAGCAAACTAATCGCCATAACGGGAAAGGGCGGCGTCGGTAAAACTACAGTCAGCGCGCTTTTAATTAAAAATTTATTGGCTGCGGGGAAATCTCCCGTGCTTGCAATAGACGCCGACCCTAATAGCTGCCTTGACGCGGCGTTAGGCGTATGTGTCACCGATACCGTAGGCAGGGCGCGTGAAGACGTTCGCAATTCGGCGGGGGCTGACATTAATGTTTCCAAACGCGAGCTTTTGCGCTTAAAACTGGAAAGCGCCCTTGTGGAAGAAAAGGGATTCGATCTTATCGCAATGGGAAGGCCGGAAGGCGAGGGCTGTTACTGTTACGCAAATAATGTGCTTAAAGAAATTATCGCGGAGATTTCATCGGGATACCCCTATGTGGTGCTGGATAACGAGGCGGGGCTTGAAAACCTTTCACGGCGGATTGTTCAAAAAGTTGATCTTATGATACTGGTTTCCGACGCTTCAAATTCAGGATTGCAGACTTTACTTAGACTTTTTGAACTGGCAGGCGAGATGAAAATGGCTTACGGCAAGCTTGCTCTTGTAGTGAACAAATTGCGAAGCGATAAACTTCCTGATAGAATGAAAGAGATAAGCGAAAAAACCAAAGCGGATATTGTCATCGGTCTTCCCGATGACGATGAAGTTTCGCTCTTTGCGCAGGAGAACAGGAATTTTTTGCAGATTTCCGATTCAAATCCTGTTTATAAGAAAGTAATGGAATTGGTTATTTAACAAATAGCAAATAAATGCGTTATAAGTAAAACAACTCTTTGCGTGATGTGACGCCGGCTTTTTCGTAAATACTTTTTAGATGGTTATCTATGGTACGATTGTTGAGGTCTAGCATTTTGGCAATTTGCTGATTGGATAGGGATTGTTTTACAAGTGAGACAATTTCGCTCTCGCGACGGGTTAGGATAGGAAATGTTTTTTTCTGCTCCTGCTTTTTATTTTGACGCTCGTATAAGTTTCACCCGCAAGTATAACGTCTATGGCGGCGGTTATTTTATTTGTTACAGCCGACTTTGCCACATAACCTTTCGTTCCCAAATCCATCGCCCTCTGTACCAAAAATATGTCTTCGTACATTGAGCATACCAGCACTGCCCGCATGGACTCATGTATTTTATTCGGCATACATCTTCAAGCGCATATTAGAATTTTATCTATTGTAACTTTCACTTTGAAATACTAAAATACTCTAAATGAATCAAAAAGTCGCCATAAATACTCAATTCCCTGCTAATTTGCTCTTAGGAATGGCTTTTTTATACAAATCAAATAAGGGAGGAATATTTAAAGTGAAAAACAATAAAATGGTTTTATGGCTCGCCTTAATTGTAATGGCGGTAATTCCTGTTTACGCCCAACAGTATAACGATGAAAAAGATTTTCAAGTAGTAATTGTTGACGGCAGGAAAGGGATTGAAATTACCAAATATATCGGCTCAAAAAAAGAAGTAAGTATTCCTCCAAGCATACAAAATAAACCTGTTACTGTAATTGGAAAAGAAGCTTTTCAATTTAACAGGAACATTACCAAAGTAATCATACCGGACAGCGTTATCAGCATTGAGGATCGCGCTTTTGATAATTGCACAAGCCTTACCGGCATAACCATACCAAATAGCGTTACCAGCATTGGGGTTCGCACTTTTGGTAATTGCATCAACCTTACCAGCGTAAACATACCGAACAGTATTAAAAACATTGGAATACATGCTTTTAATGGTTGCATAAGCCTTAGTAGCGTAACCATAGGGAACAATGTTACCAGCATTGGGAATAACGCTTTTTCAGGTTGTACAAGCCTTAAGAGCAGTTCCTTATTTACAAAAATTATTTCAGCCTAATTTAAGCCATTTTTCAATCAAAATAAGCCTTTTTATCAATCCAAATCATGAGCATTGTACATCTTTATTCAGCCTCTTTCAATCACTTCTAAAAATTTCAAATCTTTAAGCGCTTAAACTTTTTGCAAATTTGAAAAATTTAAGAGCATAAAAAATTTCGCGTTAATATATAGGAACTCCATTTTAATGGAAAATCAATAACGAGGAGAGCCAACATGAATGAAGAAGTCATGGCAAAAAGGGCGGCGGAGTGCGGCGGTTGCAAGGATAACCGAGAAGATGTTTCGTCAAGTATTTCACCAGCTTTAAAGAATCTACAGTGGAATTGGGACGAGAGGCGAGGAGACTACTACATGGAGTTAATGGGCAAAAATGGTAATAAAATTAAATATTTTTATCATTCTTATGATGAACTATTTTCATGTGAACATGGGATTGGCAGTATTAATTGCACTGAATGCGAATTTTGTATTGTTTTAATGGAGAGACACAATTTTCGTAACGAAGATGAGCTCGATTATGAATTGTTTGGTGAGTGGAATATTAACGATATTGCAGAAGAAGCTGTGAAAGAAGAATTGAAAACTTATCAAATAAATGAAAACACTCTATTTCTTGACCCTTGCGTTCAAAGCCCTGACTTATTGGGAGCAGTGATAAAGCTCTACCCTAACATTATGGAAAACCAATTATATGGTATTGGACTACAAAGAAGCTTTTGGGCTGGCTGGTCAGACATCACTAATTACGACCCACTTGAAGATTGCGCCAATACATTTAAGAAAGGCAACTTCCAATTGGGAGTAGCCGAACTCGATGACTACACAGCGAAATCATTTTGGGAAAAAAATTTTCTAAAATTCGCAAATCCTGAGAATATGGATAAAGACAACCCGAAGAATGAACTCTCTTTTATTATTTTACCCAATAAGCACGAGCTTCGATATTTAAAAATTAAAAAACTTCAAGAAGCAAGGGCTGATTTAGATAGTCTTAAGTTAGGGATGAGAAATCTCGAATTAGAGAGAAATAATCTCTATGAAAGAACTCAAATTTTAGAGGAAAGAGTTCGCTTCTTGGGAAACGAAGAATGGGAGAAACCAAGTGATGCTTGATGAAAAAATTGCCCGTAATGTTGGCAAAAAAATTAAAGGCTTGTCTGAATTCCAAATTGAAGATGTCAGGAGGATTGTGGAATCCGCACTCTGGAAAAACTGGTCTAAAGTGTGGAGAGATTGGGAAATAATGGACAAAGAGAGAAGACTTAAAATTGCAGGAGGCTGGAAATGAATAATGAAGAAATTAAAACGATTGAAGAGAAAAAACCGCAATCGTTCGTAATGGCGTGTTGGGGTAAGACACTTCGTAAGAAGAAAACTCCAAAAAATCCGAGTCTAAAGGAATTAAGGAGGCAATGGGCAATCGTGAAGGATGGAGACGACCCAGACCAAAAGCGAAAGTGGTAATGAACATTAGTGAGGTCTAACTCTTTCGGAGAGACCTCACTAAATTGTCTCAAGGAGAGAGCAGTGAGCAAGATTGAAAAACTGAACGAGCAAATCAATGAAATCAAAATGAGACTGAACGACCCGAATCTGTGCAAGGGAACCATGCAAACCGTTTCCAGGGTGTCTGGATTCTACAGAAGCGTGGAAACGTGGAATTTTGGGAAGAAGCAAGAGTTCGCTGAGAGGGCTGAGTACAACTTAATTTGAGCCAAACCTTAAAAATGGAACCCACTAACTAACTGAACGAAAGAACGGTTCTATCCTGGTGGTGGTAGGTGCGCACATCACCATGATAACCATCACCAGGAGTGTTTTATGAACAAGAGAAGAGAAATTTACGAAGTGATTGAGAACGACCTTCATTGGTTGTTCCAAACTCACAAATCAATTCACAAGCACAATGGAAAAGGACACATCTTAGCTGATGGAAAATCAATTCGCTACAATCTGTCCTTGAAGAAAGTTCATGAGTTCCCATTTGGAACTTACTTGGACACGAAGAAATCACTTCAAGGATACCACTGGAAAGCTTGCGTTAATTTAAAAGACTTGAAGGGAACTGACTTCATTGTGTTCGGCAACAATTCCGACCCAATCCTTGAAAACCTGAGAGTGAAGAAACCAACTCATGAAATTTTGGCTAGAAACACCGAAAACAGGAAAGACTACTTCACTGTTTGGTTCAGGGTTGATGATTTCGTGAACTTCAATGATGAGTGCTTATGGAATTCCATGACTTCAAAAAATTTGGTTGATAAATCACCTGAAATTGCGGCCTACAAAAAGGAGCCCGAGCCCTCAAATAAATGGAACAATGACACTTCGATTGAAACTACGATTCTGGTGGACGGAAAACCCAAGAGGTTTGATTCCAAATTGAAGTGCTACGAATACCTCAAGAAAATAAAACAGACCACCCACAAAAATTACCAAAGCTGGCGCATTTGCTTCAACAGGAAGACGAGAGGCGGAACCCAGTATTCAGTTACCACTTTTAAGGATAACGCTTGCGTTTCCTCTAATGTTTCTTCAGAGGAAATCCATATAAAGCCTTTATATGGATTCTTTTCTGATGAAACAATCACTCTTGAGAAAACATTAGAGGAAACGAAGTTTCCCACAGATAACAATGAAATTAAGGAGCCGCGAATGACAACGGAAGAGAAAAAAGAGCCTGAGAAAATCAAGAGGATTAAGCCCAAGGACAGGCGCGAGTACGAGGAATGGTGCGAGTCGGTTCCTCAGCAATTTCAGTGGACTTTAGAGGAGTGGGTCGCCATGAGAAAGAAGTCTTAGTCTTTGGGTTCGTACTTCATACCCAGTTAGCGGGCAAAAAAAAAGCTCCGGCTACTTCGATAAAAATGGAAGGAGCCCCTCGGTGTTTTACGATGGAAAACCTCAAGTGAAGAAGTGAATGAAAGAGCCCCTCATTTTTCCAGAGAGGCTCTGCTCATTCATTTTGAATTATTACTGATACTTAATCGTCAATGTGTAACCAACGGAGGAAGCTGGAGCTCTGCTGTACAGGAAGTAATTGATTCCATTGAAGGTCACCGGTGTTTTCGTGTAAATTGAAATCTCATTTCTCTGACTGGCGTTTATGAATCCAATGGGCTCACCGAATGACGCTGGGAGTATGAACACAGCTGCGCCGGGTGTATCGGGCAGCGCAACGGGTTTCGGCGTCGCCTTGTTGAGGTTGCGCCCGAGAATTATCTGCCCAGCCGCGAGCGCGTCATCGAGCGCCTCCTGGTCTGACGCCTTCAAGTAGGGAATGTCGCTCGCCAGCGCCACTCCGTAGTAGAAGTCTTGGTCGAGGCTCTGGGCTTCCCACTGGGCAAAGAGGGTGATTGTGGTTCCGTTAATGGAGGACAGATTCTTGACGGATTGGCCGTTGCTGTAGCTCGTTCCTGAACCGTTGGCTTGCGTGTTCCAACCGCCGAATTGCTTGTCGGTCGGCGCGGAGTAGGTGTTCGAGGTTAGATTTTTAGCAACGTCGTAGGTGTGAGAACTGCTGGCCATCACCGCGCCCGAGCCGCCGTTCGCGTTGTAGGAAATTGAGTAGGTGATTGGATTCCATTGAGCGGTCACGATTAAGTCACTGGCCACATTGGTGAACGCTTTGTCCCAATTATTGAATGAGTATCCCATTCTGGTTGGATTCGTTGGAGCCTCAGCGGTCGAACCGTAATTTACCGTTCTCACAACGTCGGAGCCGCTTCCACCGATGCTTCCGCCGTTCAATTTGAAGGTGACTGAGTATTGATTGATTGTGAATTGAGCCGTCACTGTCAAATCGCTCACCACGCTGTTGAAGGATTTGTCCCAGCCTGAGAAGGTGTGGCCAATTCTCTCTGGAGCGTCGGGCGCGGTGGCGTGTGAGCCCTCGTTGACTTCCTGAGTTTTCAACGTCGCTCCGTTCCAATTCAAGAACGTCACGGTGTGAGTCGCTCCGACGAATTGCGTTATGGTTACATCAAAGTCTTGCGCGTAATTGGTGCTTTCAGTTTTTCCATTTGCGATGGTGGCCGTTATTTTCACGACTCCAGGATTCTGAGCCGTCAATACATTTTCATTCAAAGTTGAGTTCGTTCCGCCTTGTTCTTTTATCGTCCATGTTATTGTTTTATTCGTGGCGTTGGACGGGTTCACCGTTCCAGTCAGAGTCAAGTCTTCATTCGTTTTCGTAGTGGTTGGCGCGTTCGTTATTGAATCCACAGCGACGAATGGCTCGATGGGTTCGCCGCCTCCACTCTGAGTCACAGTGACGGCGCAATGAGCGGTTTTGTTTCCATCTGCGGTGGTGACGGTGATTGTCGCCGTGCCTTTTGCGATGGCGATGACGCTCCCATCGCTCACGGTCGCCACGTTGGAATTGCTTGATGACCACGCCACAACTTTGTTGGTCGCGTTGGTCGGCGCGACGGTCGCGGTTAATGTTTCCGAACCGCCGACGCTCAGGGAAAGATTGCTTTCATTGAGCGTCACGCCCGTAACGGATACGGTGGTCGCTCCGCCGTCATCGCCTCCGCAAGCCGCCAATGAGAACCCAATCGCCAAAATCAATGCTAAAACTTTGAACGCTTTTTTCATTGAACACTCCTTAATTATATTATTCATGAATAAAATAGTTCGTCATGAGTAAAATTCACGCGGTTTTGGTTTTTCTCCTTAACGCCCACCGCGCAAATCCAAATAAGGCAATAAATACTATGCCTATGGTAATTATAATGTACGTCAGGCATAGTTTGTCAACCCCCGTAAACGGCTTACAATTGCCTAACAAGTGGAAAAATGGCGCACCTCCAAAAAATCCTAGTTCAAAATTTGAAGAAGCACCGCCGAAAATGCGGATTGACGCAAGCTCAACTGGCCGAGAAGGTTGGCGTGTCCACTCATCACATAGGAATGATTGAGCTCTCCAGAAATTACCCAACCTTGGAATTGGTGGAGCGAATCGCCGCCGCCCTGAAGGTGAAGCCCCATGAATTATTCATTGATTCAATCTCTCCAAATGAGGAACTGGAGCGACTGCGATTTGAAATCAAGGGTGATTTGAAGCAAATGCTCGATGAGTTTTTGTTGGCTCTCAAAGGATAATATTTGAAAAGTTGTGGCCGCCCTCTCTGAAACTGTAGTAGCTTTTTTTGGTTATTATTAAATGGTCTATGACGTGTATTCCCAATATGTTTCCAGCTTTTATTATTCTGTCCGTGAGTTCTGAATCTTCAAGTGAGGGAAATAATTCTCCCGATGGGTGGTTGTGCGCGATGACCACCGCCACTGCGTTGTCCCTTATCGCGTGCTTGAAAACCTCGCGAGGGTGCGCCATTGTTTTATTCGCGAGTCCAATCGTCGATATGTAAACGCCGATGATTTCATGCGCTCCGTCCAGCGTTAATACAATGAATAATTCTTGGCTCGACTTGGCGTACCTCTTCGTGAAGTTCCAAATGTCTATTGGTCTTTTAATTTTTATTTTCTTTCGCAATTTTCTGGTTGAAATTATCTGATAAGTCATTTTCGCTCCAATGAATTGGGGCTGTCCAAGAAGCGACTCCTGAACAGCCCCATGAAGGTCAGCGCAATTCGTTACTGCGCTTCAGCAAAACGAAATTTCCATCCGCGAGGGTGAATAAAACGAACAATTGACGCTCAATTTTCTTCCCATCCTTCGCAATGGTTTTCGAGGAGAGCTTCCAATCGGTGAAAACGAACTTTTCAACGCTCGAATCGCCGATGACGAAATCTTTGATGGATTTGCACAAAGAAAGATTTTTGTCTTTGCAAATCCAACGCATTTCGGTTTTATCAAAAAACCTCGCACCTCCTTTTTCGATTTTGTTTTTCTGTGTCTCTGCCTTTGCCATTTTGTGGCCTCCTAAAAATAATTTGCCGCTTCATGCGAAGCGGTTATCAAAATAATTCTCCTTGAGCGCAATTGCTCGAGGGATTTATTTTAATTTCTTCCATTTCTCTTGAACTCCGCAATCGGAAGTTCATTCCTGCCAAGTAGTAACCAATTGTTTCCCTCTCCCAAAATATTTCATTGGACAAAGAATTTCCGCAGATGATTACCGCTGGTGCGCCCAACAAACTGAGTTGAATGAATGTCATTCTGGCGCACCTAGCGTCAATGTCAGTTCCAACGAAGAACGCGTTTCGCTGATAATTGAATCCGCGCTCTTTCATTGCCATCGCGCCAGCGATTAACAACCCGCCCGCTCCGCAACAAGGGTCGCAAACTTTACAAATTTTGCTTTTAGGAAATTCATCGCCGCCAATTATCATTTCAGCCATCATTTGTGACACATGATAGGGCGTGAAAAATTGCGCCGTTTTTGAATTGGTCAAGTTGGCGGTTGTGAATATATCACCTAAAAAATCCCGCGCCTTTTCCTCGAGCGCATTTATGGTTATCTCAAATAATTGCTGGTGCTTTCTCAGTTCTTCGCTTGAGTAATGCTTTGCGATTTCTTTGTATTCATTTTCCACACCATCGTCTTTTTTCCACGAGTAGAGCGCGGCGGCGGTCATAATCAGCCAATCGGAAAAAATCTCATGAGTGCTTTTTGACGGTTTAATGCCCTCAAGAATTTTTATGAATTCTTCTTTACTGTTTGGCATTTTCATCGTCCTCAATGAATGGCTCAGTCATCGCGCTGTTGGGTGAATATTCCTTCTCGCTTTCCTCGTCCACTTTGAAGTCTGGACGGAACTCAACGTGCTCGGCTTCGACGATTAAGCGCGGAATGAAAATCTTGTGCTCCGAGTAGTAAATTGAAATTTGCTTGAGTCTTCCAACCGCTCTCACTCCGCGCCCCTTGTGAATGTGAATTTTGCAACTCTCAGCGAGCTTTCCATGCGCCTCGATGGTGATTGGCGTTTGTTCGTTCTCAATGCTTCCGCCGACGTTCAAGAAGCGATTCGAGCAAATTGTGAATCTGCAAACGGATTCGCTCTCAAACTTCGCGCTCATCGTCGCGGTTCCTTCGATTAAAACTGAATTTAAATTGTTCATTTTCCTTCTCCTTTCAAAAACTCGTCGATGGCTTTTGCGTATTCAGGGCGACACCTCTCTAAATCCTCAAATGTGTCGAGGTATTCAACTCCGTTATCATCGCAAACATCGAAGTCGCCACCTGAATAAAAAACTACGATTGCGTAGTTGTCTTCGAACTTAAATACCGTTGCGTTTGTTTTATTCATTTTGTCACCACCTTCGCATTCTCGAGCGCTGAGATGAGCCACCGAGAGTCTTTCTTTTCAACGCCCTCAGCGTACGCGCACTTGATTAAATCAATCACATCGTCCATTACTACTGGCCTGTTTTTGTTGTTCGTCACCGATTGAAGCACCAAAACAATTTCGCTTAATTTTTTCATTGTCATTTTCTTTCTCCTTAAAATAAGGGGAGCGATTTGCTCCCCTCGCAAATTACTCCACGTCGCAATAATCCATCATCATTGCGAGTGCCTCATGGTAGGATTTAGCAGTCGTCGTGATTTTCGTCACCAACTCCTTGGCTTCCTCTCCCTGTCCAGCTTTCTTCAATGCTCTTGAGCAAATGCCCATGAGATTGAACACGTTGCCGTCTTCACCAATCAATTTCACGATTGGTTTTTTCTTCTCAGTGCTTTCCATTTTTCTTCTCCTTGAAAGTTTTGCGTTACGCGCAAATAATTTCGCATAACGCATTATTGATTTTATTTTATAAAACCGCCGAGAGTCCGTACACTCTTTTTTAAAACTTTTTTAGAGAAAATTTTCGATGAATTATTTCTGTTCGAGGTTTGTCCGCATTGAATTGGTTTCAAGCGGTTGGGTTTGGCGTTGGTTTTCTCTTCTGGGTTCAATTCTGGGCTCTCTGGGAGCCTCCAGAATGAGAATTTTCATCGGCGAGCGTTACGCGCCATGAGATATTTTAAAAAATTCAAAAATTTAACCAACATTTTTCAAAATGAGGGCTGAATTCATCGGCTATTCCGTTTCGCCGCTCTGAATCGCTATTTTATCTTCCCACTCATTCGTTTCCTCATTGAAAACTTGATTCGCGTGTCGCGGTGTCTTTTCGGTGTAATCATCGCCAATCTCATCATCATCGTAAAACCAATGACTCTCAAAGGTTTGTTTGTTGAACATTAATTTCATTCGTCACCTCCTATTGCCCCAAGAAGAAAATATTAACGTAACCAGCGGCTGAATCTCCCAATGAACGATTCCAACCTGGTGCGCCGCCTCCGCCTCCGCCTGGGCCAGAGTACTGCGAGCCCGAGCTCGCCGATGTGTATGAGGAGCCTCCACCACCCGCGCCGTATCCCAGCACCCCACTGCCTCCTCTCGCGGCGATTGCGGCGGTGCTTCCATTTATCGCGGAGGCGACACCTGCGCCGCCTCCGTTGCCTCCAGCCCCTCCAGCGGCTGGAAATACCTTTATTGAATTATCATTGCTGAATAATTGGCCACGGCCATTTTCTCCATTGCCATTCAACGCCGTGAAATTACTCGAGGCTCCGCCCATGTCCAGAGAACCTCTGCCACCTGAACCAACGACGCTTGAGCCATTGCCTCCATCACCGCCATCGCCGCTCCTTATTCTTTCCGTTTTGTAAATTTGAGAACCGCTCACGATGTAAGATTCTTCTCCAGCACCAGAGCCGCCGCCTCCGCCGTGGCCAGTAGCACTGCTGTTGGTGGAGACCCCACCTGAGCCGCCCATGAATCCATTGCCGCCGACGTGAACTAAAATCGCTCCGCCGAAGTGATAGAACACTCCGCTTATGGAGTTGTAAGTTGATGGAGTTCCGCCGCCTCCAGCCGCGTTAGCTGTCGCGCTCGTTCCAGCGCCATTCCCAGAGCCTGATTTCATTTCAAATCTGTACCAACCTGGATTTTGATGAGTCACCTCGTGCGCCCTCACGTTATTCGTATAAACTTGTGTTCCGCCAGAATTCGGCGGAGTGACGCTCGCCACATTATTCAATATGTTATTCATTTGAACCCCCATTATTCCATTGTTGTCCGCGCTCCTGACGGCTTTTATTATCGCTCTTTGGTACTTCCCACTCACCAATTTGTAATGGCCATTCAAGTTGTCAAACCAATCTGGCACATCCGCGCTGGCTCTGAATTCAACGACGTTGCTTGAATTGAAAAAAGCGTAGATGTAAAACATGCTGTTTCCCATTGATGCGATGTTAGACACGCTTTCGTCAGCGGTTACTTTTATTAAATTGCCAAGGTACTCAAAAATGCTTCCAGCGGCGATTTTATTGCTTCTGAAATTTATATTCGTGAAGCCAACCATGCTCGCGTACAAGACTGTATTCTGTCGTTGGTAGCCAGTGGTGACTCCGCTCGGCACATTGTCTGGATTGCTTATTACTTCCGTCATTTAACAATTAGTACGAAGAATTAAAATTCTTCCAAAGTTAAAATGTCTTGCGCTGGGTTTATCTCGGTGATGATGTACTTTGTTTTATTGCTGAACCGCCTGCCATTCACGCTCAAATCAATTACCACCGTGTCGAGCAATTCCATCTGCGACGCGTCAATTCCAATTGGCAATTTTATTTTTTGCTTCAGAAATGAATACCTGTCACTCAATAGTTTTCCAAAATTTCTAACGTCATTCTCATACCTTAAATTGGTTTTAAACGATTGTTGCACATTTCTTTTGTATTTCTTCTTCGCTTCATATTCATTTCCATTGAATAAAAGAAAACTTGGCTCTGAACTCATATTTGCGCTATTATTTGGCGCGTATTCAATGACGCATGAGGAAAAGTAATTTTCTTGAGATTTGCTGTAATCCTTTTCAGGCGGCTTCGTTATCATTTTGGGCGACACGCGATGGGTTCCGTAAGTCTCTCCGTACTTCCTGATGGTGAACCTGTCATCTGGCTTCTGCAACAGGTAGGCCATGTCATTCGCCAGTAAATCTTGAATCGCTTTCTTTATGCTTCCAGATGTTATCAGAAAATTCACTCGAGAGGAGCTGTTTTTATATCCGTCTGTTTCATTGATGTCCCAATAAGTGGAGTAGTAGGGCAAATTCGCCCTCGTCATTAAGTCAATGATGATGTCGCCCATTTTATCAGTTGAATGCCCTCTGATGTAAGCTGAATCTGGCTTTGAGTCCGTTGGAACGGTTATTACGTTGTTGCTTAGCCGTCCAGTCACGTCAATTTCATTGCCATCTTTGTCAATCAATTTGTAGAGCGTCGTTATTTTCTCAGCGGCGCAGTAATGCGCGTCATCAATTTTCATCAACTTAACCCAACCGTAGCCGTAGAGCAAGGGCAACGATTTTCCAACGGTGGAATCATCAACGGTCAATCCAGCAAATGCGTTGCTTTCTATGATTTTGCAAACTGGATTGTCCAAGGAATTAAATTTATCGGCGACGTTGATTTGATAACCGTCAAAGCTCGTGAAAACGGAATCAATGAGTCCGCTCCTTATCCTCTTGAAATCATTGTAAGTTGGAACGTCAACTGTGCTTTTCTTGAGGCTCAGCGGAGTGTTGAATAAAATCCAGTAATCATCATCGTCAAAGTAGCCGTCATTGTTCATCAAGTTGACTGAAAATCCTTGATTCAAGGAAACTCCGTTGAAATTATCCGACAGCTTGACCGTGAAGCTGGGCAACTGCAATCTCGTTTGCGCGATGTCCAATCCCAATTGAATGTTCGATGGCTCAGACGGATTTATAACTGAGGACGTGAACATCTCCAATTCCCTGTACGAAGTTTCAGGGGTGTTGTAAAACCAATATTGGAGAGGAATGTTAACCAAGATTATTCCGTTGTCATTGTGCATTGAGTACTCAATGGAGGTGAGGCTTTCCAAATTGACGTGTTGCAAGTAGTGCCCATCGTAGTACAATTCCAAATCATTTCCTCGATAATTATCCATGTTGCCGCCGAATGCCGTCACCCAATAGCTGTTTTCATCTGGGACTCTGATGTCGATTTCAAATATCTGAAAATTTTTAATTCTGTTGGTTCTAACAGGCACGATTTGCGTGTCCTTTTCCCTTGATATTTCAACTAAGAAGTTTATCATTTAAAACCTCTCCTCGAGCTCCCAACGCCGAGAGTACAGGTACTTGCGCACTCCACCCTCGAAGCTCATTTGCCCTTGATTTCTCTCAGTTGCGTAAAATTTATCGAATGGCAATTTATAAGATTCATCGGTTAAGTCTATGAAAAATGGGTAACCCCTTCCAATATAATTAAACCCATTTTGTATTTCGCTCATCGCAAAATCATCAATTTTATATCTGCTGTCAAGTGAAATGAATTTATAATTGTAGCCGCCAGCCCCTTGAATTGTTTGTCCAGATAATGTCACTCTCGGCTCCGACGTGGAGTGGAATGCTGGTTCCTTCGGCACTGAAGTTGGGATGTGAACTCCCATTCCCGCACCAATCCTTCCAATGTGAATTGCGTCGGTGCGGATTGTCATTCTCGACGCTAAAATCGTTTTGTTCATAACGTACAAACCGTTCGCGGTGTACCTGAAAGAGAAAACGGTGTTTCTCACATCATTGAATTCAACGGTGAAATTCGCCAGACCAGCGTCTTGTCCATTTATTGAATTTGTGAAGGCCGTATTTGCAAGGCCGCCGTTCAATTCCTCAATGTAAATCGCGTCCGCTCTGTCGCCATCGTAGATTTTTACCTCATCGAATTTCGCGTTTCCAACGCCGATGGAGTTTATTCTTCTCGGCTCATTGAAATTGATTGTTATTGGGCTGTCAACATTCGTCACTTCGCTCAGCATTGGAGATTTAACCGCGTCTTCCGCGTCTGAGTTTTGAATTACATCATTGAATAAAATACGCATTTCTAATTCCTTTATAAATTTCCAGCCAGAGCAAGAGTGTAGAGCTCTCCAGCCTTGGCTTGTTTGTTTATGATGTTGCTGAAAACTTGACCATCGAAGACGAAATTAAAGTTGAAGCTCTCCCTGTCATTTCCCACTTGTCCCCTCGGCGTTACGCTCACCTCTTCGCCCTTATTCACTCTCAACAAACCACCGTCAACGCCAGATGAGTTTGGAACTATGAATCTTCCACCAGTCTCCGCGCTCGGTATCGGCGTGGATAATATTTTTATTTGTTGCGCGATGCCAGCGGCTAAAACGCTTCCAGCGGCGAGGAAGTTGAGAGGATACGGAACGGACGCTAACGCTTTCGTGAACGCCAACATTGAATTTATCGCCGCTTCCGCAGACGCTAACCCTTTGGCGAAGATGGCCGCGTCCCTGTTCTTCTCTCCAGCAACTTCCATTAATTGCCCTAATCCATTGAAGAAACCAGAAAAAACGGACAGTCTTTCTTCCAATAGTTTTTGCTCGTAATCGGCTAAATCTTTTTGGGCGCTTTTAATGGCTTCATTGGCGGCGATTTCAATGGCGACTCTTTCATTGGCTCCCTCAGAGTACATGTCCAATAAAATTTGCTTTTGCTCTTCCAAGAATGAAATTCGTTCCTCGAAGTTATCAGTCTCCAGCGAGGCTCTTTGTTGCAGAAATTTCGTGACCGCTTCCACTTGCTGATTCTGCGCTTGCTGTTCAGTCAACGCTATCGCATTCAATCTGTCCTTCAATGAAGAGAGCTCCAACTCTTTTCTTTCATTCGCGGCTTTGGCGACGATTCCAGTTTTCGTGTCCTGAACTCTTTGAACTTCCGCTATTTCAGCGTTTCCCAATTCGGCGTTTTGCCTTAATTCCTCTCCACCTTGTTTTCTCTGCGCTTCCAGCGCGTCTCGCCTCGCCTGAGCCTCAGCGTCTATGTTAGCCAGTTTGCTTTTCAGAGCGAGCTCAGTCGCGTCTTGCTCATCCTTGGCGGCTTGTATGGCGGCGGCTGAGGAGTTCTTCGCCTCTTGCGTCGCTTGCTTGAATCCGTTTGAAAAACCTCTGACGGCTTCCGACGCTTTTTGGAATCCTTCGCCAACTCCAGGAATCTTGCCGAGCACGTCCAACAATTTCGCCACCGCGCCCAATACGTTCGTCACCACTATTTCAGCCAGAGACAGAAAACCAATCTTCACTGAATTGACGGCGGTGATGAATTTTTCCTTTATTTGAGAGGCGAACACTTTGAAGAAATACTCCAACCGCCCAATTCCCTGACTGATGTACGTCTGAACGGTGTCCCAATTTTTAACGAGGTAAATCAATGCTGGTATTAAAACGGCGGTTACGACTACGGCTATCGCTCCTATTGGATTGGCGGCTATGGCGGCGTTAAGAGCTTTGAAGGCGGTCGCCATCGCTTGAATCGCCTGAGCTCCCTTGGTCACGACTAAAAACGCGGTCAATCCAGCGGTTACTCCAGCGAGTGTGTAGCCAACCACGCTCAGTATTTTTTCCCAATCATCGACGCTCGCTATGAAGTCGGCGATTTTATTTATTGCTTGCGTGGAGCCAGGCAATAATTTGCTGGTGAGCTCAGTGCTCACTCCAGTCAATGCGGCCTTCAATCTCGCTTGAGCGTCCAAGAACGCTTCCGAGTTCGCCGCCGCTTCATTGGAGATTACTCCGTACTTCTGCGCCTCCTCCCTCAGAGCCGCTATTCCCTCGGCTCCAGCCTCAGCCATCAGAACCATTTCTTGCCCTGATTTCCCAAACGCGGCGGTCGCCAATTCCGCTTTCGCCAATTCATTGGGCGCTTTCTTTATAGCGTCCATCAAGAGCATGAACGCTTGCTCATTGTTCTTCGCGCTCTGAACTTGAGTCAGCAGTTGAGCGTCGTTATCCTTTAGGTACTTCGTCAAGTTGCCTGTGCCGTTCTTCACATCGTTCAAAGTGGTGTTCAACTTCAATAAATGTCCGTTGATGTCCTTGACTCCGCTCATCTTCGCCGCGTAATCCAACTCCTGAAATTGCTCAGCCGTCATTCCAACCAACCGAGATGATTTGGCGAATTGGTCACCCATCTCAGCGGTCTTCTGAGTCATGGCGGCGACTGCGGCGATTCCAGCGCCTATGGCGGCGTAGCAAGCGAGAGCGGCTTTCTCAGCGGCTTTCATTAAATCGTTTTGAGCTTGTTGAACGTCGCTCGTTTCCTTCACCTTATCTTTTAATTTCTGCTGTTCATCTCTCAGCTTTTTAATCGCTTCGCTGTTTGGGTCTAAACCAGACTTGATGAGTCTTTCTATTTCCTTTTGATATTCATTCGCCGATTGCTTCATGGCGGCGGTTTCGCCTCTGGTTCCAGTCAAACTCGTTTGCAAGAGCTTTTGTTTGTCTATGAATGAATCAACATTTTTCGTTTGGAACGATTCGGAAAATTTTTCTATTTTAGCTCGCGTTTCCTCTGAGGAACTCGCCAATTCGTTGAATGCTTTTGAGGCTTTGTCAAAGTCGGCGTTTATTTTTAAAGTCAAATCCATTGTATTTATTTAGTTTGGATTCCCTTGCTCATTAAGTAATTCTGATACTCGTTCTCCAACTTGAAAAAAGTTTTATGCAAGTAAACCAACCAGCGCGGCATTTCAGTCCAATTCTTGTATGGAAATCCGAATTGCTTATTGTTTTCGTAAATGTTCAAGTAGTAATTGAATTCTCCGTTTATGTACTTGCCGATTTTGTTGTCTGGGATTGTTTTTTCTTCATTGAAGATTGAAACGGGGTAGGGGTCTGATGGCGTTGTGGCTTTGTAATTTTTTGGCACATCAGCCCCATCCAATTTCCTGTAACCCATCAGATGGAGCTTGTACCCGAGTTTTAAATTTTTTTTTCTTCGATTGTGAATTCATCCTCAATCTTGGCGTAGGTGAACAACTCCTGAGCGATTCTTTGAACCGCTTCTTGTGGCAATTCGAGAAAATCCCTCACCGTCTTTATTTCCTTGTCATTGAAAATGAGGTTTTCGAAGCTCTCCACGCATTCTTTCAAGAACAATTCGTAGTTGATTCTATTCGCGGTGATGTTGTCAACCAAGGAATTGATGATGTGCTCCACGAGTTTTTCCTTCGCCTTCAAGGAATTGTCGAAGTTTTTCACGATGGAGGAATCCAAAACATTTTTTTGGTTCGCGTATGGAAAAACTTCGTCCAGAAATGGGAACCTGCTGAAAATTACTTTGGCGGGATTCTCGCTCTTGTCATTGCCAAATGATTTGAAGATGTATTCCCTGTCCTTTTGCTTAACGCTCCTGAGTATTGCCATTTTAGCCTCCTTGCTTTGTTACGCCGTCACTGGAACCTTGTAAACGATTGGTTTGCCCTCTCCCTTGCTGAAACTCAAATCCTTATTTTGCGGGTCGGCGTTGCCGAGGGAAATGCTCATTGAAGTGATGTTTATCGGAACGAACAACCAATTCTCAGTCGTTCCAGCTTTTCCCTCTGAGTTCAATAATGTCAGGAGATAAATTTGATTGTCTGTTCTTGGGTGCAATATGTAAGTGCCGTCTCCCTTGTCCTCCACGATGTCCAAGAAACGATTCACGATTATGTCCGTAACATTGTCGAAGTCTTGGGTTTCGTCATCGTAGCGGAACAATCCAGCGAGCGAACCAGAAATTGAAAGAATGCCGTCGCTTATCGTAGCTCCAGGGTCGCAATCATCGCCCACGTCTACCGAGCCCATAGAGAACTCAAAAGATGCATTTGTTTTACAAAATCGCTCCTCCATGATGGCGAACAACCTGTCACCATTGACGAGCGTGATTTGTTGAGCTCCTGATTCTGGCGCGATGAAGAATGTTCCAGTTACCACCGGCACATTACTTCCTTCGCCCTTTTCAATGACGAAGTATTTTTGCTTCGGCGCGGTTTCATTCACTCCGTTGCCATTGACCATCGATGAGCTCTTAAAGCTGTCTATGAAGACTTGCGCTTTCTGTCCAGTAATTTTCATTTAAAACTCCTATATGCAATTAGTTAGTTGCTCTCCAACATTTCATCGCTTATCGCTTCACTTATGAAATTAGTTTTCCTCTGAAATTTAATCTCACAACTCGGACAATATTGTTTCTTCGCTTTCCTTTCGAGTTCGCCCTCTCTTCCCTCGTGCTTCTTTCTGGCTTGCTCAGTGGCGTAAACGACAATTCCCTTCATGGTTATTTAGTGGCCTCAATTTCAAATTCAACGGTGAACTTGGAACTCATTATGTTATTTGAACCCTCGACGTACTTGAAGAAATTGATTTTATTTATTCTCGCCGATAAGAACTTCCTCGCGCTGAACTGCCAAATCATCTCGCAAAAAGCTGAGGTCGCGTCTAGCATTTTGGTTTGCAAGTTGGCTGGCGCGTCGTTCCTGTGAACTAAGTAGAAAGCGACTTCCAATCTCTGAGTTTCAGAGCATGAGTCATTGAATCTGCTGAATGGAAAATCAATTTGGTCAAAGTCAATGAAGCAAATGAATGATTGTTTATATTTGTCGAAGTCCAAAAAATCATTGACGAACTCTGGATTCTTGAGATTGAATTCTTGAAGGTACTTCTCAAAGTTTTTCTCAAGGTAGTCTGTGATTTCTGTTTGTTGTTCTCTAAAATTCATATTCATTTAGTTGGAAATTTCTTGTTCCATTTTTCTTTGAAGAGCGTCAGCCAACGCCTTGAATCCCTTGCCGCCATCACCGAAGTACGAATCAGCGACGGGATAAAAGAATGGTTTGGCGGTCTGCCCACTCGATTTCACTTTCTTCCATTCGCCATTTATTTTGAACATCAGGTAATCGGCTTTTTTCGCTTCAATTCTCGTCCCCTTCTCGACGAACAGCGCGTACCAAGCGTTTGATTTTCCCATTCGCTTTCTGGTGGACAGAACTCCAGTGGTGTCGTCAATGAATTGAAAGTTTATGGAATTGGCTAGCTTGCCTGTTCTGCGCGGAGCCAATGAGCGAGCCTCAGCCGCCATTTTCTCGCCCACGTCGGAGAGAAGCTCTTTATATATATTTCCGAGCCCACTGGCAAAAATTCTTAATTTGTTTTCCAATGCTTGAGTGTCGAGAGAGGAAGTTATCATTTAAATCCTGATGAGTTTATATTTAGATATTTGGATTAAATACTTGTCGAAGTTAACGGTGTTCAAAAAGGTTCTGGTTCCGCTGTCTCCGAATGATTTGCTGGTGACACCAATGTTTCCGTCAGCCTCCGTTTGCAGAAGGGCGGCTATTCTCATAATCGTCATCTTAATTACTTCTGGCATTTCCAAATCAGCGACTAAAACGTCGTTGATGTAAATTGATTTCTCTGGATTGTACCCTAAAAAATCCGCCACCATTTCTTGCGCTGATTGTAGATAAGATTCCTGTAATTCCACATTGTCGCTGAAAACGCCAGTGTATTTTTGAAATTGCTCCGCCGTAATAATCATGAGTATTTAGTTGAAAATAAAAATGAAGCGCCCAAGTGAGAATTAAGGAGGCTTTTAATGGCAATTAAAACTTGGGCGCTCCAAAGAAAACTATCTCGTCACCAACGCGAAGAAGTTGTTTTCAAGAATCTTCGTGCCGTTGCCAAACACGGTGGCTTGGAAGTAGGTGTTCGTGTCACCAACTTTCTTTATTGGCTCGATGGTGATTTCGCTCGCCAAACCAAAACCGTAATCGCTCATTCTGCCAGCCACAGCGACGGGCTCTCCAGAATCCGTGCTCGATGGCGCGTAACCAGTCAAGAGAACTGGAACTCCCTCGATGGTTTTAGTCCTGATGAGCTCCTCTTTGTAAAGCTGAGCCACACCAACCGTGTCATCGGATTGAATCAGTGAGTAAATCGCTGAGTTCATAACGATTACCGCGTCGTCGGTGAAATCCCTAACTTTGAGAGCGAGATTAACCAAGTCTGCCATCTTCGGATTGCCAGCGGCGGCGCAAGAGACTGCCTTTGTCTTCTCGTTGATGTTGAATAAGCCGTTGATGTTTCTTCCAAGACCGTCACCGTTCACGATTCCTTTGGCGAAAGCGTCGGCGAAAGCGTCTCCGAATATTTCGGGAAGCTCAGAGTCGAAGTTCACGGTTCCCAATGTGAGGGCTTCCGCGCTGATTGGGAGAATCGAGACGTAAGCGTAGGGGGTGATTGTTTTGGTTCCGAGAGCCGCTTGGTCATCACTCGCAATGCCGCTCGCTCCTTCGGCGAAGTTGCCCGGAGTGGCGAGAGTCGGAGACCAAACTGGAATGTTGGTTGAAGCATTGGCTCCGTAGAAGTACCTGACCAGCTTGAGAATTTCTTTCTTTCTTGAGAGCTCTTTGGCGAGTTCCTTAATCTGATTTATCGCTCCAGTTCCGCTGAGGGTGATGGCGCGTTTTTCAATCAACGCTTTCTGAATGTCGGCGACTGCGGTTCTCGATTCGCCAACGGGTACGTTCGCCTGAGCGATTTTCTGCTCGAGTTCCCTCTTTTGAGTTTTCAAAGTTTCGAGTTGCGACTTCGCTTCATCGCCCTTGATTGAACCGTCTTTGATTTTGTCGCTCAGAGTCCTGAGCTCAATGTCGATTTTTAAAAGTTGTTCGTTCATTTTTCTTTCCTTTTAGTTTACTAAGCCAATTCAGCTTCTATCTGAAGCAGGATTCCTGAGCAGTCTTCCGCTGGATTTGAAAGAGTGTCTACTTTTTGCTGAGTGCCTTCTGGCGGCTCAACTTCGACGGCTTTTCCATCACCTAAAATATTTCTCAAAGAATCAATGGTCTGTTTCACAATTAGCTTGTCATTATCGTCCAAGCTGTCCTTTTCCAACGCTTCATTCAACTTCTCAGCGTCGATGTTCAATTCCTGCAATTTCCTCAAGTGCGTGACTGAGGTGGTTTCAGGATAAGCTGGGAATATAACTCCAAAGCTGACCTCATGCAATTTAACTTCCTTCAATGTTCTCAATTTTCCACCGTTGGAGTCTTCCCACTTCACGGGCGTGAATCCGAATGACATGGTTTTAACGTCGCCTCTGTTTATGATTTCAAATAAATCGGCGGCGTAGGTTGTGTTGGGCAATTCACAGCGGGCTATCAATCCAGAGTCTGAATTTTCCAATTGAAGCGTCCCAGATTTAGTGCTTCCAAGAACGCAATTATCGTTATGATTCCAAAGAGCTCTGATTTCGCTTCCGTCCATGAGTGTTTTATTGAACGCTGATTTATCAATCACCTCAACGGTTCCCCACATCTCAACTGAGCGAGAGTCGTATGGTATGATTCCCTCGACCATCTTCTTGCCCTCGCTGTCGCTGGAGCGGACTTCAATGTCTTTGAATGTTATGCTTCGTTTTTCTTTAAAATTATTTTTCATGCTATTTCCTTGCTAATTAGTTGTTTCTCTCTACGAATAATCCATGAATTTTTTATTGCTAAACAATGCTCAGGTGTTTTCGGTTTTCTCATTTTGTCCTTGGTGTATTCTGATAATTTTATTCCCTTTCTTTTTTCACTGATTTTCTTTTTTGTTTCATAGGATAGAGATTTGTTTCTCATTTTATTTTTAGTTTCTTCTGATAATTTCTTTCCTTTTTGTAATAAGCTTATTTTTTGCTTTGTTTCTTCATCGCGCTTTTTTCCTTTATTTGCTATGCTTATTTTTCTTTTAGTTTCCTCTGAAGGTTTTTTGCTACCACCAAGTCCACCTGTTGCAATATTGTATTCTGGTTTATAATGAGCTATGTAATCAATTTCCAGTTCGTCTAATTCTTTTTGGTTCCATGCCCAAGCAAGAGGATAACAAATGAAATTTTCTTTTCCGTATTTTTGAATGGCAAAATTTAATAATTTTCCACTTCCAAAATATTTGTTATCCCAATCTTTTGATTTATGTTGTCCGATGTATCTCTTATTATTCAGCTTATTTGTAGTTATATAAACATAACCAAAAGTTTCCATTATTCATTTAGTTGATTTTATTTTCTTGAAGCAATTGCTTGATTCTATTCATGCAATCCTTGTAATTTTCAGCGTCCTTGATTTCTTCGTCTTTGGTTTCATTCACCGCAGTCCACCACAATTGTTGGTTGTGAATTATGAAATCATTAGCAGACCACTCTATGGCTTCGTGATTGAACCCCAACTTTATGTACTCCAACAGAGCGTACATTCTGCTCAAGATTGGAGCTTCGGAGTAAATCAAAGACAATAGAGAAAACTTTCTGTTTTTTTGAACTTCTTTGACTAAGACTTCAATTTTCGGTTTGAACCACTTGGAATTATTCTTGCTCAAGGCGATTACGAAGTTGGCGATGAGCCCAGCCGCGATTATAATTTTTTCTACGTTTTCCAAGACTACTTCCATGTTTCCCTCATTTATATAGTCTTCCTATCCGCAAATATTTTATCTTGCGCTACATTCGCGCCGAAGTACCCAAGCACAGCCCACGCCAAATTTTGAACCAAAGGCAACCATTCAATTTTATTCGTGAAAACTATTGCGGTTATCGTAAACACAACCCATATCAAGAGCAAGTTTTTTATTGACTTTAATTTCTTAAACATTATTCTACTTCGTGTACCTAATCCAAATATCAAATGGAGCATTGCTTCTCGCCGACGAGGATAATGTCGAAAAAATAAGATTTCCCCTATACAAACCACTGGAGTACCCAGGAATGGCAGTGTACAATGTCATGTAATTATAATTATCATAGCTCCATTCTCCTCCGCTCTGGATAATTCTATTGATTGCAGGATTCGGCGTTAATGCATTATCAACTCTAGTGGCGGCGTTGCCTGTGGTGGTTCCAGTGTATCTCCTTCCATAAGTGCCATCACCGAAGCTGTATTCAGTTCCCACCGCCCACAAATGAGGGCTATTGACGAGAGAAGGATTCACTATGTTAGCTTGAATTAAATCATTCACTTCCGTTTTCGTATAAGTGTTTGCTTTGTCAGCTTTTTTATCCAACAAATAATCAACTTCGTCTTTCGTGTAGTAATTGGACAAGTCTATATTAAATCTTCCTATGAATTCCCACGAGCCATTCACAACGGCGTAAATTGTCGTTACTCCATTGAAGTTTTCGTCTTCCTCAACGATGTAAGCGGTTCCATCGAGTAAATTCGAGGGGTCTGGCAAATCAACGAAAGTGTCAACGCTCCCTTTTATGGAAACTATATCGATGTTTTCAATTGCTTCCCTCAATCCAGTTATTTCAACGCTAATGTTTTCCACGTCGGATTTTATTCCATCAATGCCATGAGCGTCTGCGTCATTGCCGATGTGATTATTCAAATCAACTTTTATTCCATCAATGCCATGAGCGTCAATGTCATTGTCAATGTGATTATTAAGATTAGCGTTTGCGGTTGTCAAATCAATTTCAATGACATCTATTTTGTCATTTAATTCTGATTCCACATCGCTTATTTTGTCATTTAATTCTGATTCCACACCACTGATTTTATCATTCACTTCCGATTTAAGAACATCAATGCCATGAGCGTCTGCGTTACCAATGTGGTCGCTCAGATTATTACTTGTGATTGTTAAATTACCATTCGTGGTGTTCAAATCAGTTTTTATCTCGTCTATGCCGTGAGCGTTTTCATTGTTATTTGCATGATTCGTGAGATTGGTGTTTGTTGCGGTTAAATTTGATTTAATGACATCAACGCCATGAGCGTCAACGCTGTTATCCGTATGGTTTCTCAAATCACCGTTAGCGGCGTTAATTTTTCCATTCAAATCGGATTCAACACTATCAATTTTATCTTTAATGTTGTTTATTCCATGCGCTGAGGTGTTATTATTTATGTGAAGTGTTAAATTTCGATACACATTGGCGAAGTTTGTTTCCAATTCATTGATGTCCGTTTTCATTACGTCCACGCCGTGAGCGTTGGTCGTGTTGCTAATGTGGTTGTCAATCTTCGCGTTTGCGCCATTGAGTCCAGCGGCAATGCTGTTCTTAATCGAGTCCACTCCATGAGCGTCGGCGGTGTTGTTGATGTGATTCATAAATTGGCTGTAAGTAACGTCGCTCGCTGAAAAATAATCCAAGCCGTTCCAATTTTTAACGCCGTCGCCAATTTTAATTTTTTTATCGCCGTTCGTTAGGGTTTCCACTCCAAATTCACCGTCACTCAAAACGGGATTGAATGAAGCCCAATTAGCGGTTGTGTCTCTTCTTATTTGAATTCTAGCTATCATGCATTACTCCTTGTCATCACCTAAATTTGAATGATTCCCAATTGTGTTGGGACTGTCCGTGTTTAATAATTGCTGAGCCTTGAGCTTCGCGCTCGCCATGTAAGCGTCTATGACATCTTTGCGAAGTGGCATTAAATTCGCCGGAACAAACAATGTGTCTCCAGCTTCGACCTCAGACAAATTTTCTTTTCGCCTGATTTCATTAGTCGTCAAGAATCCATTCATGAATTGCTTGCTGTAAGCGTCAATTCGGGTCGTCAAAGAAGTCTTGAGCAAGTTATTGTAGGAATACTCAAATTGAATTCGCCCCCTGTCCCCAATTGGAATCAGTTTGTTTATGCTCTGCTCGAATTGCAATGCGATGGGTTTGATGGCGTTCTCAATGAATAAGGTGTAGAGGCTCTCCAAATCCTTTTCTTTCTCGCCGCCAGTTAACAACGCCAATGGAACGCCGAATAACTTTGAAATTTCCTTTTCTTGGAATTGCCTGTTTTCAACGAGTTGGTTGGCTCTGTTGTCCTTGTAGTCGGTTTCAATTTTGTCGTATTCAATCTTGCCTGATTTTATCAGCGGCTTTCCAGCGTTTTTTATTCCGGTGTAGTTGCTTAAAAATTTATTTCTTAGAGTTTGTATTTGCTCTTCCGTTGCGTTTGGGAATTCCTTCGTGATGTCTATGACCAGCCTGTTCCCGACGCTGTTGCTGAACGAATTATTCAAGAAAACATCCAACTCCGTTGTGTTGGTGAATATCTGACTGCATTGAGAAAATATGGATTTTCCCTTGAGTCCATCGTATCCGTAGCGGCTGGGAATGTGAAAAATCTTTTCAGATGTGTATTCAACTCCCTTGTAAATGAATGTTTTCTGATTGTAAAAGTTTCTTGATACTCTCACTTCATTTGGGTTCAATCGGAAAAGCGCGACTATTTCGCCCTTGTCGTTGTCGTACTTGTACCAGTAGACATTGCCATTGAAGTAATCTTTGACGCTGTTGTAGAAAAATTGAAATTTTGTCTCGTCGTAGTTTGGGTTATTCAACAGTTCATGCAAACCGTAGTCTTTCAATATCTTCTTGTCTGATTTGACGAAGAAATCGCCCTGCAAGTTTGCGAACGCCGAGGCGATTAAATCAATGGCGGCGAATGAGGTTGCGTCTTGCCCCAGATGGGTGTCGAAGGACGAAGAAAAAACCGTGTTTATATTTGTTGATGGATTGGCTCGTCTCTTAAAGAAATCAAAGAATTTCATATTCATTTAGTTAGTTGTCCGCTCAGAAGAGTTTGAGAACATCATCAAAATTAGTATTCGTTGGCTTCGAGCCTTTATTTGCAATGCAACGACTCACCGACATGATGGAGGTGATTACGGAGTCAATTCTCTTCGTGGAGCTCTTGTATTCCTTCAAAGGTTTGTAATTGTTGTTCACATCGGCCTTAATGACGGCGTTTGAAATCATCCACTTGGCGACTGGATTTGGGTCAATTATTTTATCATCGTAAATCAGCCGCTCGAAATCCTTGGTTGGCGCGGCCATGCTCTTCAAAGATTGGTCAAATTGCACGAGCAGGGTCTTAGGAATGAGCTCGTCCAGCGATTCAATGAGCTTGTTGGCTTGCCATTTGTCGTAAGCCAACTCCGTGATGTTGAAGCGCTCATTGTCCTTCACGATGTCAGCCTTTATGAAATCATAATCCACGGTCGCTCCTGGAGTCGCGGTGACGATTCCTCTCTGCACCCACTCCGCGATGTTTATATTTTCAACTCTGTATTTCTCCTTTACTTGCTCCGATGGAATGTAAAACTTATGGAATAAGTAAAACAACCCGTCCCTCTCAAAGCACTTCGTGTAGGCGGTGAAATCATTTATCGACGACAAGTCGAGTCCAGCGCAACAATTTTGATTTTCAAAGAGTTCCTCGCCCATTATGTGATTTCTCACTTTGGTGTCCCACTTCACCAATGGAATCCAATTTGATGTGTCGTTGCTCCATATTCCGCAAGTCTTCGCCTTGAAATCTTGCTGGTGCGATGGAGTGATGAGAGCGTCTTGCAAGTCTTGCTCCAAAATATCCTGCGTTACTATTGCGCTCAAAGATGGATTCGCCTTGATGAAATTCTTGTTGTCCTTCCAATCGTCTCCGTCATCGTAAGCGTAAATGATTGTGAAGTATGACTCGTCAGTCATCATTCCATTGAGAACTTTTCTGGCTTTCTCATTTTCAGCGAAGCAAGCTCCAGCGATGTTCGTCCCTGCGGAAGTGATTATTAGAACCAAATTATTTTTTCTTGCGCGGCCTCCGTACCTGAACGAAGTTATCACCTTGTCATTGTCGTAGGCGTGGAACTCATCGACGACTGACATTGAATTCTTGTATGAGTCAGTGCCTCTCGTTTCCGAAGAGAAAAACTGAATGAATGAATTGTCCTTGTTCTTAATTCCGCTGTCGGTTATCACTGTGTCGTAAGGATTAACCTGAAAAGACTCCAAGTATATTTGCTTGAGTTCCTGATAAGTCTTCGCTGATTGCTCTCCAGTTCTGGAGACGAAGAACGACTCGGCGGCTTTCGTTCTCTTGAAGTCGAATAAAATCATTGGGAACAACAGGGAGGTCGTTTTGCTGTTCTTGCGAGCGACTTCAACGTAGCTTGAGCGGAACCTTCTGCGCTCAGGGTCGAGTTTGTGTTTCCACCCAAACAGATTCGCGTATATGAATTTCATCCAAGGCAACAACTCCAATTTTTTGCCTATGTCTGGTATGTGAAGTTTTTCAGCGAACTCCATCACATCAACTGCGGCGAGCTCATCGAAAAAATACAGGAAGTCTTCATCACCTTGCCTCTTCAAATCACTCAAGAATCTGTTGATGGCTTTCTTGCAATGCAACCCTGAGAGAATCTTTCCGCTCTTGATGTCCTTGCAATACTGCATTACATCTTTGATGTGCTTGTTACTTGAAACCATCTTTGTCCAATTCCAATTTTGGTTTGTCTTCCATTGGAACTTTGCAAATGGCGTGGAATGTTTTTATTTGGTCGCTTCGTATCGCGTTCAAGTTCTTGTACTCATCGGAGTCGCGCTTCATTCCGCCCATGTCCTTCGTTATGAGTTGAATTGAGCTGTACAAATCTTCCTTAATTTGCTTGAGAGCGTCGCCGTCCGTTGGAAGAATGTATCCGTGCTTGCAAGGTCTGTAAGTTCCGTTGTCCAAATGTTCTTGAATCGTCTTCTTGTTTTTTCCACCGCGCATGATAATTAGTTGCTGTGTTCAAAAATGTTCAGCAGAGAGGCGGGTGACCTGGAGGACGTGATTTATGTTTTTTCAATGAATTTTTTCGGAGTAGCTAGAGGTCGTTAATAAAAATAATTATTTCTTTTCGACGCGATATAAAACCGTTGGGTCGTATCTTCCCTTGAGAATGTAATCGCCCTCGACTCTCGCCACAACCTCATTGCTCAGCCTTCCCTTGTATATGAGGTTGCCTTCAATCCTGTAGAGCACCGCTTTGGTTTGAGTGTCCACGATGTAATGAAAATAAAGTTGATACTTCACTGGATAATCGAATCTTCCCGCGTAGATGTTCTCGCCCTCAACTCTGAAAACTGGAACGCCACCAAACTTTCCTTCATAAATGTAAACCGCGCCCTCAGCGTGTGAGTCGAGAGAGAAGAGAAGGCAAATTATGAATGTGACTTTACTCTTCATTCCTCTTCCCTTAATTTAAAATTTAATTCCACTATGAATCTGCCCTCAACGAGATTCCCATTACACACTTCACCTTCCGCTCCCCAATGATGATTTAATTCACAAATCATGGGTTTGGTGCTCCAATCATCCCAATCGTCATCTTGATTCAACCAAGCAATTTTAACATCCACTTCTGGATTTTCTTTATTTTTAATTTCAGTTGTGAAACCTAGAGCAATTACGGTGGTGAAGTCAGAGAAAGTGCGATTCCATGTGGGAATGTAATCAGTCTCGAAAGTTCCGACGCGTAATTTAAAATAATATCTGTTGGTATTGTAATATCCCATTGGGTTGACGGTTCCAGGAGTGTACTGTTTCTTAAATCTTTCGCTGTAGTTAATGCTAACGAAGCAACTTATTTTTACTGTTTCCAATTCGTTCTGATTATCACCTGAGCCATCGGTGTCCGTGTCAGTGTCCGTGTCAGTGTCCGTGTCAGTGTCAACATTCGTGCCGCTGGAAATTGAATCCCATGAGGTGTCATGGTCGCACCCAAGTGAAATGAGCGCGAATGCCACCAAAAAACAAAAGATTATTTTTTTCATGTCTTTCTCCTCTATCTTGTATTATAAGAAATTAACCTGATTCCGTAAACCTCTCACGCAGGCGTTACGCGCAAATTTTAGGGTTAAAAGGCCAGGGTTTGTCATTCCAATTCTTGAACTTCCTGATGTAGACCTCCATAGCCGTCAATCTCTTGTGGCAAGCTGGGCAAACTGGAATCACATTGCTCTCATCGAAGAACAATTCCTCGTCTCCCCTCGGCGGTGTGATGTGGTGAACTTCCAAGTTCAGCGAATTTGGATGTTCTCCGCAAATGGAGCAATTCGGATATTTTTTAAGAATCTTCTTTCTGAGATTTCGCCACTGCGTCGTGTTGTACAAACCCTCATTGCTCCTGATGGCGTTTTGGAAGGGTATTTTTTCCTTCTTGTGTTTTTCACAATAAGCTGAATTTGAATCTATGAGAACGCCGCACCCCGCCTCACCGCAAATTCTCGCCTTCACGCCGCGCTCCTCTTGGCTCTCAGGAAACCAATCACATCGTTGTAGTTGTGAGTGACTATTGAAACCTTGAGGGGCTTCCAATTCTGCTCCAGCGTCGTCAGCATTCTAATCGTTTGCTCCTTGCCGTAAACCACCGCTATGTGTCCGTAGCCATTGCCCTTGTTTTTATTCCAAATAACCACATCGCCCTCCAGTGGAATGAAATCTGGCGAGTTGGGCATTTTGTCGAACCAATTGCGCATGTTGGGGTCTGAGTCGTAGCCGCTCCAAAAATCAGCCGCTCCAATTTGCTTCTTCCATTGAGGAGCTCCGTAATGAGCGTCCAACAAGTACCTAATGAATTGAACGCACTGCCCCTGCAATTTGTCGGGGTCTGGATTTGGGTACGGAACAGTCTTATCGAACCATTCCTCTGAAATTTCCCTCAGCGTCATTTTTCCTCCGATTTCCCATTTGACTTGGACAGCGCGACGCTGACCATTCCGAGAATCAATAAAAATACGGCGGTTTGAATCGCCGATAAAACCAATTGCGCAATTCCAATGAAAACCATTTTGTGCTCCTTATTGCATTTAGTTATTTCTTCCTGATTGGATACACGGGCTCAAAGCTGACGTTTTCAGGAATGTCATCGAGGTAGACGCGCATGCAAAACGCGGCTCGGTTCTCCCTGCCGTCCATCGTCCTATCCTTGCGGTGCTTCCCGTATTCGCCGTGCTCGTCTTCATTTTCAATCGCTTCGTTGATGAACTTCTTGAAATTTTCATCGTTTCCAATGAGCAAGCCCCGACCTTCAAAATCCAAAAAAAGAAAGTGGTCTGCCTTGGTGAAATACCACCATCCTGGCTTGTCGCCTCGCGCTCCGTCTTCGATTTCCAATTCAATCCAGAAGTATTTTCCCTTCTTGCCGAACCTCGCCGCCGGTTCGTAATTTTTCTTGACTTCAACCAAGCCGAGTTTGTCAGTTTCGTAATCCACGTCGATTTTCCAACAGTCTGGGCTCAGCCGCTTGTCGGCGTACCCAATGCCGCGCCGCTTGAAGTAGCCCTCGGCTAATTTCTCGACTCTCTCGCCCTTGCCCCTGTCTTCATTCCACGCCATCTCTCGCCTCTTGTCCAACTAGTTGGTGAAATTTTTAAGGTTCAAGGGATTCCAAGAAAATAAAAAAACGGCTCCATATAAATGAGCCGTTCAAGACAAGGAGGAGAATGCCGCTTAAAGACTTAAAGCGGCTTCGTTGAATTAGTTCGTTTTAAATTTTTAAGCGGTTGCGCTCCTTCGCCAACCCTCTTCAGTATTTCTTGTGCTCGCTCCACTGGAACGAAGGCGGTGATTACGTCTCCCTTCACTTTCACCTTGAAATCGTTCAGCGCGTTCAACTTATTGAAATCAACCTCTCGCAAATCAAAGAATAGCCTCCTGTGTTTAATCGCCATTCTTCACTCCTGATTTGAACAAGCAGATGATTCTCTCGATTGCGGCGAGCAAACCTAGCACCAAGAAAAACGACATCCAAGGGTGAGCGAATGCCCAACCGATAACCGTAATATTTTCCATTTGAGTCTCCTTGTGAAATTAGTTGCGTGTTTTTAGGAGACTCTTGCGACTACTTGGTTTTTCCGCCGAAGAATAAAACCCCATTCTTCTTTGAGAAATCAAAATCTATTTTTAATTCCTTAAATATTTCCTTCACCGCCATTTCATTGAACTTTTTGCCCACTCCCTTCAAGTTGTATTCAATGATTGCCGTTTCTCCAATCTTGTATATTTTACTTTTCATGTAGCTCCCAGCGTCGTAATCCACATCAATGAAAAACTTGTCTGGTGTCATCGCCTCGATGTAGTGTTCCTTGAAAACCTTGTCGTCCTTGAGTTTACTCAATAATTTTTTATTGAATGAGTTGTCATTCCTCACATCGAACACGGATAGCAAGCCCTTGGTTTCAATTAAAATGTAATGTCCAAAAATCAAGCACCTATCCATGACCCTCAGCAACGCGCTTCGCCGAGCCTCCGTGTTATCTGAAAAGAAATCTCTAACTCGCTCCTTCGCGTTCTCAAATGTGTTCTCCAATTCAGTTTTCGAGTAGAGATTTTGCTTCCGCTCCAATTCGATTTTCAAATTGGGAAGGGTTTCCATTTTTTCAGATAATTCTCGCTTGAGCTTCGCCAGATTTCCTAAAATTACGTCTTGTTTGTCAGCGTCATCAGTCCTCTGAAACGCCTTATTGAACTTCTCGGTGTTCTTTTTATTTTCAGCGACTTCATTTTCCTCTTTCTTTATTTGATGTTCCACCGCCAAGATTTCGAGTTTGATTTTTTCGAGCGTTTCCTGAATGAACTCATCGCTTTGATTGAACACGACGAAAAAGAAGAAGAAAAAGTTTTCAAATATTCCATCAACTGAGGCGACGCTCAGCGTCTTTGGGTTGTGCTTGCAAATTGCGTTTGAAATCTTGACGATGTGCTTGTAGTAAGAGTAAACCTTGTCCTTGTATTTTTTTTGAAAATGAAAAAACTTGCCATCGCACTTGGAGCAAGAGATTAAACCAGACGAGAGCGATTTGTCAGTGTTCCTGTGCGTCTCCATCTGCTCCCTCTTGACGATTTTATTCAACTGCAATTTTTCCACCACCTTAATCCAATCATTGACTGAAATTATTTCAATTGGGTACGGCTTGCAAGCAGTCCAGTACTTTTTTTCATCGGATAACACCTCAATGTTGCCCACTTCACCCCTCTTGAATTTATTCAGAATTTGAATTCCCTCGAAGTTTAAATTCTTTCCAGTGTAGTAGCAGTGAGAAATCCACCGCCTGATTGTGGCTTGGCAATTCACTGAGTCGGCGTTGTTCTTTCGGTCAATGTTGAACAAATCAGTGGCTATTGAGCGCAAGCTCTTTCCAGATAGGAATTGCTTGTAGCAAAACTCAACGTCCTTCAATTCTTTTTTCATAGGTTTCCATTTCGTTTTTCCCTTGTCGTTCCTTCCGTCCTTCTCGTAGCCGTAGAGCTTGCACTGCCCTCTGTTTCCTCTGTTTATGGAGTCTCTCAATCCCCTGTAGGTTCGCTCAACGATTTTTCCGCGCTCTATGTTGGAAATTCCAGCCGAGAGGCTCTGAATCAATTGCTCGTGGTCGTCTGAAAAATTAACTTCCTTATCTTTGATGAACAACTTGATTTTCTTTATTTTGAAGATGTGAAAAATCAAGGAAGTTTGGTAGGGCTCCCTTGAAATTCTCGATTGCTCGATGACCCAAACTCCGTCAATGGTTCCGTCATCAATTGAATTCATCAGGGCGCAAAACTCAGGGCGATTTTTGTAAGGATTCAGCAAATCCTCCTCGTCAATCTTGTATCCTGAAACGCCGCTGTCCGAGAAAATTTTATGCTCGAGTGAGTTCCGAACGGCGAATTTGATTCCCTCGCTCTTCTGTTGCTCAATCGAAAAATTGTCGCTCTCAACTGAAGTCCTGCAATATATGCCAAGCATGTAAGCCTCCTTATGCCTTAATTATACCGTTTTCCGATAATTTTGTAAATAAGAAAGCGCACTCATACCAGCATAACCATACCGAACAGCATTACAAGTATTGGGGCGGGCACTTTTGGAGGTTGCACCAAACTTATCAGCGTAACCATACCTAACATAAAGGATTTGGCGGAAAATACTTAGATACAAAAAAAACAGTTTTCATAAATGCTTATCCCATAAAGAATTAGCGTTGCTAATTAAGTATGCTAAAAATTATGGGAAATGGGTGTAATCAATAAAGACATCATATTTCCAAAAAGGGGACGTTATGAAGATTCATAATGATTTTACTCTGTATTTTAGGGTTACTTCTTCGGGGAAAAGGGTTGTGTATTTCTACACTTACGATGAAAACGGCAAGAGGACGCAGGGCAGGTCTACGGGACAGATTAATAAAACGGCGGCTAGGGTGCTTGTAAACAGGCTCTTGAAAGAAGGGGC
>Ga0268262_10000699_pt1 | contig 43542 bp, 39 predicted proteins | sample TergutNc150P3_FD_190354 | JGI IMG/M metagenome (GOLD analysis project Ga0268262, IMG submission 190354) | Nasutitermes corniger P3 segment gut microbial community from laboratory colony in Florida, USA - Nc150 P3 (SPAdes) (version 2) | ecosystem: Host-associated > Arthropoda: Insects >...
TGCTCTCCTGCGACTCCGCTATCCTGCCCGCAATGCTCTCCTGCGACTCCGCTATCCTGCCCGCAATGCTCTCCTGCGACTCCGCTATCCTGCCCGCAACGCTCTCCTGCGACTCCGCTATCCTGCCCGCAATGCTCTCCTGCGACTCCGCTATCCTGCCCGCAACGCTCTCCTGCGACTCCGCTATCATGTCACGGATGGTCGTAAGCTGGATAAACAAGTCCCTTCCAAGGAGAAGCCTCAGGGTTTTACGCCTGATTTTTCCAAAAAATGATCTTAATCCCATACGTTCTTACTCTCCATTTTTTTATGTTTTATTTTTTTTAATAATTGGAATACAACCAAATAAATATAAACAACTCCCTTGATTCTCATGCCGCTTTTTTAATAACGGAATACGTCCAAACAAATACAATGTGGTCTGGGTTAGCGATTTAAGATAGTCTTTGTAACTCTTTTCAAAAGAAATTCGCCATTCTTTATTCTTAATTTTTTTTGCCAGCTCTCTGTTGTATTTTATACTTTTATCTGCGAATGTATGCCCCAAATAAAGGCTTAAACAGTCTTCATATGTCATTCCCCAATATTGCCCAAACTTGTTCAAAAAATTCTGGGCATATTCTCTTTGGTATCCATCCTGATGACTGGAAAAACCGCCTTGTCTGAAATTTGCAAGAGGTTTAGGTATACAAATGAATTTTCTTTTTTCTGCCAATAATCGTAAAAACATACGATCGTCACAACACAACGGAAAGGTTAAATCAAATCCTCCGTATTCTCTTATAACATTCATACTAAGAAATAAAGTTTGATGGCAAGGACATGATCCCATAAATATTAAATTATGATCCGGAAGATACCAGCGTCCTATTCTACCATCTTCAAATAACCTGTTGGCTTCAGCATAGACAAATTCGACGCCATTTTTAATAATTGCGTTCATGGCAATTTCTACAGATCTCTCTGATACATAAAAATCATCAGAATTCATAAAGTTAATATAATCGCCGGTAGCGACTTCTACTCCCTTATTCATGGCATTCCATATTCCCTGAACAGGATGGAAAAAACAAGTTGCCCAACCTTTGTCCACATATTCAGCTATTAGCTTATCTGTTCCGTCATTCGAGTTGTTATTAATAACAATATGTTCGATATTGTCATAAGTTTGGTTATGAACAGATTCCATGGTTTGTCTGAAAGTCTCAACTCTATTCTCTTTATACAAATTCCATACACATGTTACTATGGAAATTTTTGGTTTCTTATCTGTCATATTTCATCCTCATACTTCTTTTCATCTGAATATCCGTAAATATCAGACCATACATATATATGGCGATGAATTTTAAATATCGTAACGCCCAAGATACGGTAGCTAACATATTCATTTCCTTTTACTTTTTCAATAATAGGTATACGGTTAAATAAATAAAATCCGGTTTTACCAAGCTCTTTATTCATGTAATACCTGCGGAAAGATTTTATTTTCTTGTAAAACGATGTCTTTTTTGCAATTTCCCAAAAAAGATAACCGTATAGCACCTTACACTTCCAGGGCTTCATTTCTATACCGGACCAATGAACCAGAAATAGATTTTTCATTATATCCGCCGCTTTTTCAGGATGAGCATCCTTAAATCGATAAAAGTTACCCATCTGAAAATTGTACTTGTAATCCAGACGTTTAAAATTATTATCAAAAACAATATTCAATACATCCTGATCGGAATATTTTAATAAATTTTGAAATCTTAGCGTCAATTCCACAAATGTTTTCGTGTGTTTATTGAATTTTTTCATATCCATTAATAAAACACCGGAATTAAAGGAGAAATTGCCTCCTTTATACTCCGGATATAAATTCCTTTTTATATTGGTATACTCAATAAAGTCTTCCCATAAAGCGGCAACCGGAAAATTATCCAAATCAAGATTGTACAACTCCGCAATATCGCCGCAAAAAATTATATCGCAATCAAGGTACAGTACTTTTTCAGCGTCCGGAAGGAAATCCCCAATAAAATACCTGGCAAAAGCCATCTTGCTTCTGGTATCAACATCCGGAAATTGCTCATGTATATACCGGGAAACATCAATATACTCGATAGAATAATTCTTGAATTTTTCCAGAGACTCTGATATTTTCTTTTTGCTTTTGGACGTGATTCTGCCATCTTCTAAAATATGGAAATCAACAAAACTTATCGTGTTCTCCAATATTGAGTATAATGTAGTTGTAACAAACGGGGCGTAGTCATTATTGGCGGCAAGAACAACAGGAAACCTGTCTACCCACTGTTCACGGGGAAGCGGTTTTGCGAAATTCTGGTTTGTTTGGATATCTTGTGTCATTTGATCTCCTTAATAGTTCTTTTGCTTTTCACATTCAGTAGCTGTCATTTCCTCAAGGATTCGATCACTGTTATATTCATACTTCCACTCAGGATAATCACGCTGGAATTTTTTTACATCCGAAATGTACCAAATGTGGTCTCCAATCCGCGCTTCTTCAAGCAAGGTATAATTCATTCTATAACCAAGTAACGTCTCTAATTTATCAATAGCTTCAAGCATGGAGATGTTGGAATGACGTGAACCGCCCATATTATACACTTCACCCTGTCCAGGTTTGTTAAAAAAATGCCAAAACGCGTTGATCAGATCATGTGAATGTATGTTATCGCGGACCTGTTTCCCCTTGTATCCAAAAATGCGGTATTCTTTTTTTGTTACCGCGCAATGCACAAGGTAAGCCAAAAATCCGTGTAATTCGGCGCCACAGTGGGTAGGACCGGTAAGACACCCCCCCCGGAACACGACTGTTTTCATACCAAAATATTTACCGTATTCCTGTACCATTATATCAGCCGCTACTTTGCTTGCCCCGAATATAGAATGTTTTGAATTATCCAAAGACATACTCTCGTCAATTCCGTTTTCATAATAACTATGAGATTTGTCTATTTCCCATCTCGTATCAAGTTCTACAAGAGGCAATTTGTTAGGTGTATCACCGTAAACTTTATTGGTCGAGGTAAAAATAAACGGCGCGTCAAAAGCGTATTGCTTGGCCATTTCCAGCATATTAAGGGTACCGTTCGCGTTAATACTGAAATCTGTTAATGGCTCCCTGGCTGCCCAGTCATGCGATGGCTGCGCGGCTGTATGAATTACCGCGGCAATTTCTCCATTGTATTGTCTAAAAATCGTTTGTAATTGAGCAATATCTCGCACATCAACCTGAAAATGCTGATAATTCCTTAATGTATTCTTATAATTATCAACGTTCTTTCCGGTGGACGCTTCCTTTCCAAAAAAATATGCCCGCATATCGTTGTCTATGCCTGCAATGTTGTAGCCCTTTTCCTGCCAGAATTTTACAGCTTCGCCGCCGATTAAGCCGCCTGAGCCAGTAATAATTATCGTTTTCATGCACTGTTCCTTTTAGCTGCAATAGTGATTTTATTCACATCTATCGATGCTGCTGATAAAAATTCTCTAAAGCCTCTATCGTTTCTTTGTTGTGATTAGACCACCAATCACATAGAAAATTACTATTAAGAGCAAGGGTCTTAAGATAGCTTGCCGATTCAAAAGTTTCTCTTGTAATACCATAGAAAACTTCTTTGCCTTCTACTGCTATCTCAATTCCCATCACTCCATTTTCAACGCATTTTCTGATAAAGTTTTCGAGTTCATTTTTTTCTCTGTTTGTTTCCATTAAAATATATTTTGCTTTGAATGAATATTTATTCTTTGCAACTGATTGATATTTTGCAATATTTGTCCAAACTATATCAAACATATCCTTGCCTTTTATTCTTTTATATGTTTCACGAGTACCGGAATCTATACTAATATTAAAATATGTTTCTTTTGATAGAGCTAAAGTATAAGCCCAAGCTTCAGAAAAAACTGTTCCATTTGTGTTAAGTACTTGTTTGTGCCCTTTATCTGCTATTAAGCGAGTTACTGTTTCAAATTCCGGAAGAATAGTACTTTCACCGCCACCCCATAGAAATTCACAAGTATCGTCAATAAAATTATTATTAAATAAAAATTCGACCGCCTGTAAGACGGAATAAGGAGGGAACCGAGACTCCCTTTTGCTTGGAGTTATAAAACAATATGAACAATTCAGGTTACAGAATAATCGATGAGGATTGAAATTAATACGTTTTAATTTATATCGATGTAAAGAACCTTCTTGGGGTACCTTGTCATAATAAATGTACCTACACCTTTCACATCTGGCTGGCTCTTTATGAATCATCTCAGCAATACCAGAAAGATATTCTTGCAATTTTTCTAAAGAAAAAGCTTCACCTTTATAAGCCCATCTTGGCTGATAATCCGGATCATCATGGCAACAATATGGTCGAAGATGATCATCCTCAAAATTTAGATAAGTATGTAAAACTTCACAGCAAAGGTATCTGTGCTTTTTATCTGGTATACGACGATAAACATTTTTTTCTTTCCCCATTAATATCCTCCACAAATCCTGAAAAACATATTTAATTAATTCTCATCCAGTTCAGCAGGATATGCAAATAATGCTATCTCTGCTGTACTATCATATAAAACATCAAACTTCTTTAAAGTGATTTTATAATTTATGTCTTTAGTAATATCTTCTAAAAGTGGTTTCATTTCAAAAAATTCTTCAGTAGTATGATATATTGCCAATGATAATACCGGCCTATAGGTTTTTATAGTCTTCGTCATTCCTCTTAAGCCTTTTAGGCCGTAACCTTCAAGATCTGTTTTTATGAAACCTACATTAAGATTATTATCCATGACATATGAATCTAAATCTGTAAAATTTGTTTCTGTATCTCCCTTTCGAAAAGCACTAACACCCTGTCCTCCCATATCATTTATTTTGATACATTCTTTATTATCACTCAGTCCCATGGGAACAAGATGATATTTATTATCTGTTATACCATTATTTTTCATTGTGGAATGAAACAATTCACAATTTTTAGGAGATACTTCAAAAGCATAAATTTTTTGTGGATTATAGTACTTATCTAAGATAAAAACACCGTCTCCAATCCAGGCTCCTCCATCAATAAAATCTTTATTTTTGATATATTCCTTTACTTTATTTGCAGCAAATCTTAATCCATGATGGAAAAAAAATGTATCAGAATTTATTTCATTATCAGAAAGAGATGAAAAACCCGATCTATATTTAGTCTTTTTACCATCAAATTCCTTTTGAAGTACTTTTTCTTCTTCAGTCTGCAAAGAATCCAAATATGCTTTTGATAGCTTATAGGCATTCTTTAAACCATAATCCGGAAGGTATAACATCCTATGAAGATATATATCAATATTTTTCTTTGAAGTTTCATCCAAGTTACTTTTTAGCTTAGCAATTTTTTCAGGCATATTATTTTGTAAAAAATATTTTTTAAAATCATCATTCCAACATATAACTCCCCAAGAAACAAAAACAAAATCATCTGGTGGTGGTGGTGGTGAAACAAGTTTTAAATTTAATTTGATACATTCATCCATTTTCAAATACAAGCCGCCTATCCCCGCAGATACCTCGTCCACCTTGGCATTTAAGCTGCCTATTCCTGCATTTGCGTTATCTAACTTAGTATGTGTATCGTTCGCTTTGACATATAAGCAGCTTATCCCTGCAGATATGTCGTTTTGTTTTTCAACAATATCATTGTGCCATTTAGCGCGAATTTTTTTTATTAGCTTCAAAGAATTTCTCCTTCATACAGTTCAGCAGGATATGCAAATATGGTTATATCTATTACAACATCAGTTTTTACACTGAATCGATCTAAGGTAATTCTATAGTTTATATCCTTCGTAATTTCCGTCAAAAGCGGTTTCATTTCAAAGAATTCTTCAGGTGTATGATAAATAGCAAGCGATAAAACAGGTCTATGTGTCCTTATTGTGTTAACCATTCCATTCAATGCTTTTAAGCCATAACCTTCAAGATTCGCCTTTATGAAACCTGGGTTAATTTTATTATCATTAACATAAGAATCTAAATCTGTAAGACAAACTTCTGTCTTTTTTTCTCCAGATATTAAAATTGATGTACTTACACCCCAATCATCAGCAATATACATATTCTCTTTTTTATCACCCAGTCCCAAGGGAACAAGATGATATTTATCATTAGGTATCCTGTTGATATTCATTGTCTGCTTAAAACACTCACAATTTTTTGGAGATATTTCAAAGGCAAATATTTTATTTGGGTTGTAATGTTTGTTAAACATAACAACACCGTCTCCAATCCAGGCTCCTCCATCAATAAAATCTTTATTTTTTATATATTCTTTTACTTTATTCGAAGAAAATTTTAATCCATGGTGGAAAACCCATGCATCGGTCGTTTGAAAGCCCAATTCACTATAAAACCCGCCGTATTGGGATGGATTATCTTCAAATTCTTTTAGAAAATTTTTTTCCTCTTCCGTATACAAGGAATCATAAAAAACTTTTGACAAATTATAGTGCTTCACCAATCTCCCATCAGGAAAGTAAAGAAATCTATTTAAATAAATATCCAATCTATTTTTTGATTCTTCATCCAACCCTTCTTTTAAAACAGCAATCTTTTCGGGCATATTATTTTTTAAAAAATATTCTTTAAAGCTACCACCATAGTCTATTAAGCCATTCTTTACATAAACAAAATCATCTTGGGGTGAAGCAAGTTTTGAATATAACTTGATACATTCATCCACTTTTTCATACAAGCCGACTATCGCTGCATATGCATTGTCCGCTTTGAAATACAAACCACCTATCCCTGCAGATACGTCATTCACCTTTGTATGTAAGCTGCCTATCTCTGTATGCGTATTATCCGCTTTGAAATACAAACCACCTATCCCTGCAGATACGTCATTCACCTTTGTATGTAAGCTACCTATCTCTGTATGCGTATTGTCTGCTTTGGCATGCAGGCTACCTATCTCTGTATGCGTATTGTCTGCTTTGGCATGCAGCCTGCCTATCTCTGTATGCGTATTGTCTGCTTTGGCATGCAGCCTGCCTATCTCTGTAGATATATCATTTTGTTTTTCGCCAATAGACTTGTTTAATAACCACTCAAGTGATCCGATCATAATTTATAGTACCACATTAATTTCATTCTTACCAAATGTCGATTACAGCAGTGACTACGCTTCACCTTGTCCTTCATCCAGTTCAGCGGGATATGCAAATAATGCTATCTCTGCTGTGTTATCAACAGAAACATCAAACCTTTTTAAAGTAATTCTATAATTTATATCATTAGTAATCTCTTCTAAAAGCGGCTTCATTTCAAAAAATTCATCAGGATTATGATATATTGATAATGACAAAACCGGTCTTTGATTTCTTATAGTTTTCACCATTCCTCTTAATGCTTTTAATCCGTAACCTTCAAGATCAGCCTTAATAAAACCAACATTGAGATCATGCTCCATAACATATGAATCTAAATCTGTAAGATATACTTCTACATCTCCTATCCATAAAGCACTCACACCTTGTCCACCTCTGTCATTAATTAAAATACTTTCCTTTTTTTCACTCAAACCCATAGGGATAAGACTATATTTATCACCTGAGACACCATTTCTTTTCATTATGTAATCAAACAATTCACAATTCTTCAGAGATAATTCAAATGCATAAATTTTTTTGGGATCATAGTATTTGTTCAATATAAGAGTACCGTCTCCAATCCATGCTCCACCGTCTATAAAGTCTTTATTTTTAATATATTCTTTTATTTTATCTGGGGTAAATCTTAAACCATGATGAAACAAAAATACATCAGCACTAAATACATCTTCAGATAAAAAAAAGTCTGCTCTATATTTAGCCCAATTATCTACATATTCCATTTTTAGGATTTTTTCTTCTGTAGTCTGTAAGGAATCTAAATATATCTTTGACAATTTATAGACATTCTTTAAATTACCATCCGGAAGGTATAACATTCTCTCAAGATATAGATCAATATTGTCCTTTGAGGCTTTATCCAAGTTATTTTTAAGTAAGGCAATTTTTTCAGGCATATTATTAGCTAAAAAATATTTTTTAAAATTAGAATGCCAATTTATAACCCCCCAAGAAACAAAAACAAAATCATCTTGTGAGTGGGATAAGTTTTGAATATAACTTATACATTCATCCACCTTGGCATGCAAGCTGCCTATCTCATTATGCGTATCGGCCGCTTTGACATACAAGCCACCTATCCCTGCAGATGCATCATCCACCTTGGCATGCAAGCTGCCTATCTCATTATGCGTATCGTCCGCTTTGACATACAAGCCACCTATCCCTGCAGATGCATCATCCACCTTGGCATGCAAGCTGCCTATCTCATTATGCGTATCGTCCGCTTTGACATACAAGCCACCTATCCCTGCAGATGCATCATCCACCTTGGCATGCAAGCTGCCTATCTCATTATGCGTATCGTCCGCTTTGACATACAAGCCACCTATCCCTGCAGACAAGTTGTTTTGCTTTTCCTCAATGTCATTGTGCCATCTGGCGCGGAATTTTTTTAATGTGCTTTTTAATAGCTTTTTCATGTTTGATCCTTTTTACAGCGGTAACAAACTGGTCATATTATGAATACCGAAAAAGTATTTTACCGTTTTCCGCTATGTTCCCAAAAGAGCCTTAAATGCAGGTTATCGATGTTTTTTGCCAGATAATTTAATTTTGTATCCAGATCATAATATTTTGTATCCAGGTTATAATACTTTGTATCCAGATCATGAAGTTTTCCGTTTAAATCGCCATGCCACTTTTGCCGAATTTTCTTTAGTATGACCGTGAAAAACGCGTCGCGGGTTTTTGTATCACATTCAGGTTCAGTATCAACAATAGTATTATTATTATTTTCCTGTAAAGAATTATCCCCTTTTTCATAACCGTATATTTGGCTGTCTTTAATTAAGTGAAGTATTGAATACTTATAATCAGTTAAATCAAAAATATTTTTGTCTTTCAGAAATTCTTTAATTATTGGCAAGGCGTAATTATCGGACAATTCTTTATTGCCGATTGAAAAAAATAAATTTATGTTCTCGGCAAAACGCTGCCAAAAGGCAAGCCTGTAGTCCTGAAAAAGATTGTTGCTCATCAAAAACGCGTAGTAATGAAAAATACATTCAAGGTATTCTTTTTGTCTTTTTCCTATCGTTTTTTCGTAATTTGCGGCGGAAACAGTACCTGGCCGGACAAAATAATAATAAAGCCTTTCAGTTAAAAAAAAAGTATTATTTGTTACAGCAAAATAACACCATGTAAAATAAGTGTCTTCTACGCTGCTCATACCCTCGGGAAAAAAGATATTGTAATTAATTATTGTATCCCGCGAAAATAACTTGTTCCACAACACCCCGTCTATTATCTGCAATTTTTTATTTTTATGCTTATCGCTATGGTGGCTGAACAGCTCTTCATAATCCGGATATCCGGCTTTGGGCAATTTATGTTCATAACAAAAAAAAGCTTCACAATGCACCAAATCGACGTTATTATCTTTCATGGCGCGGTACATTTTCTCGTACATGGTAGAGACTATAAAATCATCAGCGTCAACAAAGCCAATATTGGGCGATTTGGCAATTCTAAGGCCTTTGTTTCTGGCGGATCCTGCCCCCGCGTTTTCCTGGTGAATCAGAACAATTCGGCTGTCTTTTTCCGCGTATTCTTCCAGTATTTTCTGACTCTTGTCCGTTGAACCGTCATTTACACAGATAATTTCAATTTCACGCAAAGTTTGGCACAGAACGCTGTCAAGGCACTGACGCAAGTAAATTTCCGCGTTATATACAGGAATAATTACAGATACTTTTGTAATTGCCTTTACCGCCCGCCATAATTTTTTTCAATCCAGCGTTTATATTCCCCGTTAAGAATATTTTCTGTCCAATCCCTGTTGGATAAATACCAGTCCACGGTACACGTGAGTCCCTGTTCGAAATTAACGCTTTGTTTCCAGCTCAGTTCATGCTTGATTTTATAGCAGTCGATTGCATAACGCCTGTCGTGCCCGGGACGATCTTTAACATATGTGATAGTAGAGCGTAACGCGTCCGCATCGGAATTGATTTTTGCGGAAACGATATCAATAAGCTTATTCAGGAGTTTGATATTTTCCCATTCATTGTCTCCGCCCACATTGTATTTTTCACCGGCAAGACCGTTTTGCATAATTGTCCAAATTGCGTTGTTGTAATCTTCTACATACAGCCAGTCGCGAATATTTCTGCCGTCTCCGTAAATCGGAAGCGGTTTGCCTTCAAGCATATTCAGAATCATCAGAGGGATAAGTTTTTCGGGAAATTGATAGGGGCCGTAATTATTGGAAGAATTCGATAAGGTAACAGGTAAACCGTAGGTATGGTGGTAAGCCATTACCAGATGATCTGTCGCCGCTTTACTGGCCGAATAGGGAGAACGCGGAGCATAAGGCGTATTTTCCGAAAAATGCCCTTTTTCTCCCAATGAGCCGTATACTTCATCGGTACTGACATGATGGAACAGTACGCCTTCAGTGTCTTTCCAGATACTTCTGGCGGCCTCCAAAAGGGAAAAGGTTCCCAATATATTGGTCTGAATAAACGTTTCAGGACTCAGAATAGAACGATCCACATGGCTTTCGGCGGCAAAATGAACCACAGTATCAATATCGTACTTTCGGAAAATTGCTTCCACAAGGGTATGGTCGCAAATATTCCCCTTCTCAAAAAAATAACGTTTGCCCCCAAACTTTTCTTCTATTTCCTTAAGGCTTATCAGGTTTCCCGCATAGGTAAGGGCATCCAGATTAACTATTCGGCCCTTGAACTCATTGCTTGCGGCGCTTTCCCCCAACAGAAAGCGGATAAAATTAACGCCAATAAACCCAGCCCCGCCGGTAACAAGGATATTAGTCAACTTACGCATATAGAAATTTCCTTAAACTCAAATCCCATGAAGGGATGTTAATATTCAGTGTTGTTTTAATTTTTGTTTTGTCCAACACTGAATAGCCGGGACGTTTTACCTTTGCCGGATAATCGGCGCTGGTACATGGTGTTACTTCGCAGTCCTTTGCTAAAATACCCAAAGCCCGTGCCTGCAGGTGGATTTCCCTGGCAAAATCAAACCAGGTAATTTCACCTTCGTCGGTAAAATGGTAAATCCCGTAAGGTATTATTTTACCTTCATTTACAAGATTAAGTAAAGTGATAATTGTTTCAGAAAGATCCCGAGTCCATGTAGGGCTGCCTCTCTGATCATTCACCACTTTTACTTCATCCTTCTCCTTCATCAGTCTGAGCATTGTTTGAACAAAATTGTTGCCGTATTTGCCGTAAAGCCATGCGGTGCGGATAATGTAGGTTTTTGCGTTTTCTTCCAGAATCTTTACCTCTCCGTCCCGCTTGCTTTGACCGTAAACACCTATGGGATCCGTGGTATCTTCCTCGGTGTAAGGCTTGTTTACGTTACCGTTAAAGACATAATCAGTGGAAATGTGTATCAGTCTGGCTCCGATTTTATTCGCCGTTTTTGAAACGTTTTGCGCGCCTTCGGTATTAAGCAAACGGCATTTTTCCCTGTCATCCTCGGCTTTATCCACCGCGGTATAGGCGGCGCAGTTTATGATCCATGTAAAAGGCGCCGACTGCTTTTCTACAAAATCCATAAGCGCCGCCGGATCGCCAATATCCAGTTCCCTGTCGGTACCTTTGAAGGGAAGGCTGGCTTTCTCAAGGAGATAAGAAAGCTCCGTGCCAAGCATCCCTTTATTACCGATAAGCCAGATCAATGAATTTTCGCTCCCCAAAAAGGCAATTTTTTATCTCTCGCCGAAAGCATATAATCGATCCCTAAATTGGGCCATTTGATTCCTATGGCCGGATCGTTCCAGGCTATGCCATCCTCATCATCAGGATAATAAAAATCGGTACATTTGTAGGCAAAGATCATTTGATCTGTCAGGGCCAAAAAACCATGGGCAAAGCCCGGCGGAATATAAAACTGGTTCTGTTTTTCGCCGCTTAGAACAACGCCGTGCCATTTGCCCCTGCTAGGCGAGTCATGGCGTATATCCACCGCGACATCAAAAACCTCGCCTTCTATAGCCCTTACAAGTTTTCCCTGGGGATGTGTTTTCTGAAAGTGCAATCCCCGAAGCGTACCCTTGACAGACCGCGACTGGTTGTCCTGTACAAATCGAAGGGTAAGGCCGGCGTTAAAAAAGGCCCGTTCGGAATAGTTTTCAAATAGATAACCCCGCTGGTCATCAAAGATCTCCGGCTGAATCTCAAATAAACCCGCTATTGAACATGGTGTAAAGCTAAAAGGCATTTTTATTCTCCGCGATGTATCGCAAATACTCACCATATTCGGTCTTGTAACCTGATGCAAGATGTAGAAGGTTTTCCCGTGTAACCCAGCCATTTGCGTAAGCTATTTCTTCGATGCAGGAAATATACATACCTTGTCTTCTCTGGATAGTCCCAATAAAATTGGATGCTGCCAATAGACTATCACAAGTGCCGGTGTCTAGCCAAGCCATGCCCCGGCCCAAAATTTCCACTGAAAGTTTGCCCAATCCAAGGTAAATATTGTTAATCGCGGTTATTTCAATTTCTCCCCGTTCGGAAGGCTGTATGGTTTTTGCGACATTAACCACCGCGTTATCGTAAAAATACAGCCCCGGAACGGCATAATGGCTTTTAGGATGGGAAGGTTTTTCTTCGATAGAAAGCGCTTTCCCGTTTTCATCAAATTCTACAACCCCATAGGCCTGCGGGTCCTTAACATAATAACCAAAAATCGTTCCCCCACCCTCAGTTTCAACGCTGTCTCTTATTTTTCTTAGAAGACGGCTAAATCCACGGCCAAAAAACACATTATCTCCCAATATCAGGGCGCAACTATCATTTCCAATAAAATCCGCTCCAATAATGAAAGCATCGGCGACCCCTCTGGAAGTTTCCTGAACCTTGTACTCAAAGTCCATACCGAACCAACTGCCATTCCCCAACAGCTCCTTAAAAAGCGGAAGATCCCTCGAGGTAGAGATGATAAGTATCTCCCGAATTCCGGCAAGCATTAGTATTGAAAGGGGATAGTAGATCATAGGCTTGTCATAAAGGGGCAGTATTTGTTTGGAGACCACTTTTGTAATGGGATAAAGCCTGGTACCGGCTCCGCCCGCTAGAATAATGCCTTTCATTTAAAATAATCCGCATAAGCGGCGCAAACTTCTTTGGCGCTGCCGCTCATTACCGCTTCACCCTTACTCAGCCAAAGCGCTTTATCACATAACCGTTCTATCATGCTGCTGTCATGCGATACAAGTAGCAATGTAGTGGCGCTATGCAGCATTTCATGAATACGGCTCTCGCATTTTCGCTGGAAAGCGGCGTCCCCAACAGCAAGAACTTCATCCACAATAAGAATTTCTGGCCTTACCACAGTAGCCACCGCAAAAGCCATGCGCGCCTGCATGCCGCTGGAATAATTCTTGATAGGCATATCCAGAAAATCCTGAAGCTCCGAAAAAGCCACTATTTCTTCGTAATGCTCTTTCATAAAAGCATGGCTGCGGCCAAGCATTGCGCCTTCAAGGTAAATGTTTTCGTCTGCTGTTAATTGCGCGTCAAACCCAGCCCCCAGTTCCAGCATTGGGGATATCGAACCGTTAATCCTTACAGAGCCCGTATCCGGGGCGATAATACCACAGATAAGCCTTAACAGGGTAGATTTTCCCGATCCGTTTCTGCCAACTATGCCCCAGGATTCCCCTTTTTTAACTTCCAGGTTAATGTTCTTGAGGGCCAGAAACTCCTTAAAGTGAAGCTGCCCTTTGACGAGTTTTACAAAATACTCCTTGATGTTGTCAATCTTTTCAGAGGCAATATTAAAGCGTACAGTGGCATTTTTTACTTGTATTACAGTTGATTCCAAAGAATCACCTCTACATGTATAGGATAAATTTATTTTTATTGTGGGAGAAACTGATAAGCCCTACAAACAGCATCAGGACGGCTGCCACTGCCCCGCGAATTGCAAAATCCAGACTGCCCATGTTGGGGCCGCCGATGGTAAAATTCCGGAACATGGCTATATAAAAGTACAAAGGATTATAGTGCGTAACAATGAAGCGGATATTCTCTGGCAAAACGGTTACAGGATAGAATATCGCGGTAAGATACAGCCATGCGGTAGTAACAACACCCCAAATGTGTATAATATCTCGAAAGAAAACAGCAGCCTGAGCCAAAAACAATCCCAATCCTAAACAAAAAACATACTGTTCTGTGATGGGTATAATGTTAAGAAAAAAACGGACCGTAAGGGGGGTTCCGGAAACAAGGATCACAACAATAAGGGCGCCTAATGTAAAAATAAAGATTACCAATTCACTTGTTACCGTTGCAAGAGTGAAAATATACTTGGGAACATATACCTTCTTTAGTAGACTTGCGTTCTCTATAACTGATACGAGCGCCATGGTGGTTGCACCCGTCATAAATGAAAAAAGTATGTGCCCAATAAGGAGGTAAATTGGAAAATACTGAATCCCCTGGGAAAAAAAGGTGGAAAAAACAATAGCCATGACCACCATAATAAGGAGAGGATTGAGTACACTCCAGATATAGCCCAAGATACTTCTGCGGTATTTAAGCTTGATAGCCCGGGACACCAGCTGGAAAAAGAGTTCCCGGTACCTAAAAAATGTATGTAAACGCGCAATTGTTTTTTGAAAAATACTCATATTGAAAATTAGGGCAAACAAATACTAGACCGCCTAAAAGGCGGTTTTTTACCAGAAATTTCTCCAGACCCAACCGCCGCCGAAACAAGCTGACCGGGTTGGCCTAACGCCAATAGTCCAGAAACACTAACGGTTGATTCCATTCCCGTTATTAACAAACAAAAAATTCACCCCTTATAGATACAATCCACTCAACTGACGGCGACACAAAAATCACTTCCCATACCCTTGACCAGCGATGATGTATCTTTTCCCTTATCTAAAGCTATAATCAGGCCTACTAAGCGAAAAATTACAATTGTAATAAGGATCACCGGCATTAAGCTCTTCCCCCCACCTGTTTTTAAACAAATCTGCTTCCCGTGCAAGCAGACGTTTTTTATATAGTGTTGTATCATATCCCCGAGTTTTTGATTCAAGGTGATAAGCCTCGGCATAAGGGGTCCAAACAATCAAGTAACCGGCTTTTCGCACTTTTAAGCATAGATCAATATCATTATATGAGCTGGAAAACTCAGGATCAAGAAAGCCGACTTCTTCAAAAACAGACCTTCTAATCATCATACACGCGGCGGAAACAGCGCTTACATTCTGCACAATCTGTAATTTCATCATATAGCCCTGGGCATCACGAGGAGCGCCAAGGTAAACATGGCCGGCTATCCCTCCCATTCCCAGAATTACACCGGCATGTTGTATGGTACCGTTAAGGAAGAGCAGTTTAATACCTACTATTCCTACATCGTTCCGCTGACCATACATGAGCATTTCCTCAATCCAACTGGGCGAAATTACCACTATGTCGTTATTTAAAAACACCAGCTGCTTTCCGGTGGCATATTGAACGCCGAAATTGCATATTTCGCTGTAATTAAACCCGTTTCCTTCCCAATGCACTATTTTAATGGCTTTATTTTGCTTTAATTTTTCATAATAAGCAAAAGTAGCGTTTTTTTCACTGTTATTTTCTACAATGATTATTTCATAGTTATCATAACTTGTTTTTTTCATGATAGAAGAAAGACAATTCCGCAATAATGGCACATTGTCCTTATTTGGGATGATTATTGAAACCTTGGGCCTCTCCACTAACTCATAGTTTACCCTGTAAAAGCCCGAAAGGCCCTTTTTGTTCTCTACTTTGGCAGGGATACAACGCTTTTTTAGGTATTCCTCTATAACATTTTCCGCCTCGTAAACGGCACGGGGCTTATTTTTACCGGCGGATAAAACGGACTTTTTCCTGTTCCTCCTGAAATATAGCAATTTAGGGATATGATATACATGGTTAGCTATACCCGTATAACGGAGTATTAAATCGTAATCGTGGCTTCCTTCAAACTCGGTTCTGAGAGCCCCTGCCTGGCCCATTAGCTTCCTGCTAAACACTGTAAAGTTACTGATGTAGTTGCAGGAACATAAGGTATCAACCGCGTAATCCGGCTTATGATGCTTTAAAGTGATAGTACGATTGTGTGAAAAGACCGCTTCGTCGGTATAAACAAAATCGGCATCCTCGCAGCAAATTGCCTTCATCACCTCATAGAGCGCGGAAGGGTGCAGCACATCGTTATGATCCAACATACCTATGTACTCCCCGGAGGACATTTCTATAGCCTTATTCGAATTCCCCGCTATACCCAAATTTTTATCAAGCTTTCGATATTTGATTCTATTATCAGTTTCAGCGTAACTTATGCAGACACGCTTGACGCCATCATTCTCCTTTTCGCTGCCGTCAGCCAGGCAAAGTTCCCAATTAGGATATGTTTGAGCCATGACAGACTCTATCATCTCCGTAAGGAACTGCTCCCTGGTGTTGTATAAAGGCACAATAACGCTTATCTTTACCTGTTTCGGAAATACCGTATTTTCCTGCAATAATCTTTCACTTTCCGCTAACCTGGCCTCGGCTTCAAGTGAAGATAAATGCCTTCGCTTGTTGAATGGAGCCAGCTTAATTACTTCTTTTATTCCGTTTCTTTTTAGTAAACGTACGCTTTTTGCAAGCTGATACAGCCATCTATTCCTTCGAATAAAGTTTATAGGCCCCCAAAACACCAAAGAAGCGAGACGGGAATGTGAATTTTTTGTAAAATCGGTGTTTTGGGCCTTAGAATCGTCGCTTTTTGCCCCAAACAGGGAGAATTTTCCCCGATTCGAGGCATTTTGTTGAGAATTCAACCCATAAGATACGGATGGTAACCTTGTATCCACTTATCTACCTGCTCCAGGTAGTATTAAATCACAAAAAAACATATTCATAAAGTTAAGTTAACCTTCAATTCATTATAAATATCAATAATATTTATAACATGTTCAAAGATCGATTGTCAATGACTCCAATAAAAATATTATTTATATTAATATAACAAAAAAACCAAAGGGTAACAATTGCTTAAAATCAAATTTTCTGATATTCTAAAATCCGGAGGACGCCATGTCATATAAAACCCGAGGTTTTGCCGTAATTGCAGCCCTGTATTTGTTTATTCCAGGTTGTTTGTTTGCCCAGTCCTCCAGAAACCCCAGTGAATTGGGCATAGGAAACTGGGTTCCCGGCCATCTATATGCCGGGCAGGAATATTGGTTCAGCGTTCGTCCAACAGGAACAGGGTTTTTAACCGTAGAGACAACCGGTAGTATAGACACGTATCTGGAAGCCTACGACGCTTCCCGAAATTTAATTGATGAAAATGATGACGGGGGCGATTCCAATGCCAGACTGGATATTTTTGTCGATCCAGGTAAAACCTATCTTTTTAAGCTGCGGGGTTATGATGAAGAGGTAACCGGCCCTTATAGTATCAGGGCGCTTTTTGAAACTGCCTCTGCCGATGTCGGAAACACCGAACGTTCCAAGGCTATTCTCTTACAACAAGATAATTCGATCCCGGTTTTTTTCCGCTCTCCCTCGGAATCAAGGTGGTACAGATACGATTTAACCAGGCAAAAAAATTTGCTTATGGTCCAAACAGCAGGAAATACTGACACATACCTGAAACTATATGATTCCCAGGGCAGGCTTCTTTCAGAAAACGATGACTCCGGTAATGACAGTAATGCCATGCTCTCCGAAAGGCTCGGCCCCGGAACCTACTATATCGAAATTACGTTATATACCGGCAGAACAGGCCGCACAACTATTCATACTGAAAACTGGTACAGAGACTGATACTCTTTGCCGGATGCCTGTTGACAAGGAAGTTGTAATGATTCAAAACATTGCTGATGGGCGTCGGAACAAAAACCACTTAAAATTGCACTACAGCTTTCCAGCAGAAAAATGGACAGACGCGCTGCCCATCGGGAACGGAAGGCTGGGCGCGATGGTTTTTGGTGGAACAAACCGGGAACTATTGCAGCTGAATGAGGAAACCCTTTGGTCAGGGTATAAAACCGACTGGAACAACCGTGACGCCGCCGCGTTACTGCCTGAAATTCGCGAACTGGTACGGCAAAAGCGTTATTCAGAGGCCGATCTTCTTTGCAAAAAGATGATGGGCCCTTTCACCCAGGCTTATTTGCCTTTGGGAGATTTGGAGTTGATCTTCGGCCACAGCGGTGAAGCGCGGCAGTACCGCAGGGAGCTTGATTTGGAAGAGGGCCGCTGCCGTGTGTCCTATCAGGTTGACGGCGTTGATTATACCCGCGAGGTCTTTTGCTCTTATTCCGATCAGGTGCTGGTGATTCGCCTTAAAGCCTCACGGCCCGGCGCAATTTCCTTTGAGGCGCGCCTGTCCAGTTCCCTGCAAAGCGAAAGCCTCGCGGCAGACAACGAGCTGATTTTACGCGGACACGCGCCTGAAAAGGATGCGCCTTCTTATTATGATACAGAGGAGCCTGTCCGCTACGGCAAGCCGGAAGAAACCCGCGCCTTGAGCTTTGCCGGAAGGCTGCGCGTATGCGCGCAGGGCCCGGAAGCGCAGATGAAGCAGAAAGGAGAAACCCTTCTTGTTCAGAAAGCCGATGATGTGGCTTTGTATTTTGACGCGGCGACCAGCTTTTCTTTGGGCGAACTTTCCAACACTGAACGCCGCGCAACGATTGACGCTCAACTGAAAAAACATCTGGATATTGTTTCCGCATCGGGATATGAAACGATCAGCCGTCGCCATGCCGAAGATTATTGCTCTTTGTTTGGCCGGGTATCGCTTTGTTTGGGGGAGGAAAAACCTGATTTGGAAGAGATGGATACAGACAGGCGGATACGGGAATACAACGAAAATGACACCGGGCTTGTAGAGCTTGTTTTTCAATACGGAAGGTATCTAATGATTTCATCTTCCCGGCCGGGCGGCATACCCGCCAACTTGCAGGGAATCTGGAACAAGGAACTCCGCCCGCCATGGAGCAGCAACTTTACAATTAACATAAACCTGGAAATGAATTACTGGCCCGTCGAAACCTGTAATCTTTCTGAATGCCATACGCCGCTTCTTGATTTCATTAAACGGCTGGCCGAGAACGGCAGGGAAACGGCGCGGATCAACTACAACACGCAGGGATGGGTTGCCCACCATAACTCGGACCTTTGGGCGCAAAGCGCGCCTGTGGGGGATTATGGTAACGGCGATCCTGTGTGGGCTACCTGGCAAATGGGCGGCGTATGGCTATGCCAGCACTTGTGGGAACACTTCGCGTTCACCCGCGATATGGAGTATTTACGCGAGCGGGCGTACCCAGTCATGAGGGAGGCTGCGCTATTCTGCCTGGACTGGCTTTATCCCGACGAGCAGGGCAGGCTCATCACCGCTCCTTCCACCTCCCCAGAGCATAAATTCCGTTATAACGGGGAGCTATGCAGCGTAAGCGCGGCAAGCACAATGGATATGGCCCTGATTTGGGATCTTTTCACCAATTGCATCGAAGCCGCGGAGTTTTTGGAAACGGATTCAGAAATGCGAAACAAACTGAAAGACGCCCGCGACAGGCTTTATCCGATACAGATTAGAAAAAATGGCGGATTGCAGGAGTGGTATAAGGATTTTGAGAGCGAGGACGAACAGCACCGGCATTTGTCCTTCCTGTTCGGTGTTTATCCGGGTAGGCAGATTACTCAGGCGGACGCGCAGCTCATGCAGGCCACCCGCCGTTCCCTGGAAATACGCGGGGACGCCAGTACCGGCTGGGGACTGGGGTGGCGCGCCTGCCTTTGGGCAAGGCTTGGCGACGGCGATCACGCCCTTCGCCTGTTTTCGTTCTTGTTCAATTTGGTAGATGATAAGGAAGGTCATAATTCCGGGGGCGTGTACGCCAATCTGTTCGACGCCCATCCTCCTTTTCAGATTGACGGAAACTTCGCGGCGTCGGCGGCTCTTGCGGAAATGCTGCTGCAATCCCATCAGGGCTATTTGCAGTTCCTGCCCGCGCTGCCGTCCGCCTGGGCAAACGGGGAATTCCGCGGCCTAAAAGCGCGTGGCGGTTTTGAAGTCGATCTGGTCTGGAAAACGCACAAGCCGGCGAGCGGCGTAATTCGCTCGTTATGCGGTGAACCCTGCGCGCTGTTGGCTCCCGCTGGCGCGTCGGTATCCGCGAGCGGGCAAACGGTTAAAACAAAGCGGTTGGGGCTTTTGATTTATTTTGAAACTAAAAAAAACGCCGCTTACGATATTGTGTTTTAGATTCCAGCTGCCATAACTACCGGCCGGTGTGAATTCCTTCGGAAAGGCGGAATCCCGGGGGGGCAAGGTCTTCCCAAAGCGAAGGCTCAAGCACATCCCTGTCTACCCTCAGGAAGAACTGATGTTCATAACCGGGTATGGGGTATAGGGTATTTTGAACGTTCAGGTATGCAGGATTAACGCCCGGAGCCATAATGTCAGGCGAAGGGCGCATCCGGATCATGCTTACAGGATTTCTGGTAAGTATATCCCAGGCGCGTTCAGAGTCGGAATACAGCCCCTGCGCCCGGGAACGGTAGCCGGTGTTTCCGGTACGCTCCGTCAGAGCTTCCAGGACAACCCCCAGGTTATTCTGGGCAACCATCAGGCGTTCCACTACGTCAAGCTGATCTTCGTCATCCGTAGGCGTAATCACGGGGAAACGCGATCTGTCATCCTCAAGAATTTCCAGAAGCCTGTCATAATAGCCCTGGGCGGCGAAATAATTTCCCCTCATGTATGACGCGTTCCCAAGGGCGTAAAGGATACGGCGGTTGAACGGCAATTCCCTGAAGGCCTCAAAGAAACGTTCCTGCGCCTGCCCCCATTGGCGCAACTGATAATGCGCGGCGCCCATACGGTACAGAATTTCAGGCGGAGCCCAGCCGTTCTGTTCGCTGGAATTGTAATAATCCAGGGCGGTCTGCATGTCCCCATCTTTTACAAAGAATTCCAAATCCCCAAGGTCCGCGTAAAGCCTGCCATATTCCGGTGAAGGCTTCAGCAGCCTGCGGGAAAGCGCGTTCTGGTAAACGTTGATCCCTTTGACAAGATTCTCTTCGGCAGGGAAAAATTCCTTCCCGTCAGTTAAAACTTCCGCGTAACGGCGCAGGGTATTAATATGATACCCTATGCGTTTTGGGCTTTCTTCTTTTGCCGCTTCAAAAACGCGTACCGCTACATCAAGCGTAAGCTTTTCGTCCGTAGCGTTTTCGAAATAGTTATAATATCTGGCAAGGTGATAATAGGATTCCGGAAGCATAGGATCCTGCTTTATGGCTCTTAAAAGTATCTCCCTTATCCCGCCGATATACTCAAGATACTCATTCGGAACGCCGCGTACCGTTTCCAGCCTTTTGTCCAGAAAGTAGCCGCCCATTTCGGCAAGCGTAGCGGCGGATATTTTCCTTTTTTCGGAGGACATAAAATAGCTTTGAAGGCTCAACACCTGTCCCAGATCATCTATGCGGATAAAATACTTTAGCATCCTTTCCAGCAGGGGATCGGTACGGCCATAGAGCTCAATAAGCCTGGCATATGCCTCGCGGGCTTCCTCAAGGCGATCTTTCTCGTATTCGCCCCAGATTAAATTGTTATCCCCCAGGGCAAGAAGGCCATCTTTATCATTGGGAAAATAATCCAAAATATTGCGCCATATTAAAGTATCCGCTGTTTGATAATCCCCTATGTAATTTGTTTCCATATCCGCGTATTCCAGAACTGCCGCCTTTTCGGGAATTCCCCGCTTGTTTTTTGAAGCTGTAAAATTCAGCAGTTCCTTGTATTTTTCTTCCGCAAGGGTAAATTGCCTTGAGTCTCTAAAAGCCCTGGCGTAAGTGTAAAACCATGGCTTTTTTGGGTGTATTCTATAGGCTTCCGCAAACCGTTCATTTGCCCTTGTATATTCACCGGCCTCAATCCGCTCAATTCCAAGTTTGTATATTTTTTCGGCCTTAAAGGGATTATAGATGTATTGCCAGGAAAGGTAGCCCACGCAAAGCACAACAATGGCAATCGCCATAAAGCGCGCTAACATGGGAAGGAAGGTATGCATAAATATATAAGGAAAACTGGACTGTTCGGCTTCCATATCCTCGCCGGTTCTTCTTTCATAGCCCTTTGGAATGGGTATGGTTTTGTCCAGTATTTTCCCCGCCAGGGCGGCAGTTTCATCGGCGGGCGCTCCGTCCACGAGGAGCCCAATCAGCCGTGACATCTGTTCCGGCGCGACCGCTTGTTCGGCAATGAGCTCTTCGCAGGCTATTCTTAAATTCAGGGGATAAGAGGAGAGCGTTTCCTGTAAAAGATCCAATTCCTCCGGGGTAAGGCTTATTTCTTCAATATCGCCTTCCCCGCCTTTTGAAGTCTTTCCCTTCTTGCCCGCTTTTTTGCCTTTTCCGGAAACTTTATCCTCAATGCCGGTGTCTAGCCCGGGGATCGGAAAATCATCCAGGCTGCCGAATTCATCCCCGCCGAATTCATCTCCGTCGCCGACATCAAAGTCCCCGCCCAATGAACCGGATTCCGGGTTAAAGTTATCAAAAGCATCGCCGGGGACTTCTTCCAGCATTGCCTCATCGCCTGAGGGAAGCTCTTCGCCGAAATCAAAAGCCTCTTCATCGCCTTCCGCGCCAGCCGCGTCAGCGTCAAACGGAGGATACTCCACTTCCGGCTCTTCTTCCCCGGAAGGCGCCTGGCTTTCACTGTCGCCGAAATCGGGCAAATCCAAATCAAGGTCTGACGTATCCGTTGATTCGGCTTCTCCCGCGGCCCCGGATGAAACATCGCCGAAAGCGTCCGCAAAAGTGTCATCCGACAGCGGCTCTTCTTCCCCGGAAGGCACCTGGCTTTCGCTGTCACCGAAATCGGGTAAATCCAAATCAAAGCTTGGTAGGTCTGATTCCGTTTTCGCTAAACTTTCCGGCGCTTCTTCCCCAGAGAGCTCCATGCTTTCGCCGGAATCAAAATCAGGAAAATTCTGTAAGCCCAAATCGGCATCATCAGAAGCGCCGGCTTCCCCTGTACCTTCCGCCGCGATTTCGGCCCCGGTATCGGCAGCAGTTTCCTCTCCGGGAAGGCCAAAGCTGTCCATGTCAAAATCGGGAAGTCCCGCGTCCTGACCCGCTTGCTCCTGACCCTGATCGGGGAAATTTAAATCGCCCAGATCCTGGTCCGGAAGATCCATTCCTATGTCTTCATCTAAATCTTTCTTTTTGCCCTTCTTTTTCCCCAGGGAAGCCCGTTCAGCCTCGATTTCATCCGCAAAACCGTTTAAAAAACCATTAGGCAGTTTGCCTTCGCCGTTTGAGACTTCAGCCTCAGGAACAGTATCTTCAACTCCGGCAGAGGGGGTTTCTGTCGCAAAATCAATCGGAATATTACCCGCTCCCCCTCCCACAAGGTCGCCAAAATTATCCAGAAAATCCATCTCGCCTGGCGTTTCATCGGCAGGCGGCGACGGTTCGCTGGTTTCCATCTGCGGACGTATGTCCGACGGATGCAAATCCGATGGATGTATATCCGACGGATGCATATCCGATGGTTCATCAGGCACATTCGCGTTAATAAGGTCTTCATACGACGGAGGTTCATCCGTCGGACTAAAGTCCGTCGGACTATAGTCCGTTGGAGATTCATCTGTTGGTTGAGCGGACAAAGCCGGATCTAAAGCAGGTTCATGGTCGGGCAGGGAAAGATCATCGAAAGGTAAATTCAATTCCTCCAGGACCTGGAGTTCCATTCCCAGATTTTTAAACGAGTCCTTAAATTTCTCCAGGGCGCTTAGGGATGGCATATTAAGATATTGGTTTATCCACCGATAATTGTAAAGAATAAAATGAAAGCGTACATAACGGCGGCGCTCCTTATACTTATTATCGGAAATATACAGGCAGTCGATATAAATTCTTACCAATTTATTGACCACCTCAGAATGATCTCCAAGCCGGGAAAACCTGAAATTTTTGAGGATGGCGTGCTTTTTACCGCTTCCTCCGCACATCGCAGGGTGGGTATTTCCTTCGCGCACGAAGGCTACGCCAGGGTTTACTGGTTCAGGCAGCTTTTGATCCCAAGGGACTCTTCTGAATTATATCTCAACAACAAACGCATAAAAGGCGTAGAACCCAATATTGATTCCGGAATAATGTTCCACATTGAAACAATCCCTGCAAACCTGAAAAATCTGGATTACCGCCTGATCATTGACGGCCTTTGGACAACTGATCCTTCAAACCCAATCAGCGTTACAGGCCCATCCGGCATTATAGAATCGCGTGTTCCTCTGCCGGAAAAACCCAAACCTCACCTGGATGCCGTTCAGCCTGGAACTTACAGGTTCGTCTACCGCTCAAATCCCGGCGAATCAGTTACCGTGGGCGGGAGCTTCAACAACTGGGATCCCTTCATGTACGAGCTAAGGGAAATCAGCCCCGGATTTTATACCTTGACCCTTCCGCTTCCTCCCGGTAATTTTCAGTATCTTTTTTATCATAACGGAGAACAGATAACCGACCCTGAAAACCCAAGAAGGCTCTATAACCGGGAAGGACGGGCCGTCTCGGAGGGCGAGGTAGCCCGGCAGTAACAGCAGATACATTCGGTGCTGTAATTAATTTTGTTTAATATTTTGTAACAAAAAGTGTTATATGTAATTCTATATAATATAATGAATTAGGGTAATAAATTACTATACTTTTTAGCAAAAATGTTAATAAATTGACCAAAAAATGAAGGTGTTTTATACTTATTATTGTGAAAAATACGCTTGAGCATATTTCATTCAAAACCAGTTGGAATATAGACGAGAAAATATCAAATCTTCTCGGTCAGTGCTACGCCTATATCAATTCGATGCTGAACACCCCGATTAGGCCGGATTATCGCCAGCAATTACTTTATGTGTCCCTGAACAAGGGCGCGCTGGCTACAACCGCTATTGAAGGCAATACCTTATCAGAAAAGGATCTGGCTCAGATTCAAAGCGGCAGGGACATTGAGCCAAGCAGAAAATACCAGCAGCAGGAAGTTGAGAATATCCTCGTGGCGTTCAATGTTATACTTAAAGAGCTGGTCATGGAAAAAAACTCCGCTGTCATTTCACCGGAACTGATAAGGCGCTTCAATGAAATGGTCGGAAGAGATATTGGCGAAGCCTTCGGCGGCAATCCAGGGCAGCTTCGCAGGCGGAATGTTGTGGTTGGCGCTTACCGGCCCCCTTCCTTTGATATGGTTGAAGGGCTTGTTAAAGAACTATGCGACTGGCTGATTCGGGAGTTTCATTACAGGCGGGAACAGCATTTTGATGAAGCGGTACTTGAGGCAATTGTTTCCCATGTGTACATAGCGTGGATACATCCTTTCCTGGACGGCAACGGAAGAACCGCCCGTCTTTTGGAATTTTACATCCTGATGCGGGCAGGAGTTCCCGGTATCGCTTCGCATATCTTGTCAAATCATTACAACAATACGCGAACCGAATATTACCGGCAGCTTCAGCACGCTTCTGGGACCGGGGATTTGAGTACATTCATTCAATATGCCATTGAAGGATTCCGCGACGGACTGGAAAGCACAGTTGAAATCATTCACAATGACCAGGCTGAGTTAACCTGGAATAATTACGTCCACGATATTACCGAAAAAATGCAGGATGAGGGGAAAAACCAAAAAGTCCTGCGGCGCATACGCCAGTTGGCATATAGCATCACCGCTGACAGGTTTTATAGCCTTGAAGAAATTGCTATTCTCAACCCTAAAATCGCTGACATGTACCGAGGGCTTAACCCAATGACCTTACGCCGCGATTTGGATTTATTGGCGGAAAAAGAGCTTGTTAAACCTGAAAAAAATAAATACCGCGCCAATTATGGATTGCTCCACAGCCTTTTGGCTGAGACAAGCGTTCCTCTAAAAAGGCATTACTGATCCGGCATTAATCGCTAGTCATTTTGCTTCAAATAAGGTATATTATTAACAGCATAGGAGCATTGCCATGACTAATGAAGATTTACGGACAGAACTAAGTTTAATAATTTCCAGCCTGACATCTTCGGGTTTTGATAATGCCGATCCAAAAATAATGGATAGAGTAGATAAAGTTGCTGTAACGGCAGGCGAATCAGGCATGAAGGAAGCTAAACGTTTGCTTGAAAACCTTTCGGGAGCCATAAAAGCCATTCAGGAAGGAAAATCCCATGCCGAAAGCGGTACTGTAAGGTTAACAGCCCTGGACTTTTACCTAAAGAATCTTCCTGACAACGAAAACATTGAAGATCTATAAAAATTAAATGATTTACCTCACAGGTTTTCACGCTATTGAGGAGAGGATAAAATCAGGGCGGCCATGCGGCCCGCTTCTGGTCGCAAAACCTGGCCCAAGGGCCCGCTCCCTTTCAATGCTGGCAAACGAAAAAAAAATTCACATTGAAAGAGTCGGTACCATAGACCTTGACAATTTGGCTCCACTTCACAGGGGCATAGCCCTGGCGGTAGACGAAGGCGGTTTTAGCGCCGAAACCTCCCTTGAAGAATTCCTTGAAGGCCTCGAAAACAACGACAAAAAAAGCGACGCCCTGGTAATAATATTGGACGAGATAACCGATCCGCACAATTACGGCGCAATACTGCGTTCCTGCGATCAATTCGGCGTTGACCTGGTAATTAGCCGGCACAGGCGAATCGCAAAACACGCTGAAACAGTGGCTAAAACTTCAGCAGGCGCTTCCGCATGGGTTCCGCAGGCGAAAACAGCCAATTTGCCTCGCGCCATTGAAGAGCTGAAAGAAGCCGACTTTTGGATTTACGGAGCCGACATGGAAGGGGAATGTCTGTACAGCCGGGATCTTCGGGGCAAAACTGCCATTATTCTGGGCGGCGAAGGCTCGGGCCTTTCGCGGCTTTTGAGGGAAAGCTGCGATGCCATGATCGCCATTCCTTCCCTGGGCCGTATTGATTCCCTGAACGTATCGGTGGCCGCAGGGGTGCTATTTTACGAAGTGATGCGCCAAAGAAAAAAAGATTGAACGCTCCTGGAAGCAATTGAAAAGCTCGGCTCGATAAATTCCAATCCTACAGAAGAGTTGTAATAATTACCTTTAGACCGTAAAATAAAAGGCATAGGGAAATATCCATGGGATTGCTTTCAGAGAAAAACAAAGAAAAAGAATCCGGTAGTGCATCATCCGATATTTTGTTTTCTCCCATTAACGGCATTGATACAGTAAAGGGCATTGCAATGACAGGCGGCACAGCGGAGGGCTACCGCAAGGTACTGTCAATGTTTCGCAAGGATGCCGAAGAACGCGTACAGAAATTTAGATATTTCCTTTACGAAAGCATGAACGGCGGCAAGTTCCCTGAAAAGCATCTTGCCTCGTTCATTACCCAAATCCAGGCCCTTAAAAGCGTGTCAGCAACTATCGGAGCGGCGGAAACATCCGATAAAACCGCCAGGCTTGAGGCAGCGGGCAGAAACAAGGAATTATCCTTTATACAGGATAATCTGCCTGACTTTGTTGAACACCTTACCGCGCTTTTAAAAAACGTACGCACCGCCCTGGAGACACCAGATAAGCCAGCGCCGAAATTTGGCGGGCAAGGATTTCTTAGCCAGGCATTCGGCATAAAAAAACCTGACAAATCTCACCCTGCAAAAGTGGCGCCATCCGAATATCTACCGCTCTTTAGCAAACTGTCAGAAGCCCTGAAATCCCGAAATGTTACGGATGCTGATCTGATTCTGGACGAATTAAACAAATTACAGCTAGAGGCTAAACCAAAAGAAATCCTGGAACAAATATCTGATCAGGTATTGATGACTGAATTTGAAAGCGCAATAAAAACAATTGGCGAGTTCATTGATTCAACCAAGCAAGGATAAACCATGGAAACAGATAAAAAACTTATCTTTCTTGTGGACGACAATCCGGCAAATTTGCGGATTGGCAAAAATGTACTTTCAGAAAAATATACCGTTGCGACCGCTCCGTCAGCGTCCAAACTTTTCAGCCTTTTGGAAAACAACCGCCCGGTTCTGATTCTTTTGGATATTGACATGCCAGGAATGGACGGGTACGAAGCCATAAAGATATTAAAGTTAAACCATGATACCAAAAATATTCCGGTTATTTTTTTAACGGGGATGACCGATTCCAGTAACGAAGAAAAGGGGCGCAGCCTTGGGGCAGTAGACTACCTCACCAAGCCATTTGATCCTCAAACGCTGATTGCCTGCCTTGAAAAATACTGTTGAACCGGAAAACACGCCGCATGAAGACCATCCTAAAAAATTTTCGCCTTGTTGATGAAGAAACAGATGCGTTAGGCAGCGTAATTGTTCAGGATGGAATTATTGCCGCCCTGCATACCACCCGACTGACCAAAGAAGATGAAAATGGCGCGGCAATGATCATTGACGGTGAAAATTTTTCCTCCTCAAATAAACCACCTGTCCTAATGCCCGCTTTTATTGATCTTCACGCGCATTTCCGTGACCCTGGAAAACCCTCCGGAGCGGTGCCTCAATCGGAGGCGTTAGAGTCAGCTTCCATGGCTGCGACAGCCGGAGGTTTTGGCACTGTGATCTGCATGGCAAACACAAAGCCGGCCATAGATACAATTGAAAAAGCGATGTCGCTTAAAAAGCGCTCGGACAACCTCGGTCTTATCGATCTGTTTCCTGTTATATCCCTGACTAAAAATATGGAAGGCAAAGAGCTTTCGGAGATTACCAGGATCCATGTTGATGGCAGGATACCTGCCGACGGCGCTTATTACATTCCCCTGATGCTTTCCGAAGACGGAAAAGACCTCGAAGACGACGGCCTTTTTCTTGCAGCCATGAAAGAAGCAAAGCGCATTGGCATCCCGATTTCCTGCCACTGCGATTTTGGCGGCGATGAAAATAACGCCGTCCGCAGGGTTATCGTGTTGGGCAAGCAAGCCGGCTGCCATATCCATATTGCCCATGTGTCAACAAAAGAAGCTGTCCAGGCCATTCGCGAGGTAAAACAGGAAATTGCGGCTAAAACCGCGTCGGACGGCTTTGTCCTTAGCTGCGAGGCCATGCCCCACCACCTTTGCCTTACTGAAGAAGACGCCAACAAACTGGGGGCAAAAACCTGGGGCAAAGTTAGCCCGCCGCTACGCCGCGAAGAGGACAGGCAAGCCCTTATCCAGGCGCTTAAAGACGGAACGATAGACGTTATCGCCACCGATCACGCGCCCCATTCAGCTGCTGACAAGGAATCAGGCTCGCCCGGTTTTTCCGGTTTCCAGACCGCTTTAGCCGCCTTATATACAGAGCTCGTGCACAGCGGTTCCGGCATCGACGCGATTATCGATTTAAAGCGCCTCTCCTCCCTTTTAAGCGCAAGCCCTGCCAGGTTTTTGGGCCTTGAGAATTCCCAAAAACGCGGCCGCCTTTTTCCCGGCAGCACAGCAGACCTTGTTATACTGGACACAGAAGCCGCCTGGATTGTAGAACCGGAAAAATTTTTTAGCCGAGGGAAGAATTCCCCTTTTGCGGGTCATAAATTATACGGGAAAATTTTAATGACGCTTCACAGGGGGCGGGTTGTGTTTCAGAATAGTGAGAAATAATTTTTATTTATACGCGTCTTGCCTTTTTTCGATATCAATAATAAAAACAAATTTTTCGTCCCCTACTTTATAGAACAATCTATAATTTCCTATCCTAAACCTGTAAATATCTTTGTATTCACCTTTTAATTTTTTGATATTTCCACCAAAAAATGGATTGGCTCTTAAAATTGGATATACATCATCATATATTTTTTGATATAAATGGCTATATTTTTTTGAACTAATCTTTTTTGAATAATTATCAGTTTCAGCTATTTTATACTTATCCAACGATTTTATAACGTCCACTCTTTATATCACTTAATCCTTTTTTTAAATCTTTTTCAAAGGACAATATATCATTCATCTCAGTGTCGTCGACAATATTATTATTTAGTATATAATTTATTGTTGCATATTCTATAAAATTTGACATGGTTCTTTTATCTCCATTTGCGGCTCTTTTTAGTGTATCATAAACATTATCATCAACTCTTAAAGTTATGGTTTTTGCCATGCCTTATCCTTTGCTTCAATTTTATTCAATTTTATTCAATATTGTCAAGCACACTACACATCAAACCGCCAATATAACAAAAACCATTTTTTCTGCTATAATTCCCCCATGTACAACATGGATAAACTTTTCGAAGCCGTGGCGGAAAAGGGCCATGTCTGCGTCGGGTTGGACACAGCCCCGGAATACGTTCCCGAAAAAAAGCAACGCTCATCCCCCGCCGAAACGGTGTTTGAGTACAACAAAGCCATCATCGACGCTACCATTGATATTGCCGCGTGTTACAAGCTGCAAATTGCCTATTACGAAGAAATGGGCCTCGCGGGCCTCGATGCCTATGCGCGGACATTAAAGCATCTTCGCGAGCGTGGCGCTCTTGTAATCGCCGACATCAAGCGCAGCGATATTGCCGACACCGCCAGCCGTTACGCCAAAGCCCACTTTTCCGGCGACTTTGAAGCGGACTTCGTTACGCTTAACCCATACCTTGGTATGGACTCCATTGAGCCATGGCTTCAGTGGACGGACAAAGCGGGTAAAGGCGCTTTCGTGCTTATGCGTACCAGCAACAAGGGCAGGCGCGATTTTGAATGTCTGACTATTGATGATGAGAGCTACTCCCCCAAGCGGCTTTTCGATGCGGTAGGGGATAAGCTTTCAGGGCTTGTTGCTTCCCGCCTCGGCGTTCACGGTTATGGCGCATTTGGCGCAGTTGTGGGAGCGGATCCACAAACCGAGGAAGAGCGCATAGAAGCGGCAGCCATCCGCACCGGGCGATCTAACCTTTTTTTCCTCATTCCCGGTTACGGCGCCCAGGGTGGCGCAGCCTCCGATGCTGCCCTGCTGTTGCGGGAAGGCAACGGCGGTGTGGTTAACGCCTCACGCTCGATACTCAAAGCATGGCAAAGCTCACATAGCAACAAAGAAGCGGATAACTCAATCGCGGCTCAGGCAGCCAGAGCGGCGGTAATTGAGATGAGGGACAGCATTAGGAAAGCGGCGGGAATTAATTAAAGAAAAGTAAAATTGCGATGATTGAATTACAGATAAATTCTGTATATCACTCCGCATAGCTATGCGGCAGGAACACTAAGCCGACAGTTACTACTGGCGTAACCATTAATCCTAATACACCCGCTCCCGTTGCCAGGGGCGGAATGTTATTTGGACGATTTCATAAAGACACTGACTTCACAGCTAAATATAGAACGCGCTGGAACGAAAAGTATAAGGAAGGGGTGATGCAATCTATGCTTGCATTTTTTAACGAAACTGCTGATAAAATAAGAGTGTCCCACTCATTAGATAATAGACGTTGGTATGAAGATCGGTATGATTTTAATTATGAAATTAGCAAATTAAAAGAATATTGGTCTAACAGAATAATGTTTTTAAACTCTGCAATAAACAATCAGTAATTTCTTGTTGAGGCACAAGATAAACATAGGTTTTTAAAATATCAACACAAAAGTCCCTATCGCAATTAGCGAGCCGCCTATTATCGCCTTAACCGTAAGAGTCTCCCCTAAAACAACAAAAGCAAGAATCATACCGAAAACCACGCTGGACTTGTCTATGGGGATTACACGCGAGGCCGGACCCATTTGGAGCGCACGGTAATAGCAAAGCCAGGAAAGCCCCGTGGCGATGCCGGAAAGAACCAGGAAGACAAGGCTTCGTCGGCTAATTTCCGTAATAGCGCCATGCGCCCTTGTCGCGAACACAATTACCCAGGCTAAAACCAGCACTACAATAGTACGGATAGCCGTTGCCAGATTGGAGTTGACGTTTTCCACGCCGATTTTTCCAAGAATTGAAGTAAGCGCCGCGAAGAGCGCGGAAAAGAGTGCGTATACAGCCCACATGATTTGCTCCTTTGCCATTCCTGTATTATACTAGAACACATGAGTAACTATTCTATTATACCACAGCCTGTTTCTGTACAATACCTGGACGGAGAGTTCAAGTGCCAGGGCCTTCCACGGATAGAAAAAGGGGAGCCTTTTCAGAGCGAGGCGCAGATATTCATTGAACAGCTCCGTCAAACCTGGGGCGATGGGGCTTTTGGAGACAAGGGCTTTATCCGCTTTGAGCAAACCGGAAGACAGTCAGCGGAGAAATACCAGCAAACGGAAAAAAACCAATCTGCGTTAGAGTCTTATTGTCTGGAGATTCTCCCTGAAGGGATCACGTTAAAGGCCGGGGCGGAGGCCGGAGCTTACCGTGGTCTTCAGGTTCTGCGCCAGCTTTTTCTCTCAGGGTTCAACGACGGCTCCCTTACCATACCCTGCGGTAAAATCGAAGACCAGCCCCGTTTCTCATGGCGCGGTCTTATGCTGGACTGTTCCCGCTATTTTTATTCGGTTGAATTTATCAAGAAAATTTTGGACGCGCTTTCGCTTCAGCACATAAATATTTTCCACTGGCACTTGAGCGATGACCAGGGCTGGAGGCTCCCGGTCGCTTCCTATCCGCTTCTTACCGAAATCGGTTCAAAAAGGCGGGAACACCGTTTGAGCGGCGAGTTTTCCGGCGGCTTTTATACCGAAACGGAAATACGCGACATTGTTTCTTTTGCCGCCGAACGGCACATCGAGGTAGTGCCGGAGATTGATCTTCCGGGCCACGCCAGCGCGATATTGGCGGCGTATCCCGGTTTGGGTTGCACGGGCGGCCCCTACAGGGTTGAAGACCGTTTCGGCGTTTTCGAGGATGTGCTTTGCGCGGGCAACGACGGCATTTTCACATTGGCGGAAGCTGTCTTTGATACCCTTGCCGATCTCTTCCCTTCCAGGTATGTGCATATAGGCGGAGACGAGGTGCCTTTCATCCGCTGGGCGGAATGTCCGAAATGCAAGAAACGGATGGCGGAGCTTGGCCTTGACAAAGCCGCGCAACTGCAAAGCTGGATCACTTCGCGTCTTGCCCAGATGCTCCATAAGCATGGCAAGACAGCAATCGGTTGGGATGAAGTCCTGGAAAACACCGAGAAATTTCCGCTCCCCGCAGACATGATTGTCCAGTCATGGCGCGGCGAGGAAGGCGGTAACAAAGCGACCTCCCTTGGGCACCGCGTCATCATGTCACCGGTAACCAACGGCTGCTACCTGGATTCCAGGGCCATAGACCAGCCGGAAGAACTAGGCCGGCTCAGCATCGGCACCATAACCAAGGGCTTTAGTTTTGACCCGGTAACAAAGAAAATGGACGAGACCGCCGCCTTGCTGGTCTTAGGCGGGCAGGGAAATTTATGGTCTGAAGTTATCTATGCGGGAAAAATCGCCGAATACATGATCTTCCCGCGAATCTGCGCCATAGCCGAGGCTCTCTGGTCGCAAAGAAAATCTAAGACAGCGCCGGAGCTGGCGGAATTCGCCGGGCGATTGGTGGTTCATCAAAGTCGGCTTGATAAACTGGGACTGCTGCAATACCGCGGGCCGCTTGGTTAAGGTATAAGGAAAAAAATGAAAGTAGTATTAGTCAACGGAAGCCCAAACGCTGATGGATGCACATTCACAGGGCTTAGCATTATTAAGGAACAATTGGCAAAGCATGGCGTCGATTCCGAGATATTTCAGGTAGGAAAAAAACCAATCGTAGGATGTACCGCTTGCAGGACTTGCAGACAACAAGGGAAAACCGGAAAATGCGTATTTGATAACGATATGGTAAATACAGTCGGTCAAGCTTTCAGAGAAGCAGACGGCATTATACTCGGTTCTCCCGTGCATTTTGCTTCCGCTTCCGGCGCGGCGACATCGTTCTTTGATCGTTTGTTTTTCAGCCTGGAGCCTGAAGCCAAAAGGTTAAAATTTGGCGCGTGCATTGTCAGTTGCAGGAGAGCAGGCTCAACCGCCACATTCGATCAATTGATAAAATATTTCACCATTTCACAAATGCCCGTCATATCGTCTTGTTATTGGAATGGCATACATGGATATACACCGGAAGACGTATACGCCGATAAAGAGGGCGTCCGTACACTAACAATACTGGCAAACAATATGGCATACCTCATTAAATGCAAGCAGCAAAGCAATATTGAATTGCCGGAAGAACCGCCGATGGTCATGACAAATTTTATACGTTGATCATTAATGAAAACAGATTTATTAAGCGGGAATATAGTAAAATCCTTGCTTGTTTTCGCAATTCCCATGTTCCTGTCCAATATATTTCAACAGTTATATAACACCGCGGATATCGTAATTGTCGGGTATTATCTCGGCGAAGCTTCACTCGCCGCAATTGGTGCGTGTGCGGTAATATTTGAGCTGCTTATAGGTTTCGCTATGGGAGTTGGCGGAGGCTTCGGCATTGTTGTAGCCAGAAGCTACGGCGCGGGCGATCAGGATCTGCTTAAGCGCGCTGTTGCCGGAGCGGTTGTAATTGGCGTTTTGCTGACGCTTTTTATTTCAGTCACGGCAAGCCTTTTTATGATGCCGATTTTAAAACTAATCAATATACCGGAATACATAATAAACGACGCATATTCATATATTTCGATTTTAATTGCCTTTGCGGTTGTGCTTTTTTCTTACAATCTCAGCGCGGGGCTTCTTCGGGCTATAGGCAATAGCACAATGCCGCTTGTATTTTTGGTTATTTCATCTTTACTGAATATAGGATTAGATATTCTTTTCATTACACAATTTAAAATGGGCGTCAGAGGAGCGGCGATAGCTACCGTTGTAGCGCAAGGTATTTCCGCGTTGCTATGCCTGATTTATATCAATAAAAAATGCCCTATTCTTGTACCTCAAAAAAAGCATTTCCGCAGTAATACTTCACTTTACAAAGAGCTTTTGGCACAGGGCTTTTCTATGGGCTTTATGATGTCTATTGTAACTTTAGGTTCTGTCGCACTTCAACGCGCCATAAACGGATTAGGTTACCTTGTAATTGCAGGGCATATAGCGGCTCGTAAACTTAACAGCTTCTGTTTGATGCCAATCTCTACAATAGCCATCGCGCTCTCTACATTTGTTTCGCAAAACAAGGGGGCTAACCAGCTTGACCGCATACGAAAAGCTGTACGCTATGGAAATTTTATTGCAGTAATATGGGGCGCTTTTATATCGGTCGTTCTTTTGTTTTTTTCCGGAGTTTTAATAAAATTGCTTTCCGGCTCGAATGAAAGTGTTGTCATTGAAAACGGCACAAGGTATCTAAGGATAAACTCGCCATTTTATATGATTCTTGGGATGCTCCTGAATTTTCGTTTTGCGCTTCAGGGAATAGGGAAAAAGATTGTCCCGGTTATCTCAAGCGTTATGGAGCTTACCGGAAAAGTGGTATTTGCTTTCTTCCTTGTACCGGCTTTAGGCTATTTTGCTGTAATTATCTGTGAACCATTTATATGGTGTGTCATGTTTATGCAACTTATATATTCGTTCTATACAAACACTTACATCAGAGGGAAATCCGGCGTATGAGTATGGAAAATAACAGCAATGCGCATCTAACTGTTGACAACTTTATTCGCGATATTGTAAACCATCCGGCGTTCAATGGTTTCGGCGAACGCCTACTGTCCCGTGATGATAATTCCACCTATTACAATACCATTATTTCCAATGCCGCCTCGCTCATGCCGTATCATGAAAACGTGGTCCCCGACGTTATAGTGAACGCGCTAAATTACATGATTGACGAGGTCCAGAAAGGTAAGAATATATTTTACGATTTTTACACGGAACAGCAAAAGAGAGCGGACACCGCCAAAGAAAACACCGGGCTTTTCTTTTTCAGGGGGAAACCGGGCGCGCCATTTGCCATTGTGTGTCCCGGCGGCGGTTTTGCATATGTCGGATCGCTTCACGAAGGTTTCCCCCTTGCGTTGGAGATAAGCAAAAAAGGGTATAACGCTTTTGTTATCAGATACCGGATAGGAGGGGAGCGCTTTGCCTGTGAAGATTTAGCGGCGGCGATTGCCTACGTCTTTACCAATTCCTGGAAGCTAAAAGTAATCAAAGGAAACTACTCCCTTTGGGGCGGCTCGGCTGGTGGGCGAATGGCAGCGCGGCTTTCATCCTATGGAACAGCGCTTTATGGTGAAAAGGAATATCCCAAACCGGCAGCGGCGATTATTTTCTATACCGGACATACAGACTTTAATATAAATAATCCGCCGACTTTCAGCGTTATAGGCGAAAGAGACAATATTGCGAACCCGGTAATTATGGAACAGCGCATTGAAGCCATGAAAGCCGCAGGCATTGACGTAGAGTTTCACCGGTACCCGAATGTCGGGCACGGTTTCGGTCTTGGCGTCGGCACTACAGCGGAAGGCTGGCTTAACAACGCCGTGCGTTTTTGGGAAAAGCATATGGAATCGTTATTTTAGCCAGGGAAAAGATCCTTCACACATTGAGCGACCGCTTCAGCCAAAAGGAGCTGTGCTTCAGATTCCAGGTGGACGCCGTCGATGGGGCTGGTCTTGATGTATTTACCAGCATCAAGAAAAGCCACGCCACATTCGGCGGCCAGCGCTTTGAAGAAAAACGGCAGTTTTTTGGAAAGCTCCGCACTGTCCCCAAAGATATGTTTTAATGCCGGCGAATCCAGAGTTGGCGGAGGACAAATCATCAGAACTTTTGGAGCTTTATTGTCCGGGCCGCAATCCGACATATGAATAGCGATAACTATATTTTTCACACCCTGCGCAATGTCATAGGGAGACGGGTTGAACCGGGGCTTTAGATCGTTGGTTCCCAGCATAACCGCAACCAGGTCTATTGGGCTGTGGCTTTCCAAAATAGGCAGTAACTGGCGTAACCCATTTTTATCGCCTTCTATCGGATCTTCCCGGCAAGTCGTTCTTCCGCCCAAGCCTTCTTCCACCACCCACCATTCAGGCTCATCGGGGGGAGCGCCCTTGTTAAGAATGTTTTTAAGCGCCATAGGCCAGCGCGTTTTGTGATCATGACGGCGTTGATTTTTTGGGTCATAACCCCAGGTATTTGAATCACCGTAGCAAAGAATGGTTTTCATTTTAATCCCATCACCACGCTGACTTCATGCGTCTTTCCGTCACCCAGCGCGGGCAATACAGCGCCGTCCAGCGGTTTCCCGTCCAACGTAACCGTCTTAACGCCTTTTTCCACACCCGCGCTATTGTTAACTGTGATACGGTACACCGCGTTTTGGAAATGGCGAATAACGGAGAAACCTTTCATGGCGACGGGGATGCAGGGGTCGATAAGCAAGCCGTCGAACACCGGGCGCACACCCAGGATGTACTGCGAAATGCTGACAAAAGTCCACGCCGCGGTTCCTGTGAGCCAGGAATTTTTCGCTTCGCCGAAACGAGGCGCGTCCTTTCCGGCGACCATCTGCGCGTACACATAAGGCTCAAGACGGCGCAGATCGCTGTCGTCCTCTCGGTAAGCCGGGCAAATTTTCGTGTAGGTTTCAAACGCACGCGTACCCCGGCCAAGCTTGGTTTCGGCAATCGTAACCCAGGGGTTGTTATGGCAGAAAATGCCCGCGTTCTCTTTATAGCCCGGCGGGTAGGATGAGACTTCGCCCAGCTCAAGGTGGTATTCCTTGTAGGCGGGCTGTTGAAGCACGATGCCGTACTTTGTGTCCAGTTTATCCTTTACCGAGTCGAGCGCTTTTTGGGCGCGTCCGTCATCAAGCCCAATTTCCGCCATTACTGCGAATCCGTTGGATTCGATATATATCTGACCATCCTCACATTCATGGCTTCCGATTTTATGGCCGTACGCGTCGTAAGCCCGCAGGAACCAGTTCCCGTCCCAGCCATGCGCTTTGATCGTCTCGGTCATTGAGGCAACCGCCTTGGCGGCGTACGCTGCTTCTTCCGCGCGGCCTGTGCGACGGCAGATTTCTATATAGTCGGGGCCGTTAAACACAAAAATCGCCGCGATTAAAACCGATTCCGCAATGCCACTTTCAAAATTGGCCGTGGTCTGGAATGATTCGCCCGGCGTTTTGGAAAAGCAGTTAAGGTTCAGACAGTCGTTCCAGTCAGCGCGGCCAATCAATGGCAGCCCGTGAGGGCCGGTGTGCGTAACGGTATAATCGAAGGAACGCTTTAAGTGGATAAACAGGCTGTCTGCCAGCTCTTCTCTGTTATCGAAGGGCACTTTTTCTTCGAGGATACCGAAATCGCCTGTCTCTTTGATGTACGCTGCAACGCCGCAGATGAGCCACAGGGGGTCATCGTTGAAGCCGGAGCCAACCTCGTTGTTGCCGCGCTTGGTGAGCGGCTGGTATTGGTGATATGCGCTGCCGTCCGGAAACTGCGTTGCGGCGATGTCCAAAATACGAGCGCGGGCGCGTTCCGGAACAAGATGCACGAAGCCCAAAAGGTCCTGATTTGAATCGCGAAAGCCCATGCCGCGCCCAATGCCGGATTCAAAATAGGAAGCGCTACGCGACATATTGAACGTAACCATGCACTGATACTGGTTCCACACTCCTGCCATACGCGTCATGCGCTTGTCTTCGGCTTCCACGCTGAAGCGTCCCAAGAGCGCGTCCCAGTAATCCTTTAGCGCGGCAAGCGCCCTGTCCGCCGCTTCTGGCGAGCCGTATTTTTCCAGCAGCGCGTTGGCTGGCGCTTTGTTGATCACGCCAGGGCTTGCCCACTTTTTATCATCCGGGTTCTCGCAGTAACCCAACACAAACACCAGCGCCTTTGATTCGCCTGGTTTAAGATGCGCTTTGATATGGTGAGAACCAATGGGCGCCCAGCCGGAAGCGACGGAGTTATTCGCCTTCCCGGCAAACACCGCATCAGGATGATTAAAGCCGTTGTAAAGGCCCAGGAAGGTTTGCCGATCAGTATCGAATCCGGCGACAGGGACATTGACTGCCCATAGCGCGTAATGGTTGCGGCGCTCGCGGTACTCGGTTTTATGGTAGATGCGCGATCCACCTTCTTCTACTTCAACCTCGCCGATACTGAAGTTGCGCTGGAAATTCGTCATGTCGTCATTGGCATTCCACAAACAAAATTCTATAAAGGAGAAAACATCTACGTCCTTGTCTGCTTTAGATTCGTTTGTCAGAACGATCTTGTGAATTTCGCAGTTGTCTTTCAGAGGCACAAACGAAGTTTGAGAAAAAGCCAAACCGCTACGCACGGAAGATATTCTCGAATAGCCCATCCCGTGCCGACATTCGTAGCTATCGAGCGCGGACTTCATCGGCATCCAGGATGGCGTCCAAATATCGCCGCCATCACGAATGTAGAAATAACGCCCGCCAGAGTCGGTGGGCACATTGTTGTAGCGGTAACGCGTCAAACGCAGCAAACGCGCGTCCCGGTAAAAACAATAGCCGCCGGAGGTGTTTGAAAAAAGGCCGTAAAAATCTTCGCTGCCCAGATAGTTGATCCACGGATATGGGGTATCCGGGCGGGTGATTACATATTCGCGGGCATCGTCGTCAAAATAACCATACTGCATAAATTCCTCATATGGTTATCATTAACCTTTAATAGCGCCCGCGACAACCCCTTTGGTAATCTGCTTTCTGAAGATCATGTAAAAAATAATCATGGGCGTCATACCTATAGTCAAGGCGGAGAATTGTTTGCCAAAATCAGAAGCCCGCGCTCCGGAAAATTGATTTATGCCAACCGGCAGGGATTTGAGTTCGGTTTTGGAAACCAAAATGTTAATCAGCATAAACTCATTCCAGGTTCCTGTGACTCCGAGTATTGCCATTGTTACAGCCACCGGAGCCGCTATAGGCAGAATAATTTTCCAGAAGATAAGCAGATACCTTGCGCCATCAATGCGGGCGGACTCGATCACAGATTGAGGTATGGATTTGATGTATTCGGTACTGAGGTAAACCCCCATGGGAAGGCCTATGCCTACGTATGGGATAATCACGCCCCACCTTGTGTTGTAAAGCCCAACAGCGCGAATCATTAAATAGAGGGGAACCAAAATTGATTGCAGGGTAAGAAGAATTCCTACAATAAAACTGCCGTGTATTATGGGCGTTATTTTTGTTGGAAGTTTTGCAAAAGCAAAACCCGCCATAAAACTTAATACAATTTCCAGAACCACCGTAATGGATGTATAGAAAATACTGTTTATTATTAAAATGCCAAATTGTGCATTTTCCCATGATATTGGATAATTTCTGACAAACCACCGCTGCGGAAAAGCCAGCTTGCTGGAAGTCATATATTCCTGCGTGGTTTTAAAAGACTGGATCACCACCCAAAATATTGGGTAAATTGCAAGAACCGCAAAAACGACCATCAAAGTATTTATCAGGACGAGAAAAATCGGGTTTGTTTTTTTTATATCGCCCATGACTACTCCCCCTGTGCAAAGCGTTTTTCAATGACACGGGTAATCACTATCAGTATAAAACTGATAATCATCATTACCGTAGAAATGGCATTGGCCACCGGATAATTCGGCGCGCCCCTGAACGCTTTTTCATACATATAAAAGGCAAGGAGGCTTGTTCTGTGGGCCGGCCCTCCCTGAGTCATTACATACACCAGATCAAAAGATTTAAGCGAACCAGAAATCGCAAGGATCGCACAGGTAACAATAACGCCGGATAAGGCGGGCAATACAATAAAACGCAAAGTCTGCATTTCACTTGCGCCGTCGATCCTTGAGGCTTCAATAATTGAAGGATCGATTTTCTGCAAATTCGCCAAAAAGATAATCACATAGGTGCCGGTATACATCCAGAGGATGACCACCAGTACCGGGCCCATGGGGTTTTTCCCCGCTATGTATTCCGCGGCAGGGTTAAATATACGCTGAATTTCCAGCCAGATACTGTTGGCGCTTAAAAAGAATTTATTAAAAAGGATTCCAATAATAACAGGGGAAATGACGGCGGGCAGGTATATCACGGTTTGAAAAAAATCCGTTCTTTTAACAATCCCCCGCGAAAGTATGTAAGCAAGGAAAAAGCCCAGGGGAATTTGCCCAAAAACAGATACCAGCACTATAAAGATATTGTTCTTGAGGGATAAATAAAAATAGTTGTCGATGAATATTGCTTTATAACTCTTTAGCCCCACAAAGGAAAAATCCGTGTTACCGAAAACCTTGCCGCCTGAATAATTTGTTAAGCTTAAACCAACGGAAAACAACAAGGGAAAAGCCATTACAAAAAGGTAAAGCAGCAAGGCGGGCCCTATAAGGATAAGTCGCGAAAGATTTTCTTCGGCTTTAGTGGTAATATCTTTCATGCCTGCCTTGCCTCCTGAAAATTATCGATTAGCGATTAACACTAACGGTTTGCAAGCCACGCCTCATAAGCCCTCTGAACCTCAGCGGCAACCTGATAGGCTGTTTTTGTACCCAGGCCAAGTTCTACAAGCCCGTCGTTAATCGGTTCATACACATCGGCATGGAACACGTCATCAATAACGCAAGTGGCGGTTGAATACTCTTTGCCCAGATTTCCCATTGATACCTGCAACGGCGCAAGGTCTATTTTGTTGTAGTCAATATCGGTGCGCGAGGGAGCTGAAATCCCGCCGGTGGCAAGCATACGCGATTCAATTTCCGCCCCGGACAGCCATTTAACCAGGCGCCATGCCGCGTCTTCCCTGTCGGAACCGGCGGGGATAGCCGCGCTCATTGCCCAACCTGTACCCAAAACTGTTGAGTTTGTCTTATTGATCTTCGCGCCAGCGATGTCGGGGAATACCGTGATCCGGATGTTCCTTTGCTGGCTATCAGTAAACAACGCCTGGCCTGTATCTTCATCCTCAAGAAAATCTCCTACCCTCCAGTCGCCGTCCACGTAGTAGGCGCATTTATTGGTAGCGAACAATCCGGGGCCTTCGCCGTAGTCAATGCCCAGACAGGACTGGGGAAGGACGCCGTCAGCATAGAGCTGCCTGATAAAATCAAGAGCAGCCACAAAATCCGGGTCGGTAAATTTCGCCTGGCCAAAAAGGATTTTCTGATCCCAGCCTTGCCCGCAGAAACGTCCGGCGATCATGGAGAACATACAGCTCTGCATAACCCACGTATCTTTACAGGGCATAATCAAAGTGTCATAGCCTTTTGCCTTCAATACCGGCACCTGAGCTTTCAGTTCTGCATAGGTTTTCGCAGGCTGAAGCCCGCAGTCCCTAAGCACGTCCAGATTTACAAACATAGCGTGGGTAGCGGTGAGAGCCTGGGGAATCATTGCAACATAACGCGAAGCCTGCATATTAGGATCCAGCGCCACTGGCAGATACTTATCTGCCAGATTGTCTTTCCTGATAAAAGGCATCAGGTCTTTCAAAAGTCTTTTCTCGTGCAGGGGCGTCGAACGTCCGGCAGGCCAGACAAACAACACGTCAGGAATGTTTCCCGATGCGGCATAAGCCGCAGTCTTCTCGTGGAAAGGCTCGTTAAAAAGATCTTCCTTATCTAGAACTATGTCCTTGTTTGCCTTCAAAAAGGTATCCCACTGCCATTTCTGATCCTTGGCTGCATTGGCTACAGTTAAGTCCGTATAATTCAGTACCGTCAGCTTGATTTTCCCGGAATCATCTTTTCTACAACCGATAAAAAAAAGCGTGCCGCAGCAAATCAAAAGGGCCAATGCGATAAAAACAATTTTTTTCATTTTTCTTCCTCCAAAAAATAAATTTCGTTTGACAAATTATTTTTAGAGTATGGGCAAAATTTATTCCTGCTGCCAAAGAAAAATGAGATTATATTACTTTAAGGCAAACTACTATTGGAAAAAAAATTCGGCTTTTACAACTGCGCGCCGTTTGACTTTATCGTATCCCTGTACCAGTAAGCCGAATCCTTTATTATCCGCTGCTGGGTTTTAAAATCGCAGTATACAATTCCGAAACGTTCTGTATAGCCTTTAGCCCACTCAAAGTTATCCGTGAAGCACCATTGAAAGTAGCCCCGAATATCCACGCCGTCGTCAGCGGCTTTTTTCAGGCAGCGCAGATAACGGTGAAGAAAATCTATGCGATTGGGATCATGGACTTTGCCGTCAAGCGAGACAACATCGGTACAGGAAAGGCCGTTCTCAGTGATGAATATCGGCGTCTTGTAACGCTCCGCGAAGAAACGCGGCCCCCAGTAAAGCGCTTCAGGGGTTACTGGCCATTTGGCCGCGGTAAAAGCGTAACCGTTTTCTCTGGGCGCAGATTCATATCCGCCTTTCCCGTCCGCCATGATCTGGTCGCCGTTGTAGATGTTCTGCCCTATAAAGTCCTGAGGTTGCGCGATGGTCTTCATATCGTCCGGGCCTATCTTTGGCATATATTGGCCGTAGTTTTGAAACAATTCATCGGGGTA
>Ga0268262_10000700_pt1 | contig 43505 bp, 34 predicted proteins | sample TergutNc150P3_FD_190354 | JGI IMG/M metagenome (GOLD analysis project Ga0268262, IMG submission 190354) | Nasutitermes corniger P3 segment gut microbial community from laboratory colony in Florida, USA - Nc150 P3 (SPAdes) (version 2) | ecosystem: Host-associated > Arthropoda: Insects >...
CAATTAAGAAAACAGGGGGTGTTATGAAAAAGTTATCATTATTTGTTATATTGACAATTTTAGTTTTTACAAGCGCGGCGGCGCAGCAAGCGGCGCAAACAGCGCAATCTGCGGCGACACTTGAGGTTACTTTTACATATACGCGTCAAAGCGGAGCCGCAAGCAACCAATTTGCGGCGTGGATAGAAGACACGGAAGGCAAATACATAAAGACGCTTAACGTTACAAAATGGACAGCTAACGGCGGCTACAGCAAAAGACCCGCCACAATCCCCGTATGGGTGAAAAAAGCAGACCCTTCAAAACTGACAAAAGCCCAAATTGACGCCATAAGCGCCGCAACGCCGCAGACAGGAACTGTAACCTTCACATGGGACGGCACGGACGGCAAGGGCGCGGCTCTTCCCACCGGCGACTATGTGCTTGTTATTGAAGGAACACTGCGCTGGGAAAATCAAGTTTACTATCGCGCGCCCATATCTCTGGGCAAGGGAACCATGACGCCGAAGGTAAACGTAGAGTATGTTGGAGATGCCGCGGCGGAACGCGCGATGATTAAAGATGTGAAAGTGCGGGTTCTGCGGTAGTTTTCATTTTAAGCAGTAGTTTGATCGTTCAGTGTGGACTTAATTTCTTTCCACTTCGGCATATGCTTGCCGACAAACGATTTAAACCGCTCGTTGTGGTATTTTTCCAAAATGTGAGCTAGTTCATGCAGGATAATGTATTCAAGACACTCAGGCGGCTTTTTTGCAAGCTGCAGATTCAGACAAATCTTTCTTGCTTTAGGCTTACAAGTTCCCCAACGGGAAGTCATATACTTTATTTGCCAACTATTACATTTTAACCCCGTAATTTTTTCCCACTTAGGAAGAAGCCGCTCTATTTCCTCTTTTAACCGTTTGCGATACCACTCCCGAACAAATTTTTCACGCTGCACCGTAGCCGTGTTTTTTTTGACAGTGAAAATCGCCTTGTCGCCTGACAACACAAGCGAATTTCTGCCGCCGTACTCAATTTGTAAATAATACGGCTCCCCCCACACATACAGCGTTTCGCCCGAAACGTACTTACGCTTGGATTGGCGAGGCTGTTTATCGAATCTTTCAATTTGTTTTTTTATCCAACTGATTTTTGAACGCACAAAAAGTTCAATCGCCTCATTACTCAGAGAGAGCGGAGCGGAAACCGTTACTTCCCCGTTTGGCGGTTTAACATAGAGGCGCATTTCTTTTATGCTTTTTTTTGATACGTTGATAAGTATGCCGGAAATGGTAAGTAACATTTTGATATTCCTTATAGATGCATTCTAAATATATCGGTTTTTCTTGATATGTCAATAGGTTCTTTATTTCTTTTTACTCAAACAAAAAATGTATAGCGTAAAAATAATGATAATACTATACTATATGAATGACAGTAAACCTCTTCAAAGAAGCCTATAAAATTTCTCGACCTAATGGAAAGGAAATTTACAAAGGATTCGGATTTAAACATCATTCCGATGTTACCCAGTATTATGTGCATCCGAGCAATCAAAGTTCAGACGGGACCACTGCGCTGTGTCAGCCTATCGGAGAAGCTGTAATCGTTTTTTCAATGTTGATGAAAGGAGTCATCGGCAGTAAAACCGAACCGGTCGGCGATTATTATTATAACGATGACAAGTCCTGCTTTATGGTGGAATTAAAGACTCCTCCTGAATTGGGTAACGCCGGTATTGTCAGTAAAGAGGCAGCGGTTTATCGGGCATATCTAACCGGGAATACCATCAGTTTTGGAGCTTTCAGAAAGAACGGGACTTTTATCGAAGATGAGATGGAACCGTTGACCTCATTATATAAAATGCTGCCTTGTTTTCTTGTTCTGCTTGCAAGGGAAATGGAAACAAACGCGGACTTTTCTCCGTTGGTAGAAAATTTTCTGGAAACACCGGCTGCGGACATTTTTGTTAATATAAACGAAGATTTTTATCAGAATCACAAATCTGAAGATTATGAACTGATTTATAATGAGGCTGCGCCTTTTGAGATAACAAAGTTTTTGTCCTGTTCGTCCACATATACAGCCATAAGAGAAAACAAGAAACAGACTGCGGTAGTCATAGAAACAGAGATAAAGAAATACTCCGAAAGTACTTTTAAAAAAGAGTATATTGAACTAATTCCGCATTTATCGGAAGAATTTGCGCTGCCGAAAGAGCTTAAAAGCCTTTGTAACGCCGTATATTCAGGTGATTCACGGGCAACCCTGTTTCATGGTCCTGCAGGTACAGGAAAAACAATGTCATGTAAACTGGTTTGTCAGGCGATTAGGCTTCCTGTAATGGATACGGTTAACTGCACCGAAAATCTTGACGAGTTTATTTTGGGAAAATATATACCCCAAGAAGATAAAATCGTATTTATCGAAAGTTTTGTAACCAAGGCGGTACGGGACGGGGGAGCAGTTGTTTTTGAAGAAATCAACTTCGCCAAACCGCAGTATTTGGCATTTTTAAATTCCCTTCTGGATGATAACGGCTTTGTAAGACTCGATTCAGGTGAAATTGTTAAACGTCATCAAAATTTCAGGTTTTTTGCTACGATGAATGTGGGATATTACGGTACAAGAGAATTAAATCAGGCGCTTTTTAACCGTTTTAATTCAATAATTGCGCTAGCGGAATTATCTGATGATGCAATAAAGAAAATGCTCTCCGCCAGAGTTCCCGAATGTACGTCGTACATGGACAAAATGCTTGGTGTGTATAAAAAACTGAAAAAGAAAATTGAAACCGAAGAATTGGAAATTGTCATTTCACCCAGAAATCTGGAAAACTGGGCAAGGATTGCCCGGCATGACGGCTATATTCAAGCGGCGGAGAAAACGATTTTGCCTGTTGCGAAAAACGACAAAGCGCTTGAAACCGCTATTCGGGGCATTGTTTACCTTTACCGCTGGACTTAAGTGATAACCGTGAGCGAAAATTATTTAGAACTCTTAAAAGAGTTTCAGAAAGATTACAACCGCCTTATCGAGGAAAATTTCGCCCAAATTTTAACCGAACGTAGCGATATCAGACTGTTTTTTATTAATGAAAACAGATGTTTTACCGATGGAAAAAATATTGTAATTGATCCGACGTTCTTTGGGTTATTCGCTGATGAATTAACGCTGAAAAAAACAGAAGCGTTTCTTAAAATTAATAATGAAATTTCCGCTAATCCGGTAATTGCCTTAAAAATGTGCGCAAGAGCGCCGACAATCCATGAGTGCCTTCATATTATTTATTCTGATTTCCCTTGTGGATGTGTTTCAGATGAAAGAGGTACGACGAATTTCAGAAAAGAAGTTCTTGCGAATATCTCCAATTTTATTGAAGACGCTTTTATAGAAGCGGCAGGGTGCAGTGAATTTGATAATCTGGAACATTTCTTATTGTGGTTCAGGGTTGGGATTGGATTTAAAAGCCGCGAAGAAAAGGACGCTGTAGAAACAGATCCATTGTTAAAGTACTTAAATTACATGTGCGTTTTTTTGTTGTATCCGTTTTTTAAACAGGAAGCTCCGTCTGATGAAATCGCTGAATATGTTGAAAAAACAAAACAATTATTTCTGGACGGCGCGGTATGCCCTGAATCAACTGAGCGATATACCTACACCCAAAAAATATTTGACATTATTGAACCGCTTATTCCGAAAGAAGAAACAGATAAGAAACCTTTGGAAAGGCTGATGGAAAAATTGCTTGTGGGGACAAAGACCCATAGCGGAGAAAATTCAACAATGACTGATTTTTCAAACAAGGGGAAAAACGCGGTAATCAGCAGAAGATTGTTTACAGACAAAGAAGGTAATCCGATAGAACAAAAGAATATACAGAAAAAGATAAATGCGGAAATAATACGCATAAACAATGAAGAAAAAGGCAACAACACAGGTTTGAGCGGTACGATAGTTTATTTTTCGAGTTCTGATTATGATTGTTCCAATATACATAAAGATATAAAAATAGAAATAATCAAGCCGAAAATAAATCTTAATTTAAGAAAAGCGTATCAAAATATCGCGAATAAATACCGTCTGATTATTAATTCCTATATCAGCAGGCTTAGCCAGCTTCTAAAAGGAGCGGTTGATGAAATTGAAGACCGCCGCTATTTCGGAACAGGCATTATGTCAAAAAAGCTTGCCGACGTAAAAAAACGCTACTGGTTCAAAATGGTACGGGGAGAAGATGTTCCCAATATCGGGTTTCTTTTTCTCATTGACGGCTCAGGTTCCATGCAGGGAGAGCGGCTGCAAGGCGCTTTGGAAACTTGTGTTATTCTCCATGAAGTTTTGCTGGCAAACAAGGTTCCGCACGCAATTGTTGAACATCGCGCTCATTACGGCAAAGCTCGTTTGGAGCATAAATTATTGGTAAGTTTTACCGGCAGAAAAGAAGAAAAGTATAATCTGCTTGGTTTGGAAGCTGATGAGGGAACAAGGGAAGGGTTAACGCTTTATTGGGCGGAAAAATATCTGCAAAATGAATGTCCCGCCGAGAAAAAAATGATTATTATGATCTCTGACGGAGCTCCGGCTCATAGTTACACAGATAATTACGGCCGCGAAAAAGATTATTATCCTCCTGTTTCGATCAAAGACACGGCATTAGCGGTAAAAAAAATTACTCGCCGCGGAACCGAAATTATTGCTATCGCTCTTTCAACGCCGGGTGAAGATGATTGTTACGGACAATTAAAAGTTATGTATAAAGACGTTGTCGCCTGTACTGATATAAGCAAATTAACAGGACAGCTCTTGGGAGTTATATCAAAATGTTTAAAGTAAGTTAACGACAGGCGTTTTTTAATCGTTGATAATCGGCAACTGTTGGCTGTCTTCATCCTTTAATTCCAAATAATTATCCGTTTTATCGGTAATTTGACGGTAGTTTATTCCCAAAGCGCCAAAATGTTTTTGAGCGCACATGATTTTACGTCCTTCATTGGCGAAATGAAGGCGCTTGGGATCTTCACTGCCTTTGGTTTCGCGGACCAGTTGAATACTGGTTTTATCTCCCGGAAAAATACGCACGATACCCCAATCAGGATTATAGTTACCAATAATTTTTGGAATATGAATTTTAAATTTGGCGGGAAATTTAAAGTAACAGAGTATTTTTCCTTCTTTATCATCTTCGCAGAGCTTGTTTTTAACAAAGCGTTCCTCTACATCGGAATCTTTTTGGATAAAATCGTAAAGGCTATGTTTTGAACCGGATATAAGTTCATGTTGAGAAAATTCTTTTGTTGCCGGAAAATAATCCTCTATGGTAATGGGGTTGCCGTCCGCATCGAACATTTGCGGTATTTCTTCTTCGCCGTAAGCGGGCGTGCTTTCCGCGGCATAAAGGGCGTAATCGTCTGCGTTAGCGGAAGCTTTCGCTTTTTTCATATCTCCTTTAAACAGTTTAAAGTCTCGGGAAAGGGTGTACTCAATTTTTTCGGCTACATGTTTGGCAAGCACATCACGGATTTCGCTGATAAAAACAGTAGAAAAACCTTCGGGATTACGAAAGAGTTTGTTTTTACGATCGGTATTTAAGGATTTAAAAATACTTAAAATTGTCGGACGTGTCAGGCTTAAGGATTTACAGGCGCGTTCTATAATATTAAAAACCGGGTAATTAGTTTGAGCTTCTTTTACTGTAATGGGTTCATCGCCTGCCTCAGGAGCGCCTGAAAAAATTTTCGGATCGGTAAGGGTAAGTTTATATTTATTGCTAAAGAGAACATATGGGTCTTTTTTATCATCTATAATATCGACAATCTGAAAACCCATCAAGTTTTTGTCTTTTGATTTCCTGCCAAAGTTATCGCCGATTTTATAATAATTGCCAAAAAGAACATCATTACGTCCATCGGTATCTGTGATGGTTATCCTTATTTTTGCGGCTCCAAGATTTGTACCAAGAAGCGTTATTTTATACTCGCTCATTGAATAAGAGCCTCTGGTAATTACAATATGAGGTTCAGGGAAAATTGTGTTCAGATTGTTAAGACGAGCCGCGCACTCCGCAATCAATTTATCGGAATCTATATTGATTTGGTATTTGGTTTTTTGTGATAGTTTTTTCCAGAAATTTCTAAATTCACCGCCTTTAAAAATGTCGTCTTTGCGGATAGCCGGTTTTCTCGATGCGTCTGTCGGAGGCGGAGGCGGAATGTCGCCTGAATCACGGTATTCCTGCTGTAAGGCATTGGCATATTGGGAAAATTCTTCAGGGCAAATAACGGTTAAAATATTTATGGAATCATCCTGAATACGCTCGCCTTCCTGATTAACGCACAGACGTAGCCCCCTGCCAAGTTCCTGACGGCGGGTGTTCTTCTGGTTTGCAGTATCATAACGCGGCTCTTTAAGAAGGCATATATTGAATACATTGGGGTTGTCCCATCCTTCACGCAGCGCGGAATGGGCAAAAATAAATGCGACATTTTTTTTATGATCACGTTTCTCTGAATTTACATTATCAGATTCGGCAATGGCTATGGGAAGCGTTAAAAGCGTTTCCTTGTCCTGCATTATCAGAGTAAACGCTTCTTTTTCAGCCTCTTTGATTTCTTTTTTATCTTTGCCTTTGTAGTCGTCAAGTTCTACATAATCAAAAAAATCTTCGTTCACGCCGTCTTTAGCCGCCTTTTGTTCTTTCTTGGGAGCAAAGTATCCTGCATGAACTTCGCTTGCGTCAAAACGTTTAAAATAATCGTCGTCTGTTTTATATTTATCAAACGCGGCTTCAAAATAACGGCGGATAAAAGGATCTTGTTCTCCTTTGTAGTGGGAAACCCTGTCTATAAAAAAGAGGGTAAGTACTTTGATCCCCTTGCTTAGTAAATATTTTTGTTTTTTAAAATGTTGTTTAATGGCTTCTTCAATTTCCACCCTGTAAACTTCCCGCTCAGAAAGTGTAAGCCCTGATGTGTTTTTTTTGCTTAATACAGATTGATTGGTAAAAACAATTTCCTGTTTGGCGAAATTTATTTCTTCGATAATAAATCCTTCAAAATCGGGATTGTGGGTTTTCTTGCCAAGATCGTCGCCCGGTTTAAGGTTTTTAAGAACTTCCCGTGTTTTGACGCCGCCTCTGATACAGCAGGCTTTGATGTCCGCGGTGATGGGATTTTTCTTTATGTCTTCGATAAAAAGAGTTAAAGATTCATCGTTAAGGTCATATTGAGCCGTAACGCCGTGGACATTGATATGTTTAACAAGTTTTTGCCTGAAAGCGTCGCCCGGAGAAAGCCGGTAGAGCAAATTGTATTTGTCCACGGGTGTGGCGCTGTAGTTAATCGCGAAAAGCGGATTTAAGGTACGCAACGCTTCACGGGCAAGGGGCGTGCGGTAATTCTGGCTTTCATCAAGAATCAAAATAGGACGTGTCTTTTGTATATATTCAACAGGAAGCCATTCGCCCTGAAGTTTTTCGGTGGGTTTGTAAATAAGATTTGACGCTCCGTTAAAACTGTCAATAGTCATTACAAGTATTTCCGTAAAACTTGAATTGGAAAAAGAGCGCAGACGAGAGATATATCTGCCGTCATATTCAATAATATTTGTATTGTCGTTCTGATAAAAAGTTTTAAAGTGTTCTTTTGTTTGTTTGAATGTTTTGATAGTTCCTTCATAAATTGCGATGCTTGGAACGATAACGATAAATTTACGAAAGCCGTAATTGCGTTTTAATTCATGAATGGTACGAAGGTAAGTATAAGTTTTGCCTGTACCCGTTTCCATTTCTATTGTAAAAACGGGATAGCGCGCGGATTTATTTTCGAATCCGGTATTGCGGAGCATCAAACCGTTGTCGTATGCAAGACGGTCGTTGATGGGAATGTCCGCCCGTATCTCGGCTGATTTACGGTTAGTTTCTACAACTTCACGGTAATTGGAATAAAGCCATTCTTCGTCAAATTCGTAATAGGGGTCTATATTGGGAACCACATCATTCTCAAGGACAAAATCCGCCGCCTGCGAAGTCGGCAAAAATTCCCGAGAGTAATCTGTAAAGAGATTGACGACGCTGTCGATGGCGTAAACCTGATGAGCAAGACCGGATTGGAATTGGAACTTTAAAGGTTTACTTGCCATTTTCACTCCGCCTATATCGTCTTAATTAAACCTTTGTCATCAAGACGCGCTTTATCCTGATCGGTAACCGCGTTATCCAGACAGATAAAAATGTCATGCTCGCTCAACGCAAGCGTGTTTATTGTTTCCGCGTTTATCGTATTATCCAGACAGACAAAGAGAGAATGTTCGCAGAATTCGGAACTGATTTGAGTTACTTTGTTCTTTTTGAAGTCTTTGATAACGCTAACCGCGCTGTCCAGAGGGAAGCCTTCTATTAACATAATTTCAGTAAGGAGGTCTTCTTCCTTCCAGTTATCCACGAGCGGATTTTCGTACTGGGCAAAAAGGTTTTCGGCCTCTTTTATGTCATTTCCGGCATAATTCTTCCATTTTTTGTAGTTTGAAGGAGCAAGACGATATACCTTGAAGCCAATATCGATTGGGGGGGGGGGGGGGGGTAATAACATATCATTAAACGATGGTTGGTTATTAACAGCCGATTGTTTGTTTTCCGCTATGCTTTTTCCCGCCCTGCGGATACGTTCTTTGCCTATTTCGCAGATGTTCTTAAAACCGGCTTTGTGGGCTTCGGATTTTTCATCGCATTTTTCCGGTAATTGAACCATGATGAATTGCCTGTTACCGCTGTCTTCGGCATTAAGTTGCATGACGGCGTGGGCGGTCGTGGATGAACCGGAGAAGAAATCTAGGATGATGTCATCTGAATACTTGGATGAACCTATTTGTAAACATTTTTTAATATATTCGATTGATTTTGGAAAATCAAAAGGTGTTTTTCCGAATAATTTTCCCATTATTTCTTTTCCATTTTCGTGATTCATCTCCTTTTCAAGCCATAACGCTTTGCTTTTTGTTGTTAAACTTGATCCTTCTAAATAATCCTTACGAAAAACGCTCCACTTTCCAGTATTTGCCAAATTAGCAACTAAAAGTGTTATCTCGTTTTTTGCCTTTTTTTGTCCCCATGTCCAACAACCATCTTCACCTTTTGAATTCCGCGGGTAAATTTCTACTATATGCCGTTCAGTCAGTGTTAAAGACACATCAAACTGTTTAGGATCTGCATAAATAGGGTAAAACATCAATGGACGATTTGAACGATTAAAAACTGGGTTTCTATTTCTGAGTTCTAAAAGTCTATATTTTCCACCAGTGTCTTCCTTTGAATACCCAGCGATAGCCTTATCATCTTTGGGGATTTCATTTAGTCCATCTATATCAATTTGATTTGAGTAAACAAGAACATATTCATGTGTTTTGGCAAAAAATCTATCAAATGTTCTTCCACGTGGGTTTGTTTGTACGATTACCTGAGCTACAAAATTCTCTTCCCCAAAAATTTCATCACATATCTTTCGTAATTGCGCTACTTCATTATCATCTATACTAATAAAAATCACCCCATCCTCATTCAGTAATCTATGAGCCAGTTTCAATCTTGGATACATCATGTTGAGCCACTTTGAATGGAAGCGACCATCAGCACGAGAATTGATTTTTACAGTTTGTTTTACACCTTGTTCGTCAATTTGCCCTGTTGCTTTCTCAAAATCTTCAGCGGTTTCAGAAAAATCATCGTTATAAATAAAATCATTCCCCGTATTATACGGCGGATCAATATAAATCATTTTTATTTTACCGGCGTAGGACTTTTGCAATAATTTTAACACTTCAAGATTATCGCCTTCGATATAGATGTTTTTTGTTTTTTCTTCGTCAACGCCGTTGCCTTTAATCGGTACAAGTGTTCCGTTTGGCGGAATAGTTGCGTTGCGTTTAGCTTTACGCTTGCCGGGCCAGTACAAGCCATAGAAATTGTCGTCCATATCAAGGCTGTCTTCTTCGTTGTAATCGCTAAGAGCATCGAAAAGAGAATTAAAGTCCAGCATACCGTCCTTAAAAGCTTCGGGGACAATTCTCTTTAACTGTTCAAGTTGTTCATCGTTAAATTTATAGGAAGGACGGAGTTTTTGCGGCATGACGCTACCTCGTTAATAAATCAGCGTGTTCGTAAATATTTAATATCTGCAATTTATTTTCAATTACCAGTCCATCTTGCATATCTTCGGAAATAAGATACTTACAATCCGCTTCAAGAGCGGCTGCTGCCATTAATGCGTCATAATATGAAATTGAATATTTAAAATGATAATCCAATGCTTTACTTGGATAATCATCCGTAACAATTACTATATGACAGCTTTCTTGAATACTATGAAGAACACGATTAATTTCCTCTTTTGGAGATGGGTATTTTTTTGTTAGTATATTACAAGTTTCATTAAGTACCTGAGTACTGACGACACATTCAAAAAAATCTATGGTCTTTTCAGAAATCTTGGTTTTATTCGGTACATCTGTACGTTGAATGTAAATAAATACATTCGTATCAATAAACGCTCTATCTGCGTTCATTGGCTTCTTCTCTATTAAATTTATAGCCGGTCATATCAATACCTATTGAGTGAATTTTCTTTTTTTTAGGTTTAATAGTTTCCTGAGAAGGCTTTTCATCTGTAAGAACAATAACTCTCACGTCATCTGAAAATGTATCTCTATATTGATAAGGAATTGGAATAACTCCGTTTTCAACTTTTGTTTCAAATTCAACAGCTTGCATTTCAATCTCCTGAAAAAATGTCCTCCTCTGTTACACATCATTTACCAGCAAGCCGATAAAGAGAGGTGCGGGGAGGTCCTATTATCTTTAGTATCATCCAAGTACTGTAAATAGTCAACTTCACTTATATTACCGTTCGGTAATATTTAATATCATTTTCCCATAAAACCGTCAATTTATTACCGATAAGTAAGATTTACTTGATTTTTCGTAAAAAATGCATTATTCTTACCGATAGGTAATATGGAGTAAATTATGAAAATAAAAGATTCCAAGTCTTTTGGAGCGGCTGTTCGGGCATACCGTAAACGGCAGGGAGCTACTCAGATACAGTTGGCTGCAGCAGCAAACACCGGGGTACGTTTTATCGGCGATCTTGAAAACGGAAAATCTACGGTACAGCTTAACAAAGCCTTACGTGTCGCTGATATTCTTGGCATAAAAATAGAAGCGCTCAATATTAATGAGGACGGCAAATGAGCAGAAAGCTTAATGTATATCTTTGCGGAGAAAAGATTGGCGAGTTATTCGAAGATGAGTTATTGCAACTAACTTTTCAATATGATAATAACGCTTCTCCTTTATCTGTCCGCTTGCCTGTAAGAGCGGAAATTTATCCCCATTCCGTAACTTTTCCGTTTTTTGAAAATTTAACTCCTGAAGGCGAAGCTTTTGAAATACTCACAAAAGACCATGTTTCTGGCAATAATGTTTTTTCTATCCTTAACAAATTTGGCGGAGATTGTGCCGGCGCAGTTGCTTTATATGAAACAGCTCCGGATAACAATGAAGAAAACATAAGTGAAATATCTTCCCGGAAAATTGCGCAAATAATTGATAGACTGCCGCAAGACCCTTTGCTTACATGTATTGAGAAGCCGCCTCGTCTTTCACTGGCAGGAGCTCAGTCAAAATTTGCAGTATATAAATTAGATGGAAAATATTATCGTTCAAGCGATGTAAATCCTACAACCCATATAATTAAAATTACCAATAAAAGATTTCCTGATTTATTAGAAAACGAATTATTTTGCATGAAACTTGCAAAGGTTATTTTATCTAATGTTCCTGAAATTGAACTATTGGAGGTTGAAGACCGTCCGTATCTTGAAATTACAAGATATGATAGATATATTAAAAATAGAGTTGTTTATCGTATACATCAGGAAGATTTCTGTCAGGCGCTTGGTATTGTTTCCGATAAGAAATATCAGAAAGGGGGCGGTGCTAAATTAAAAGATTGTTATAGGATTATAAATGAATTTTCTGAAAATCGCCTCTCGGATATAATAAGATTCACGGAATGGATAATTTTTAATTATTTAATCGGAAATACGGATGCCCATGCGAAGAATTTGTCTTTGCTTCACACTAGCTCAGGAGTTAAACTTGCTCCGTTTTATGATTTACTGTCAACTGAGGTTTACTCCGAAAATATCATAGATCATGAAATGTCCATGCTTATAAACGGCAAGGGGAAATATAATTCTCTAAGACCTAAAGATTTTATCGCGTTATTTGAAAATCTGGAACAAAATGCCACAAATATGATGAAGATCATAAAAGATAGATTTGCAGGTTTTGTTCCTGCCGCTGAAAAAATTTGTAAAAATATGCCTGATCCGGATATACCAATCTATAACAAAATAATCGCAATTATCAGAAAACGCTTTTCAGTTTTATTCGGTTAAATTTTATATTATTCGGAACTTTTTTCCTTAATAATATCATCCAGTTTTTTTGTGTCTATATTGGCGTTGATAAACGCTTCCTGCTCAGCGTCGTCACGGTATTCATCGTAATACTTTTTGAAGTCAGCGTTGGATTTTGCTCCGGACTGTAGTGCATATTCACGATAGGCAGAACATGAAAAACGACCGTCACAGTTACGGCAGGTTCGTGTAGCGAATATGATGTTTGTCCCTTCAATTTTTCGGGTCAGGTAGTCCAAAGACGGGGCTTCAAACGAGTGGTTTTCTATGTTATCTACTACTCTTGCAAAGTCCTTAATGGTTTCGTTCACTTTGGCGTGGTCAAAATCCACAGGAATAACCGGTTCCCATTTTTCAACTTCCCTTGCAATGAATGTTTCGTTATCAGAATCAATAGCGGATTTTACATTTTTTGGGAAGGACGTGGAAATAACGGCGGTATGATCAAGTTTTTCTCCGCGCAGTTTTTCCCAGATGTAAGCGTAAACATTGAGTTGTTTTTCGTAATAGTTCTTGTTGGCGCGGATATAATCGGGGTCGTGTGTTTTGATGTCGTACATCACAACTTCATTCTGTTCGGCGACAATATCCACAACTCCTTCAATGGTAAAGCGGCGATCAAGAGCGGTAAATTGATCCGGCAGCGTAAGCTTAACTTCCGTTTCACTTACCCTCTCGGCAACTGAACGGAGCTTGCGATAATACCAGAGTACCTGTTTCCATGCCGCTTCTTTAACATCGGCAGTAAGCGCATGAGCCCCTTCAAGACGGAGCATAGCGTAGTTTTCTTCAAATTTTTCTTTTAGTTCTTGTTCAATTTCTGTTTGGGTCATAAGAGTGAATCCTTTTTACGCTCATTTATGAGCATGTAGTGTAGGTCTTCGATAGTCTGGTGAACCAGATTACCGAAAAGCATGGTTTGTGAACGGCTTGGCACAAAACCATATTGACGAAGCATCATGTATTGACGCGGACAGCGTTCATACATGAGATAATCGGCAGTGTAGGAATAAATTTTCCCCAAGTCTTCTTTGTTCATGGCGGCTTTTGGGATACTCGACAAATTCGCTTGAATTTCCGGTATGGTAGGAAAATTGCCGCTGTTAAAAAAGTTGATAAAATAATCGCTTGCCCGCATCTGATCCGAGCGTGGGGTAACGTCGCCTTTCCGTGTAGTGGAAAAACGGGGCATGATTAAAACATTTTGCGCTCGGCTTAAAGCAACATAAAACATTCGCATATTATCGAAACGGGAAATGCGATTCAACGGTTCGCATTCGTCATCGTTCCCTTTTATACATCGCACAATTATTTCTTTCATATCGGCTTCACGATCACGGCGGTCGCAGTTACCGAGAACTACAACGGGGAACTCAAGCCCTTTGGATTGATGAATAGTCAGGAAGGAAACACGCCCTTTTGGGAAAGGAACTTCCGAGTCTTCATATTCGGATTCGCCCCGACGGTAGAGCGCATAGGTAAACGATGAAAACAGACAGTGGGCAAAGATATCGTTCTTGTAAAAAGCGCCGGTTATGATAGAACCGAATTCTTCCATAAAACGGGAAAGGTACTGGCTGATAAGGGCAAGGTTGCAAATGGGACCTTCATCGGCGTCTGTCTCGGCAAGGGAAAACATATCGCTGAAAAATTTAAATCCGCAAATTCTGTAGAAGAGATCCAGAATAGACCAGTCAAGCGAAGTAATACGGTTGATTATATAGTCGATAGGAAAAGGAGTACCTGCGGCTTCATGTTTTTCGATTATAGCGTCAAAAGCTTTTCCGTCGATATTATGTTTGCTCTTTGGAGAAAGACCGGCATTGAGAAATTGACGTTTCATGGATTGTTTGAAGGGATCTTTTAATTTGTAATTATTATTTTCGCAAAGATCAATAAGAGCGTCATGATCTTTCTCGATGGTTTTAAGTTCTTCGTTTCGTTCTTTTACAAATTCTTTCAGTTTTGGATCTGCGGCGCAGAGATTATCAGCAATTTCCAAACTGTCAGTCATCCATTTATGGTATGCGGCAAGGCTTCTGCCATGCGCTTCATCGTAATGCGGTATACCGAATATTTTTAGGAAAATGCCCCAGATTGCCTGTGCTTCATCTCCTTCCAGAAAACGTCCCGCTCTTGGCGCATATATTTTTAACTCGTCAGGACTGTTAAAAAGATTAAGTTCTCGATTTACATCCTCAAAGGCTTTTTTAAAACCTTTAACGCGTGAGCTTTCCTGATTATTAAACGAATCCCAGAGCGAAGGAAACAAAAACGCGCATTGGGAATAATCTTCTATTTTTTTTGATTTCTTAAGATCATAAACAAAATGAGCTATCTGACTATAGATATTATCAGCGATTGTATGATCTGTAACTATAACCGAAGGAGTTTCATCCTGTTTATTGGCTTTAATATTTTTATCGTTGATACGGTAAAAACCTTTTTTCGGCGGATCTTTTTCCCAGTTGGTAAGATTGATAAAACTTGTATATGCTTCGACAATTTTTTTACTGGAACGGTAGTTTATATCAAGGTCTATGCGAGTGGGCCGGATACCAAGATATTTTTCACAACGACTCTCAAATTCGACAAGGTTTTCGACAGTGGCGCCCCTAAAACGGTAGAGTGCTTGATCATCATCGCCTACGACGCAGATGTTTTTATAACCGCTTGCAAGTTTAAAGTAAATTTTTTCCTGTATGGCGTTGGTATCCTGATATTCATCAATGATAACATGCTTGTAAATTTCAGATGCGCCTTTGAATGTTTGTATCTGCTCAAACGCGGCGCGTTGTAAAAGGGAAAAATCAACATGCTCAGGTTTTTTTTTCAAGTCTTCAAGATACAATCTGTACATTTCAACAAGTTTCCCGAAAGTTTCTTTAAACTTTGCCTGAACGTCATCCGGTACAGGAAAATCAACTGTCAAATTACATTGATCAGGGATCAAGGATTCTTCTGAGAGGCGGTTAAAAAAGGCGATTACGGAAGTAACGGCAAGATGGCGAGATTGGCTAGGTCCGTTTTTTGTAACGGTTCCAAAGAAAGCGTTAATATCGCCAATGGCTGTTTCAAGATCGGCAAATCCCGCTTCCAAACACAAATTAGTCAAAAAGGAACGATTGAAAATTTTGAAGTATTGAGATAACTCATCCAGCAGAACCGGCGGTCGTCTGCGTGAAGCATCTTCGGAAAAACGGCGATCGGTAATTAATTTCCGGCATATTGAGTGGACTGTTCCAAGAGCCATACCGGAAATATCGTAAGGCTGTCCTGTTTTGTTGGTCACCAATCCAAGCAGAGAACGTAATCCGTCTTTTAATTGTGCGGCGGCTTTCTCGGTAAAAGTAGAAAGAAATATTTCTTCAGGTTTTACATCGTGATAAACGAGCAAGTTCAAAGTACGCCAGAGAAGAACACGGGTCTTCCCGGAACCGGGACCTGCGGTTAGGAACAGAGGACCTTCCGTATGAAGAATTGCCTTTTTTTGAGCCTCGTTAGGTTCAAAATTTTTTTCTTTCCAAAAATCTTCGATAGGTGGTAAGGCTTTCACAATGAAATTATAGCATATAAATTTGTAATTAAGCCAGAACCGGGAATCGAACCCGGGACCTGCGCATTACGAGTGCGCCGCTCTGCCAACTGAGCCATCCTGGCTATTTCACAACAAATATTCTCGTACTACCAGCGCACTCGTAATGCTTCGTAGACTACTACTTGGTAACACGCATTACGAGTGAATAGGTAGCCGCTTGCGCGGCATCTGGAGGCTCTGCCAACTGAGCCATCCTGGCTAATCTTTTTCTATTATATCAATTTATTCCCTACATATTCAACAACGCAGCTTGTCCGTACTTAAAACTCCAACTCCACCGCGCCCCTTGCCCTTATCCGTAATACTGTCAGCGAACCTGCGCCGAAGACCGCTTCGATGTGCGCGCGGTAGGCGTTTATTGCGTCTGCGGGGATATAGGCTTGAATGGTTCCGGCGAAACCGCCGCCGTGGACTCTGCATGCGCCGCGCAGGTTTTGTTTGCGGAAAAAATCTTTTGTCAGCGCAAGAGCGGCGGCAATGCCTTGATCTTTTGGACGGGTGGGGGAAAATACGTTTTGTAAAAACTCCCATGAAGAATCGCCGGATTCGTTGACCAGTTCCAAATAGCGGCTTAATGCCCGTTGTTTGTCGGCGGCTGTGGCGGACTTTTCCATTTCCAGTAAAGCTTCGGTCATTGCGTCTACTCTTTCGTTTTCGTTGAAAAAGTGAATGGCGCGCAGGAATGCCCTGTCTCCCAGTGACTTTCGCAACTCGGCGGCGCGGGAAAGAACGGTTTCTTTTTCTAACTCGCCAAGTACGGACTTGCCAAAGAACGCAGCGACGGATTTCATTTCCGCCGGAATGGAAGCGTAATCGGCGGTAAGGTCGGCGTGACTGCCGCCTGTGTTCACTACACAGAGAGCGTATCCAGCGGCGGAGAGATCAAAATTTATTTGCTTTACTTTGGGGCGTGAAGAATCGGCGAAATCAATCGCTACCGCGCCGCCGCAGGCGCACGCCGCTTGATCCATTAATCCGCAGGGTTTTCCAAAGTGGACGTTTTCCGCTATTTGACCAATCTGCGCTATTTCCAGCGCGCCGCGTTTTCCCTCTCCGTAAAGAGTGTCAAAAATGCGGCATATAAGCGTTTCAAGCGCCGCAGATGATGATAGTCCCGAACCGGCGAAAACAGCAGAATTAGCGTTAGCTGAAAAGCCGCCGACATTGCACCCGCGACTTGATAATTCCGCGGCTATTCCCCTGATGAGCGCGGATGTCGTTCCCTTTTCTTCGGGTTTGGGTTGTAAATCGGGAGCGCCGTTTTTATCTGTCAATTTAACTTTTTCATCAGGGAAACCTGTTGAGCGGAAAAATACAATGTTGTCGTCGCGCTTTTGCACAATGGCAACATTGTCCAGTTGAATGGACGCGGCTAATACTTTCCCCCGGTTATGATCTGTGTGGTTGCCAGCGAGTTCAGTTCTTCCGGGCGCGCTGAAAACCCGCAAGTTTTCTTGACCGCCGCTAAATTCCGCGTCTTCTTTTTGTGTTCCCGAAATTAGCGATGTATAGCGCTGTTTTGCGGCGTCAACTTCACGCTCTCCGTAAAGCTCCGCGAAAATTTCCGCGGCGCGTTTTGAGTTGATTTTTTCCAAAAGACCGGTGTCAGGCATTACGCTTTTACGTCCGCCGTTTTTTTATAGATTATCAAATAATCAAAAAACGAAATTATCGAGATAATTACGGAAATAGTAAAGGCGGCAAGCGCGCCGATTTTTATATACGGCAGGATAGAGCTTAACAATCCCAATCGTTCAAAACTTACGGTTAGGAACGTGATGGCGGCCACTGAGATATATGCGACGGTTTTTACTTTTCCGCCCATTCGCGCGCCCATAGTAATACCTTTTTTCAGCATTAGGTTGCGAAGGAACATAATCGCGAACTCGCGGTAAACAACAATTAAAAATAAAATCACCGGAAAAATTCCGCCGGGGAAAGTACCGTCAATTATAAAACAAAGGAAAAAAGTTATCTGTGTAAGCGTGTCGGCAAACGGGTCTAAAAATTTTCCGAAGTCGCTTGTCAGGTTGAGTTTGCGGGCTACAAAACCATCGAAATAATCGGTTATTTCAGAGATTATAGCAATACCCCAAAGTACCGGCACTGTCCATGCCGATCCGTTTAGGAACAGCGAAGGAAAAAAGCGAGGCAGAAGATAAATGATGAAAAACACAGGGGCGAGGACAATACGGAAAAATGATAATTTATTCGCGAGGTTCATAATTTATATTGACGGTTAAGAGCAATTGTGTCAATTAGCGGAAATGGGACGGGGTTTCCTTTGAAGAGCTTTTTACATCAATTAAAACGGGGATAAGGGAAAATCCCAAATCTTTGCGTATTTTGTTCCTTAAATACGCAATATAGGAATCGCTTACAACTTGAATACGAGAAACAAAAAAAATGAAATGTACGGGGTTTGTCGATTTTTGCACGGCGTATTTGATTTTAAAGTATGTTCGCGGTCCCGTAGGCGGCGGATATTCTTGCAGCCACTTTTCCAAAGCCTGATTAAGCTGTGACGTTCCTATTTGCAGATTAAGCTGTCCGTACATTTTTATCGCTGTATTCAGCAGTTTATCGACGCCCGAACCGTCCTTTGCGCTGACGGGGATAATCGGCGCATATTCCATTTGCCCGAATTGAAAGTGAATTTTTCCTTCGGCGTCCTTAAACGTGTTTTTCTGCTGAGGCATTACATCCCATTTGTTAAGCGCCATAATTATACCCCTGCCTTTGTCATGGGCGAGAGCGGCGATTTTCTTGTCTTGATCGGAAAGCCCCTCTTCTGCGTCAATCATCAATATGACAATATCGGCGTCGCCGATTGTTTTAATCGCTCTGTTTACGGAATAGTATTCGATGTTTTCATTCACCTTTGCCTTGCGTCTTATTCCTGCGGTATCCATGATTATAAAATTACGCGATTTCCAACTGAAACGCCCCTCAACGGTGTCCCTTGTCGTGCCGGGAATTTCGCTTACGATAGAAGCGTTGGCTCCTGTCAGTCTGTTTGACAGCGTGGACTTTCCTGTGTTGGGCTTGCCGAGGAGCGCAATCCTGATAACTTTTTCTTCCTGTACTTCTTCCACTTTGGAAAAATCAAGACGCTTTATAATTTCCTGTTGAAGCTCGCCGATATTGTCGCCGTGCTCCGCGGAGATCATTAAAACTTTTTCAAAGCCGAAGGTGAGGACATTCCATGCGTCGGCTTCGTGCCTGCCGCCTTCTGTCTTATTTACCGTAACAATTAATTTTTCTCGGTACGGACGCAAAGTGTTTATAAGTTCTTCGTCCTCGCTTGTTATCTCTCCGGCTTCGAGCAGTAAAACAACAAGGTCGGCTTTTTTAATTGTCTCAAGAGTTCTTTCAACTACCAGTTTGTCAAGTTCATCGCAATCCGTAAGTTTGAAGCCGCCTGTGTCGATAAGGCGAAGCGGTTTTTCATTGATAAGGCAATCCGCTTCTACGGGGTCTCGTGTAACGCCGGGCGTCGGGTCGGTAATCGCCCTGCGTTTGTGAAGCAGGCGGTTAAAGAGCGTTGACTTTCCCACGTTGGGGCGTCCGGCGAGAACTACGGTTGGAAGGTTGCGGTATTTCAAAGTTGTCAGCATATTATTTCTTCCTAATCATTTTGAGTAAGCCGGATAGATTTTCGTCTTTTACAAGCGCAAGGAGGAAAACGCCCAAAAGCAGGTAAATCATTGCGTTTAATATCAAAGGTATGCCGTAACTGATAATACGTCCGTGTCCGGCAAAAATATCGTGTAACACAGGGGAGAGGAAATAAATCGGAACGGCGGCTATAGCGGAAAGAATAAGCATTTTTAAAATGTAGAGCAGAGCAGAGCCGATTACAGCGCCTAATTTGATGTTGGGATTTTTTCCAAGAAATATCACAAGTAAAATTGTGTTAATTGCGCTCGCGAAAGACAGGGCGAACGCAATGCCCGCCCCCTTAAATTGCATTGCTAAAACTGCCGCAAGGATAATATTTACAATCATTGATATAATTCCGGCGATGGTAGGCGACACGGTATTGCTTTGCGCGTAGAAAGCGGGAGCGATAATTCGGTTAAGAGCGATGAATAAAAGTCCGGGCATATGAAAGGTAAACGCGGAAAGAGTAAGAATAACAGACGTTTCGTCAAAACTGTGGCTTTGGAACAAAAGGCGGATTAAACTCTGTCCTTCTACAAGCGAGAAAAGAGTTACAGGTATCGCTATTAAAGCGATTATATTAATAGAAGAAATTAATCGTTTATTGTAAATATCCCATTGAGAAGTTTTTGCGTATTCGGTAAGGTTCGGGAGCAGTACCGTCCCTATCGAGACGGCGAACACCCCTAAAAATAATTCCTGAAGCCGCAAAGAAAATTGCAGGCTCGATACAACTCCTTCCCCGGCTCTCCCTCCCAACGCGGTAGAAACTAAATCGTTAATTTGATACGCCGCCATTCCAATAACTGTGGGGCTGATCAACTTCAGTACTTTCCGCGTACCCGGATTGTCAATGGCGCGTTTTATTCCGGTGATAAAAAATTTATATCCCTTTTTTACAACAAACGGAAACTGAATTGCCGCCTCAAGAAATCCGCCGATGAGAATGCCAACCGCCATTGCACGGGCGGGATTTTTTGTAAAAGGACTCAATGCGTAAGTGCAAAGAATTGTAACAATGTTTAATAAAATCGGCGCAAGCCCGGACGGCGTAAAAATGTGAAGGCTGTTCAACACTCCCTGAAACAAGGCGGCAAGTGAAATGAAGCCGAGAAACGGAAACATCACTCTTGTAAGCAAGACAGTCTCGTCAAATTCTTCTATTCCGAAAATGCGGACAAGCAGAGGGGCGGCAAGTATTCCAGCCATTACCATCAACGTTACGATAAATGTAAGAAACGTAAACACGCACGAAAAAAACTCGCGCGTTTTTTCCTTGTCGCCCTCAAGCATGTATTCCTTGAACGTGGGAATAAAAGCGACGGAGATTGAACCTTCGGCGAAAAGACGGCGGAAAAGGTTGGGCAATAAAAACGCCACGGAAAAAGCGTCGGACAGGGCGGTAGTGCCCAAAAAACGCGCTTTTGTCATTTCTCTGAGAAGTCCGAGGATACGGGAAATCAGCGTAAGCAAAGAAAGCGCCGACCCATGACGCACAAGCGAAGCCGCTGTTTGCGGGGAATTATCAGATTTATTGCCGTTTTCGTTTGAATTTTCCATGTCTTTTTAAAGATTATACTGTATTTTTAACACATTCTATAGTCGTTTTCTCTTGTAATTTTTTTCATTTTGTTGTATATTGTCTTATATATTTTCCACGTTGTGGAAAAAGCCAATAAATGGCGGAATATTAAAATGATTCCCGCTCAAAATAAGCGGAGTTTCAAAGAAGGGTACTTTTATGAAGAAAGGGAAATTTTTGATTTTGGGCTTTATAGCCCTGTTGTTGGCTGGCGGACTCGTGCTGGCAAGCTGCGCGGAGACGTGCTCAGAAGGTTGTGGAAAGAAAACAGATTCTTGTAAGGGTCTCTGTAGAGGAAAGAATGGGCTATTTGATGTTGCACCATGTGAAGTATCTTGCTCTAGAAATTAAGCTATTAAGCTATTAAGCTATTAAGCGCCGGATGAACAAAAATAAAAGCGCGTCCGGCGCTTTTTTTATTATTTATGGAGTAAACATGAAAAAAGTAATTATCAGTGGCGCTATAGTAATAGTACTAGGATTGCTCATTGCGCTGGGACCAAAGTTTTTATTTAAAGTTTGCAATTCCAACATGGCATCAACCGAAAGCGCAGAAGATTGTTGCGCTGAACCTGCGACAAGCAGTTGTTGCGGTCCCGAATTAAGCAGTCTTCCTATCTGCCATTGGTCGGCGCAAGCCGAGATGGGCATGGGCTTATTAATCGTTGCTTTGGGCGCTTGCATGCTCGTCTTCACCGAGCAGAAAACACATCTTGGTTTGCTTATCGGCGTATTCCTTTCAAGCATCATCGCTCTTGCAATTCCCAATTTCCTTATCGGCGGCTGCAGCACGATGACTATGAGATGTCACAGAGTCGCTTTCCCCGCGCTTACCATTGAGAGCGCCATTTTACTGGTATTCTCGGCGATAATGATCACTCTTATTGCAATGAAGAAACCTGAAACAGTTTAAGGTAAATTATCCCAAATATTAGACAGGACGCTTCGACAGGCTCAGCGTCCATCTCTCCACGCGAACCACGACAAGATATCGAATTACAAGTTCGTGTGGTTCGTGGTAGATCTCTTCCCTCTTCCGTGTAGTTCGTGGTCAAAAAAAAGGCTGTCCGTCACCGAACAGCCTTTTAACCTGTAAAATTATTTCCTAGTAATCCATTCCGCCCATGCCGCCCATTCCTCCGCCGGGCATTGCGGGCGCTTCCTTCTTCTCGGGAATATCCGTAATGGCGCATTCGGTGGTGAGGAGCAAACTCGCAATCGACGCCGCATTCTGCAGAGCCGAGCGTGTTACTTTGGCAGGGTCTATGATACCGGCTTTCACCATATCAACCCATTCCATTTTGGCGGCGTCAAAACCTACGCCTTTCTTTTCGTTCTTCGCTCTCTCGGAAATAACAGCGCCGTCAAGCCCTGCGTTTTCGGCAATTTGGCGAAGCGGCTCTTCAAGAGCTCGTTTTACAATTTTGAAGCCGACTTTTTCGTCGTCGGTGAGAGCGGCAGTGTCCGCCTTGTCCAATGCGAGAGCCGCTTGAATGAGCGCAATCTCGCCGCCGGGGACAATGCCTTCTTCGATAGCGGCGCGTGTCGCCGAAAGAGCGTCTTCTACACGGTGTTTCTTTTCTTTTAACTCGACTTCGGTAGCCGCTCCAACATTGATTACCGCAACGCCGCCTGCGAGTTTCGCAAGACGCTCCTGCAATTTTTCGCGGTCGTAGTCGCTCGTTGTATCTTCAATCTGCGCTTTGATCTGCGCGATTCTGTCCTGAATGTCTTTCTGCTTGCCTGAACCGTTAATAATCGTTGTGTTGTCTTTATCAACTTTTACGGTCTTAGCTTTACCGAGTTGTGAAATATCGGTGTTCTCAAGTTTAAGTCCGATTTCTTCGGAGATAACTTCGCCGCCTGTAAGAATGGCGATATCTTCCAGCATGGCTTTTCTGCGGTCGCCGAAACCGGGCGCTTTTACCGCGCAGGTGCGCAATGTTCCTCGCAGACTGTTTACAACCAAAGTTGAAAGAGCTTCGCCGTCGCAGTCCTCGGCGATGATGAGCAGGGGCTTGCCGCTCTGGGCGACTTTTTCGAGTAAGGGAAGCATATCCTTCATGCTTGAAATTTTCTTGTCGTGAATAAGAATGAAAACGTCTTCATAAACGCTTGTCATGGTGTCACGGTCGGTTACGAAATAAGCGGAAATGTAACCGCGGTCAAATTGCATACCTTCGACAAACTCAATGGAAGTATCCATGGTTTTGGATTCTTCAACTGTGATAACTCCGTCTTTGCCTACTTTTTCCATCGCGTCGGCGATTGTGTTTCCGATCTCGCTGTCATTGTTAGCGGAGACAGAGGCAACGTGAGAAATTTCTTCCTTATCCTTAATGTCTTTTGAGTTTTTCTTAATTTCTTCGACGGCTATTTCCACCGCTTTGTCGATACCTCGTTTTAGCTCGATGGGAGTCATTCCGGCGGCGACGGATTTAAGACCCTCTTTTACCAATGAATACGCCAGAACGGTCGCTGTCGTTGTTCCGTCTCCGGCGACATCGTTTGTCTTGGTGGCGACTTCCTTCAATAACTGCGCGCCCATGTTTTCGTACGGGTCGGCAAGTTCCACCTCTTTCGCCACGGAAACGCCGTCTTTGGTTACCGTTGGCGCGCCGAATTTTTTATCCAGGAGGACATTGCGCCCCTTGGGACCGAGTGTTACTTTGACTGCTTTTGAAATCTGCTCTACCCCGGCAAGCAGTTTGCGCCGGGCATCTTCGTTAAACAATAACTGTTTTGCCATATACATCTCCTTTTATTGCCGAAAACCGGGGCTTTGCCCGCTCGGCATGAATTAAAATATTTTTACCTGCCGTTACCTGTAACGGTCAACTATAAAGTATCAAATTGACGGAATCTCGGCAATAGCCTCATTCTTGTTTTTCTAGGGCTAAAACCAGCAATTTTGCCAATTCCGCCGCTTCTTCCGGGGTAAGGGTAACGCCTTTTCCCATTTTTTCATGTTCCGGAGCCCAATCCCTTATATCGAGTTTTGGCGCTCTGCCGCTCCATGACACCAAATTAAGCTCTTTTTGCCAGCCGCTTTTCTCTTTGGAAATTACCCCAAAATGCTTTACTACTTCAAAACTGAAATTATCCATAAAAATATCCTTCTTTAGTGTTAATTATTTAACTATATTATTAACTACCATATAAAGAAAGATTACCATAAATAAACGATAAAATCAGCTTGAAAAAGGTAATAATCGGGTGTATACTATACCGACAAACTTGAAATTCATTTCATAGAAAGGAGGGATTAATGAAAAGAAAGATATTTCTTTTATTTATAGTATTGTCAGTGTCTGCATCAATGTGTATTTCCTGTAAATCGACCCCAAAAGAAACGCCGAAAAAGGCGCCGAAAGAAGCGGCAAGTACGGATCCGGCGGTAACTGCGGCAAAAAAAAATACGGATCTGGCAAGAAAACAGGCGTTGGACTTTGACGGAGATAAATACTTCCCCAGCGATTGGGAAGAAGCGGAAGCTAATTATCAAGCTGTGGCAAATGACAACGTTAAATACGCCGCTGTAACGGAAGAATATAACAAGATTTTTAATAAAGCCGTTCCGCTTTATGCGCAGGCAAAAGAAGACGAATTAATGGCTGTTAGGGAACAATTAATCGCTACCGGTTTTATAGACACGTTTCCGCATTACCTTAAAGAGCCCGATAATTTAGCCCTTTCAGCGAAAAAAAAATATGAAGACGGCGATTATTACGGGGCAAAAAACGCCGCAGATGCCGCGTTAGATGGGTATAATACTCTTTTAGCGGGAGCCAAAGTATATATGACAAGACAGGAAATTATCAACCGCGGTTTTACACAGTATGACCCTGATAATTTTGTAAAAGCCGATGAAATCGCTCAACAAGCGATTGACGCATTTAACGGGGGAGATAAAGGAGCCGCCGCCGCTAACGTGGAAGAAGCTCAGCTTCGTTACAATATTGTGCTTTTAAACGGATGGATAAAATACGCCGCGGAACGCAAGGAAGCCGCTGAAAAGGAAAGGCAGTTGGCTGTAGTTGACAGGGCAAATATCGCGTCTAAAGATACATTCCGCAAAGGAGACGCTTCTCTTGAAATAGCGAATGAGTCTTATGATGCTGAAGTTTACGCCGACGCCGCGTTGGCGTTTGTTGAAGCTGAAGCGATTTTTTCAGTGTCCAGAAAAGAAACTGAAGAAAAACGCATAAGAGCCGAGGAAGCAATAAGGGTAGCGGAAGAAAAAATTGAAGAAAGCAGTGGATCAGCTTTAGAAGCTGAAAAATTAATTGAAGGAGGTTCAAAATGAACCGTAAAATTTTAGTTGGTTTAATTATTTCTTTGTTCTTTACAGCCTCTGTGTTTGCGCAGCAAAGCGATTTTCCCGGATTGGATATGAGGTTTCATATTTATAAACCTGTTACATATTACGGCGTAACTGTTCCGGGCGAAGATGAGGAATCGGTAGTTCCCAGCAGTATAAGTAATAATGAGTATTACCTAAGAAGCCTTCAATTAAACAGGCTTGCTCTGGAAACTTATGAGTACGGCGATTATGACGCTTCCGCCGGTTTTGCGCAGGAAGCGGTTCGTTATGCCGAACTTTCCGATGAATATGTTTCTGTTCAACTTATCGCCGAGGCAAAGCGCCTGCTGGCATGGGCTGACAAAAACAACATCGCGGCAAAGTTCCCGAACAATTACAACGAAGGAAAAACACAGTACGAAAACGCTGTAGACGCCCATGCTAACGAAAATTGGAACGAAGCAATAGGCGCGGCAATTAAATCAATAGAAATTTTTGCCGCTTTTGAATCCGGCGGAAAGCCTCCCGCGGTAACGACAACAGTCGTCGCTTCAAAACCCGCGGCATCGGGCGCATTGGCAAGGCAGTACACTGTAAGAACATGGAGAGTAGAGAGAGATTGTCTGTGGACTATCGCGGGTTATCCGTGGGTTTACGGCGACCCCTGGAAATGGAAAGAACTCTACAACGCCAATAAAGATAAAATGCCCGAACCCGCAAACCCCGACTTAATTGTCCCCGGCATGGTGTTGGATATCCCCAGCATTAAAGGCGAGACCCGTCAGGGAATGTGGAGTCCCGGCAGATAGCAGATAGTATCCGACATTAAAACATCGGACTACCATAAAGAGAAGAGGTTCGCCTGAGAGCGAACCTCTTTTTTTTGAGCGTCAGAAACTATTTGTTCGGTTGTCCGGGTGATACGCTGTTTGCGGCGGTTACATACCAGTCATTTGACGTATGGGTGTTCTCTTGACCTTCGTATCTGCTAACGCTCTTGGTTGTTGATGTTTTTATTGATGATGTGTCGACAGCGTCTAAAGGCGTAGGTTTTTCTCCGTCCGCGGATTTCCATACTCCTGCGTAAAATAAGTTTTCCGCTATTTCCGCAAAATGCGCCTGATTTTTATTCCATGTATTACCCGGCGTTTCATACATTATAACAGCGTTCAATATCCTGCCGTATTCATCTTGCAAATATACAATATCGGTTTTATGAAGCGATTTAACGGAACCTGATACCCATAAATCGCGCGCGGTAGGGCATGAGTCAACTCCGTCTGATAAAGACAGATCATCTTCCAATTCATCAATACAGTTGTTTTCCAAAGTTCGCAAATGCAGCGTTATATATTCACCTAACGCGACATCGACGGCGGGGAAGTAATAAATAAACGGTTTTTTTGCGTTATACATTATATGAAGACTCAGCCCATTCAAATTTCCCGATTGCAGCGCCTTGAATTCGATATACTCCGCGTGTTTTGTTTTACCTGAATATTCCGTATATAATTCATTGATTTCCAAAAGGTTGATTACAGGCGGTAGAATTTTCGGGGGAGTCTCTTCCGGCGGCTCGATTTCATCCGGTAAAAGCTCATTCTCTTCTTCGTCCAAAACGTCGGGTTTGTTGTTGTCCGTCCCTTTCTGTTTGATACTTGGTTCTTGCGAACCTTGTTTTTGCGCGGGGATTTTCGCGCCCGGTAAATCCGTCTTCTGCTGCGGATTTAGGTCATTTGAGCAGCCATTGACTGCAAGCAGTAATGATAAAATCATTACACAGCATAAAAAAAGTTGTTTCATTTTTTTTCTCCTTAAAATAAAGATTTGAATATCGCATACGCGACACCTATATATGGCGCGAAAGTGCCGTTTTGCTTGACTGAATTTGAAAGAATTTTAACTTTTTTATTTTTTCTTGGCGGTATGAAGATGTTTTTAAAACAATACACTATGGGTAGTGTACCTGCTTAATGTGGATACGCTATATATAATATTTTTGATACAGCGCCAATGCTGACCCCATTAGCGCGTGAATATACGGCTCTTTTCCCATGCCTTGGATTACCTCATCGGCGTTGACTAAAACAACTTCGACATACTCGTCCTCGTCAAGCGATTGTTTACCGCAGTTTGTCAGTTCTTCGGCAAGGAAAAAATGCACCCTGTTGGACATTATCGCGGGGTTGGGACTGAATTCCCCGATTTTTTCAATTTTCTTCGGAGTGTATCCCGTCTCCTCGCGCAATTCCCTGATTGCGGCTTCCTTTGGGTTTTCGCCCTCCTCAAAAACGCCGCCGGGAAATTCAAGGCTTAAACTTTTTGAGCCGTGCCGCCACTGCCGCACCATGACAAATTGTTTGCCCTTTTCGGTTTCGATAACAGGCACTACAATAGCCCAGTCTTTTGTATTAATTATCGAAAAAATATGAGTTTGATTTTTTTCCTGCGCCGGCGCTTTGCAAAGAACTTCCCAAACGGAGAATACATTACAATTTAAAACCTGTTTGCGGTTTTCTTCCGTCCATGCAAGTTGTTTTTCATCCATAGTAATAGAATAGCGTTTTATGTGTTTAAAGTACATAGCTCCCTATATAACGCTTGCCCGTAATAAATCTTCAATGTACAATAGAAAAAGCGAAAAATGAAAGCATATATTGATATAGTTCAAAAAATACTCAACCTCGGTTTTCGTAAGCCTAACCGCACCGGGGTTGACGCCCTAACCATCGCCGGAGCCATGTTTGAACATGATATGGCTGACGGATTTCCCTTACTGACGACAAAAAAAGTGCCTTTCCGTCTTGTTGCCTCCGAACTGGAATTTTTCATTCGCGGCATTACCGACAAAGAATGGTTAAAAGAGCAAAACAACCATATCTGGGACGAGTGGTGCAGTTCCGACGCCGTCCCTTACGCAAACGACGACGAGACAAAGGCGAAGATGATGAACGAGCGCGAGCTTGGTCCCATCTACGGCTGGCAGTGGCGCAATTTCGGCGCGAAGTATACGGCTCACGACGCTCCAGCGCAGGGACAAGGCGTTGATCAACTGCGCAAACTGGTACAAACGCTTAAGACCGATGCCGATAACAGGCGGATGATTGTAAGCGCGTGGAACCCGATCGATCTTCCGCGTATGGCGCTTCCTCCGTGCCATTACGCGTTTCAGGTAACGGTAATTGACGGTAAAGTGAATCTTCTCTGGAATCAGCGTTCTGTCGATGTCGCTCTGGGACTGCCGTTTAATATCGCAAGTTACGGTTGTCTTCTTCATTTACTTGCGAAAGAGGCGGGTCTTGGCGAAGGCAAGTTAATCGGCTTTTTGGGGGATACGCATATTTATGTAAACCATGTCGAGGGTATCCGTACGCAGATAGAGCGCGCTCCAAGGGCTTTGCCGAGGATAAAGACGGAAAAGTTTACGTCAATTTTTGAATGGCATTACGGGGATACGGTTATAGAGGGATATGATCCGCATCCGGCGATTAAGTTTGATATAGCGGTGTGATATGGGAAAAAGTTTACCACAAGAAATAATTATTATTGCAGCTATGGCGGAGAATAGGGTTATTGGGAAGGACAATGCTATACCTTGGTCGATTAAGGGGAACCTTGCGCATTTTAAGGAAGTGACTATGGATTTTCCCTGCATCATGGGCAGAAAAACGTGGGAGTCTCTTCCTAAAAAACCGCTTCCGGGACGGCTTAATATTGTCGTTTCAAAAACATTGACAGCTAACGATTTTCCCGACGCTCAGGATGTAAAGGTTTTTCCTTCGCTTGAATCGGCGATTGAATACTGCGAGGACTATGAAAAAGTTTTTATCTGCGGAGGGGAGGCAATTTATAAACAGGCTATGCCGTCGGCGAATAAACTCGATCTTACATTGATTCCCGGGCAGTACGACGGCGATACATATTTTCCGGAGATCGACAATAGCTGGATAAAAAAAGATACCGCCGATTTTAAAAATTTTTCTGTTGTTACTTATGAAAGGGAGAAAATATGAAAGGACCAATTTTAGTCGTTCTTGCCGCAGGCATGGGAAGCCGTTACGGCGGACTTAAACAGATGGATAAAATCGGGAAAAACGGCGAAGTGCTGCTCGATTATTCCGTATACGACGCGGTTAGTTCGGGATTTGAAAAAATAGTTTTTATTATTCGGCATGATATAGAAAAAGATTTCCGCGAGCTGGTATTGGCGCGAATGGGGTCAAAGGTAAATTGCGAACTTGCTTTTCAAGACCCCGACAGTTTGATACCGCCTGACATTTTCCGCGCCGCTCAGGAAGCCGGAAGAACCAAGCCGTGGGGAACAGGACACGCCTTGCTCTGCGCGGCGGATAAAATTGACGCGCCTTTCACTGTGATAAACGCCGATGATTTTTACGGCAGGGAAGCGTTTGCCGTTATGGGGAAACATTTGCGCGGCGCTGATACCAATGATTCTTCAATAGTGCCGTACAAACTTGAAAAAACGCTAAGCCCGCAGGGAACTGTGGCGCGCGGCGTTTGCGGAGTTGAAAACGGTTATCTTGTCAGCGTGGACGAACTTACGGCTATCGAAAAAAAAGACGGGCGCATTTTTAACACCGCCCCCGACGGCGCTGTCCGCAATCTTGCCCCCGATACTCCCGTATCAATGAATTTTTGGGGCTTTCCGCCGTCTCTGCTGCCTGAATTCCAAAAATACTTTGACGACTACCTTAAAACATTTGCGGCTGATGTTAAAGGACAGATTAAAAGCGAATGTTTTATTCCCAAAGCTGTAGATCATTTTATTAAAAACGGAAGTACAAAGGTTAAAGTTCTTTCCGCCAATTCAAACTGGTTTGGCGTAACGTACAAGGAAGACAGAGAAGCGGCTATTAAAAAAATTGATGAATTGACGGCGGGCGGAGTATATCCCGCGTCGTTATGGGAAAAATTATGAATCTTGCGGCAATATTATCAGTAACCGCATTGTTGTCTTTTATGCCTATTTCTGAATTGCGCGGCGCAATACCTTTTGCGATGGCGAACGGTATCCCCTGGTATTGGGCTTATCTGTATTGCGTGGTATTGAACGCCCTTGTTGCGCCTGTCTGCTGGATATTTCTCGCTACCGTACACAAGTTTTTGTACGGCGCAAGCGAGGACAAAGGTTTTCGCTGGTATAAAAGTTTTTTTAACCATATTGTGGAAAAGGCGCGTAATAAACTTTCGGTGAGTCTGGAAAAATGGGGCTGGATTGGTATCGCTCTTTTTGTAGCGGTTCCCCTTCCCATAACCGGCGCGTGGACTGGAACGCTCGGCGCGTGGATACTGGGCGTTAGTAAAAAACGCACAATGGCGGCTGTAATTTTGGGCGTAGTAATCGCGGGAGCGATTGTAACTGTGGTAGTTTTTTTTGGTATTTCAGCTGCAAGTTTATTCATAAAAAAGTTACAATAAATTTTGTCTTGTTTACATTGACATTTTCACATATACTCAACCTAAGGAGAAAAAAATGGCTGAATTAAAAGGTTCAAAAACAGAAAAAAATTTAGAGGCGGCGTTTGCGGGAGAGTCGCAGGCGCATGTCAAGTATCAGTATTTTGCGTCAAAGGCGGAGAAAGAAGGGTATCAGCAAATCGGCGCGATATTCCGCGAGACCGCTCTTAACGAGAAAGAACATGCAAAAATATGGTTTAAACTTTTACATAACGACGGTGTTCCGCCTACAACCGACAATTTAAAAGCCGCCGCTGCCGGCGAAAATTTTGAGTGGACGGATATGTACGCGGGTTTCGCCAAAACCGCCAAAGAAGAAGGCTTTACCGATATTGCCGCGTTATTCGAAATGGTCGGAAAAATCGAGAAAGAGCATGAGGAGCGTTACCGCAAATTGCTCGCCAATGTCGAGGGCGGTTTAGTGTTTTCACGAGACGGCGATCAGGTTTGGCAGTGTTCCAACTGCGGACACATTATCGTTGGCAAAAAAGCTCCGGAATTATGCCCTGTGTGCAAACACCCCAAAGCGTATTTCCAGATTAAAGCTTCAAATTATTAAATCGGCTTAATGCCCCAATGAGCGAAAAAGCGATAATCGCCATGTCGGGCGGCGTTGACAGTTCTGTCGCCGCCGCCCTCATGCTTGAGCAAGGCTATCAATGTGTCGGCATAACGCTCAAACTTTACAAGGGAGAAAGCCGATGCTGTTCGCTTGCAGATGTAAACGACGCAAAGAACGTAGCTTTCAACCTCGGCATGGATCACTATGTTCTTAATTTTACCGAAGAATTTGACAAACAGGTTATCCGTCATTTCATAGAAACCTACGAACAGGGCGCGACGCCCAATCCCTGCATAGAATGTAACCGCCATATAAAATTTAATCTGCTCCTTCTTCGCGCCCGTCAGCTTGATTTTGACTATCTTGTTACAGGGCATTACGCGCGAGTGGCGAAAGATGTAAACGGCAGATATTTGCTTTTAAAAGCGTTAGATGAAAAAAAAGATCAAAGTTATGTGCTTTACTGCCTTACCCAGAAACAACTGCAATGTTCCCGTTTCCCTCTCGGCGGACTTTCCAAAAATGAAGTGCGTAAAATCGCCGAAGATAAAAAATTTGTAAACGCGGCAAAAGACGAGAGCCAAGACATCTGCTTTGTGCCCGACGGCGATTACGGAAATTTTATCGAAAACTACACGGGTAAAACTTATCCGCCGGGAGACATTATCGACATGGAAGGGAAAAAAATCGGCGTGCACAAGGGACTTATCCGCTACACTATCGGGCAGAGGCGCGGACTCGGCGTCGCCGCCAATGTTCCTATTTATGTGGCGAGCAAGTCAATAGCGGACAATACGGTAACGCTGGGGACGGACGACGCTCTTTTTCGCAAATCGCTCTCCGCGAAAGACATCAATCTTATCGCTTGCGAGGACTTAAAAAAACCTATGCGCGTAACGGTAAAAACACGCTACTTGCAGGCTGAACAAAGCGCGACGGCGGAACAAACAGGGGAGAACAGCCTGCACATTGAATTTGACTTGCCCCAGCGCGCAATTACGCCGGGGCAAGCGGTTGTTATGTATGACGGAGATATTGTAGTCGGCGGCGGAACGATAGAATAGATTCGTTTACGATGAAGCGCCGTCTAAGATTTTTGTAAGAGTCGGGAACGAAATCCAAAGAGTAACGGGATCGCTTTTGCGTGTGTTGACTTTTAAGTGGATGTAACCGCTCGGCAAATTCCAACAGGATTCATAAGCTCTCATTTCTTTGAGCAGTTTTTCGTAACGTCCGGCGGGAGCAGGAGGAGTAGCGCCGTACTTTGTTACAAGATCATCCTGAATCGCGGTATAACACTTCTGTAATTCTTCAAGATTTTCCGTTTCAAAATAGTAGGCTCCGCCTTCCAGTCCTTTTTTGGAAAAGTACGCAACCATATACGCCTTATAACCCGCTATGGTTATATTATCGTAAATCAACGATTGAAATCCATTCATGGATTCAACATGAACAGGATTACCCATCTTGGCTTTAAAAGCTACGATGCTCGTGCCCCACGCGAAATTGTGGAATTTTACGGTAACTTCTTCTTGCGCCTTTGCCTGCGGCTGCGCATACAGTGTCATTGTCATAAACAACGCAATGATAAAAATTGGTAGTTTTTTAATGGTACACCCCCATTTAATTATCGGCAAAACGGGGAGTATTGTTTACCTGACCCGACCGCTTGCAGGCGTTCGGGTGGTAAAAACGCCAACACGAAATTATACGGAAGGACGGTTTTTTAACTCGTATTCCTTCTTTTCAATTTGCTCTCTAATAGAGGCAAGTTCATCCAGAATGGTTTTGAACTCTACAGCTTCGCGCTCAATTGTCGTTTGATCCCGGTCTGTAAAAGCGATGTAAGCTTCGTTTCCCATACGGGTCAGCAGTTTTTGAGCCTGATTTTCAAGCTGTTTGATGTCCCACATCAATAAACCCCTCTCGCCCAAATCCTGCGCTTTTGCGCCGGCTTTAATGGCAAATTCTTTTGACGCGGTCCAGCCCTGCTCCAGCATGTCTTTCATTCTTTCGCTAAATGTCATTTTTGTCTCCTCATTTTCGTTTAATTCCCAGTATCGTTAAGTCGTCGTACTGCTCATCTTCCTTAATATGAGTATAATACATATACGCGGAATTTTCAGGGTGTTCCCGCGTATGCGCGCAATAACGCCTATATTGTACAAAATGATTCTTAAGAAAATCGTCCACTTTTTTGTCTACCAATACGCGGGAATCTTCCCCCGCATCGGCGGGTTTGTAACACCTGAACATTTTTTCTACGGAAACCATAGCCATAATTATCTCTTCTACCTTTCCCTCGCAGGTTGAAAAATCGAACTGTAAATCGCCTGTATCTTCCGGATTGTGGTATTTTTTTAAGGTATATACTTCGCGCGCCATTACCGCGTTGATAATCGCTTCTACGCGCTCGGGGGACATTTCCTCGTCAGCCTGTCCGCAAAGATGGTTCTCATGCTGGGTTCCTACCGCTCCTTCTTCGCAGGTTATTTCCTTAAATTCACGGTTTCTGAATTTTCTTTTTGCTTCCTCAATACCGTCAGTGTAGAGCAGCAGTGTGTCTCCTTTTTCTACTTTGAGAGTTTGAACTTTGTAACCGCCTGTGGATTCAATCATAAAGTTGGGCAATACGCCTGTCGCGGGGGATTGCGGAAGGGTTAAGATTTTCATTTTGCCTTCCTTCGCGCTGTAAAGATGGACGATATTATCGCCCGCGTTGCAGAAACGAACTATTCCGGTTTCCGAGTCAAACAAACAGAGAGTGAAAGCGGCAAAACGCCCTTTAAAGGCAAGCGCTTCAATAAAGTCGTTGATCTGATACACAACCTCTTCTATGTGCATTCCCTTTTCATTGGGTTTCCACTGTTTAAAATAGTTAAGGAACATGGTCGCTACCTGAATCATGATAAGCGCCGCCGGAATTCCTTTGCCGGCTACGTCGCATTTTATCATCGCGTAATAACGACCGTCCAAATCTTTGTAATCAAAATAGTCTCCCGATACGCCCTTGGCTCCTTCGTAGTAGCCGAAGAAATTCAGGTTTTTCGTTTTGTTAAAGCCGCTGGTTTGTTTGTTTCCCTGGCTGTCCACATCCAACGGAATGAATTTTTTCTGTATTTCCTTTCCGATTGAAAGATCTGACGCGGCAAGCGCCGCTTTTACAAGTCCGTGCGTCATGTCGTTGATTGTATTTCCAAGAATGGCGATTTCGTCCTTGCTGGCAATTTGTATGTCTACTCCCGCCAATTTTGACTTGTCTTCGGTATCTCGGATTATTTCGATATGTTTTACAAGGTTTATAATCGGTTTAATAATTAATCTTGAGAATGTAAACGCTCCGACAATGCCTATTAATAAAACTATAAAAGCGACAACTCCGATAGTTAACAAAATAGTCATCTGTCCGCGGTAGATTTCATTTATGATTGAATCCAAAGAGACTTCAAGGCGGATTAATCCGCGGAAGAAATTATTGTCCGCCATCTGCCGGTACATTATCGGTTTATAGAAAATATATTTTCTGTCTTTTGATTCACCGATGCTGTTAGTTGAAAAATTCGGGTATGAGCCTATTTCGCCTGAAATTCTTGTAAGTATATCGTTAAGTTTTAAGTTTAACCCGTTAATTGTCGCCTGAATATCATCGCGCATTCTTTCGCCTTGCGCGTCTGTGCGGAGCGCGAGGGCAAGGAATTGATCCGTCATTGTCGTAATGCTTTTCGACAATTCCCCGGCTTCCCGTTGCGCGCGGGTGTTAAGGTCTCCGGCTAAATCATCGTAAAGAGGAGTAAGAACGTCGTTTAATCGCGTAACGCCGGGACGTAATTCGGTTGTGTCGATTTTTGAGTCGATATCAGGATCGTTTGAAGCCCAGACATGATCCGTGTGTATCGAATTAATACCGTAACCTGTAATTGTTATGTAGTTCGCTTCGGCAAGCGCCGCGGAGTTGGACGGAAGGTACATTAACTCAAGCGCGCCGCGTTCGCCGCGAGATTGAATCGCCATTGGCATATAAGTTCTGGCGCTTGAAGCAAGCCCGTCAAGCAAAACGCTGGAACGATCCCACAAACTTTTAAGCAATGTTTCCCGTTGGGTTTTTGTCATAATGATATACATTGGCGTAGAAATCATTATGATAACAAGAAGAATAAGACCGATTGTAAATGACGCGAGTTTAAATCTGAGCCCGGTTCCCCTTTTAAACATTTGTGTTGCTTTTTGTTTTTTTTCTACCAGCATAAAATCTCCTGTAATGATTGCGAGCGCTTCCTGCTTGATTACCGCGCTTTCCGAAATAATTCCGGCTATGCCCCGAATTGTGGCAATTAATCCAAGCGCGCAAAGAACGACAAGTAATATCGCAAGCGCTATAACCGGATTAAATGTTATCAATCCTTTCTGTTGTATTTTCCATGAAGGTTTCCATTCTTTGGAATAGTCGCCGAATTTAACCGTTCCGGTTCTGGCGACAGGAATAAAAGAATCCGCCGTGTACCAGCCTCTTGCAGAGTGCCTTAATTTTAACCGATACCTGCCTTCTTCCATATTTTCAAAAACAAGTCCGCCTATTTCTTTGTCGGATATTATGTTAAAACTGTTTGCGGGTAAATCGGGATGACCTTCCCGTTCCAAAACTATTGATGTTATTTGTCCGTTAGCTGTAAATCCTCTTCCTATTATTTTGATTGAAAGTATTCCCTGTTGATCCTGCTGGGCGTCAATATAGCTTACGCTTGTAAAGGGTATAAATTTATCGGTTTTAAAAATTATATTGGATGGTTGTCCTATGTTACCCGCCTGATCAATCGCCGATACCGAGAACGCCCATATACCGTCGTCCTGATTTGAATATTTTACCGAGGTATTTGTTCCCATTATTCCCGGCGGCGGCGGATTTATTGCTGTTGACGGATTTGCGCCTAAATATTGAAGGTTCCATGTATAACCCGCGATGAACGGGTCTGATGAAGGTTCCCACAACATACTTAAGTCATTGGATAACAGGAAACCGTTTTCGTCCAACTGCGGATCAATTATTTTTACCTGAGGCGGCGGCGTGTTTTTTTTGTTATAAGAGATTTTTGCCGGCTCCGACCAGTTGCCCGCGTAGTCATGAGCGCGGACGCTAAAATACCAAGTACCGTCATTTGTCGCGTTATTTTCCAAATTTAAATTTGACGCGTTGCCGATATTGTAAATCATTACCTGTTCGGGCGGCGCGGCGTTTGAATCCTGACTCCAACTCCATGAAAATCCAAGAACGCCGGAAGTGTCCGACGGAATATTCCATGCGACGCGGGCTTTTTCTGAGCGGCTTACTCTTGACGGTGTAAAATTAACTGCGGTTACCGTTGGACTTGCGACTGAATGATCCGGAGCAAGCATGTAAATGCGTCCTGTATCTCTCACTGTTGTTTCCCAAAAAATAAAAACGCCGTCTTTGGTTACGACGGGTCTTGCAAAAGAAGCTTCCGCTGAAACGCCTGAAATTAAATAGTTCTTCCAGTCGAAATCTCCGCGTTGGGCTAAAATTATTCTGTTGTTTCCGCTTCGGTTATCAAACCAGACTACATTGGGAACGTTATTGTAAATAAAACCGATTGGATTATTGCAGTACGCTTCCGAGCTGTTTACGCGTTCAACTCTGCTCGTGATACTTATGCTTGAATTAATTATCGCGCTGTATATTTGAGGCGTCCTGTTGGATTGCCGCCGTTCCCAAACCAGTAACAGATTATCCGCGTACTTTGTAAGATGCGGTCTTTGATTGTCAAAATTATCAGCGTTGGTTTGATTCTGCGCCGCAGGATCGTTGAATGTCGTAAAACGTTTTGAGTCTGTCCATGTTCTGCCTCCGTCTTCGCTGGTTTTGTAGTAAAGCTGATATGTTGACGATGAATCCGCTCCAATGGCAAGAGATTGAAAAAACACAATATCTTTGCGATCCAGACTTGCGTGCGCCGGAAGAAAATTAAGCGAGATCGCGTTTTCCGGTGTAAAGAATCCAAAAGGCGTCCAGTTAGTTCCGTTATCTGAACGTGAATAAAGAATGGAGACTGATTGCGCCTGTCCTCTTGTGACAAAAAGAAGATACCCTCCGTCCGCGCGGACAAAAAGACGCGGAGCTACAGAGTTTTCAAAACCCAAATTTACGGTATATTTTGAAAAACTGCGCCCCTTGTTTTCGGAAATAAGTATCTCCGCCTGAGCGTTGCCGGAAGCCGCGGCGATTAAAATCCTTCCTTTGTTGTCAATTACCATGCTTAAAATTGACGGTTCCGTGCCTAAATAAACATAGGGTCCCCCGACTGATCCTCTTTGTTCCCAGTCTTTCCCTGTTTCTTTAACCGCTAAAAAAATGTTAATAAAACCGCCGGAAGTAACGCTTGCGTCCCTGTTAGGGGTAACTTCCTGCCACGCGATTACGGAAAAATCATTTGAATACGCGTTGACTGGGAAATTTCCCGCTCTTGGGGTAAAAGCTTCCGCTTGTTCCCAGTAAAGCTCTTGCGCGGCGGCGGAGAATACGGTAAAGAGAGTGAAGAATACAAATAATAATTTGTTTAAACGTATCATAATACCGATTGTATCCTTCGTTGTAATTCTACCAGTTTTGTTATATTGCGGTTTCTGGGATTTTGCATAAGACGCTCAACAAGCGAAAGCGCCGCAAGATTGTTGCCCGCGTTTAATTCGCGTAACGCTCGTTGATAATCGGCTTCATCCGCGCTTGAAAGAACTATGCTTCCCGGAACGCTCATTCTGCTTAGCAGTCTGTCTCTTACCTGCGGCGCTTCCGTGTTATTGGGATTTAATGTAATGGCTTCGTTTAACTGCGCGAGAGCGACTTCGTATTGAGCCGTTGTATTGCTTTCTAAAATGCGTCTGGCTGAGGCTGTCAGGTCTCTTGAGCGCGCGATATTCGCGGGATTCGGCGGCTGAGGACGGTATCCCATGTCAATTTCCGCCTGAGTTATAATAGCCTTTATATTCGGGTATCTGGGGTTTATTTCAGCCAGGTTCTGAAGATCGGCAAACGCCTCAATGGAACGCTGTTTTGTTCCGGCTACAGATGTTCTTAAACGTTGTTCAAACGAAGCGTTAAATGCCGCCGGATCCATAAATTGTTCTATCCTAAGCTCTAAGATTCCCGCTTCCTGATTAACCGGAAATATCAGTCTTACTTGTCTTGTTAACTGACGCGCTTCGTCAAATTTCGCGATTCCGGCCGCGCGCTGACCTTGATTGATATAACGCGCGCCTTCGTCAAATTTCTTTTGCGCCTGACTTAAAAGCTGGCTCATTTCCGCGTAAAGAGGAGCGGTCGGCGGAATTACGCGCGCGGAACTTGCCGACATAGCGGTGCGGATTAAGCCCAGCCAATAAATTATTTCTTCGTTGTCGTCGGGGTTTGTAGTGCGCCAGCGGTTTCTTGCTCTTGTAAGCGTGTCTTCCGCCTGCTGGAAATTGCCGTTAAAGTACAATGTGCGCGCGTTGTTTAACATGTTACGCACTTCCGCGATTATCGCCTCGTTTTCAGACGCCGCGATTTGATGACCAAGATTGACCAGTTGGGTATCCCGCATTTGCCGCAGAGACGCCGATTCCTGTATTTCAAGCGAATCGCTGAATCTGTCTGAAGCTCTTTGAATTCGTTCGCGCGCGGTATCGTAGTTCTGCCTTTGAAAAGCGGTCTGCGCTTCCCTGAAAAGCCGCTCTCCTTCCTGCCTGAACGCTTCAGCCTGAGTTGAGCGGTTGCGAGCAGTTTCCGCTACCGGAAGGGCTTGCGCGCGGATAGCGGCTAACTCATTTACGGCTGTCTGGTATTTTGCGTTTGTGCTTGAAATATCCGGATCGGCGGAAATTGTCTGAGGTTCATTTTTAAATTGCGCTATAACGTTATTTCCGTTTTGTAAATCTACAGCTAACGCGGAGAGCATAGCGTTAAGTTCCGTAAGCGCTTCGGCGGGATAACGTAAAACAGTTACAACGCCGTTGCTTGTACGGGTTTCGCCGTCAAGGAATTTTCTGCTTTTTTCCAACGACTCTTTTCTGGCGGTAATGTTGTTTTGAAGACCGCCGTACGCTATGCTGTAATATCTTTGAGCCGACTGCCGTTCTTCCGTAAGCAGTTGGGAATAAAGAGCGTCTACGGCGGCTAACGCGTTTGTTATGCATACGGTCTTGTGGTAGGAATTTATTTCAGTGTTTATTCGATTGGCGTTTGTTTTAATGTTGTTTAAGGCGGTCTGTGTTCCGGTAATTGTATTCCTTGTCTGCTGTTCGCCGTTTAACGCCTGAGTAGCGTTAAGCGAGCCTTCGCGCCAGCGGGTCAGGGACGTTCTGTCAATATTCAGGCGCATACCGGTATTTGCCGCTTGCACAAGAATGTTATTTGCTTCGCTTAACGCCCTTATTTCCAGATACAGCGGAATATCCTCGCGCAGAATATTACTTCCGTAAAGAGTTAAGGTTTGCGGTCTTCCGCCCGCAAAAAATTGTCTGTGCTTGTCAAAAAATTGCGGAGAAAGGTTTACAAAATCGGACGTTCTGTTAACGGAAGAAACGGCGGTTGTATAATCTTTGCCGTTAAACGCTGCAAGCGACGCTGAATTCATTTTTTGAAGATTTTGCGTAATGGCGCTGATGACAGACCCTATTGTATTATTCCAGTATACGTCAAAAGCTCCTAACATTCCTTCTTGTATGTTATCTTCGCCTCGTCCGTTAATGCTTGTTCTTATGAATGAAACATGGTTTTGATCGCCTATATTTGTGTCTCTTGCTCTGATTCTGTTAAGATTCACAGAAAGAATCATGTCAGCCGAATACAGATCCTGTTTTAACGCAATAAACCTGTCCATCGCGGGCGTTAGTCTGTTTATGATTTCGCCCGTTCCGGTTAAATTTCCGGTATTGATTACGCGAACCAGTTCTGCGGAAATTGTTCCCATCTGGGAGCTTGTCTGCTGAAAAGAAGCGATAATATTATTGATTCTTTCGGTTTCCCGTTTGACTTCGTTCTCAATATTATCCCCGTAACCTGCGGAATAAAAATCATCGCGCATAAAGTTCATGCCTTCGGCATAAACGCGAATAGCGCCGGCGCAATCGCCCTTGTTTAATAATTCTCTGCCTCTGTTAAAAATGTCAGCTAACCTGTTTCTGTTGGCGTTAAACTGCGCGATTTCCTGAGTTCTGGACACAAAGTTTACAAGAAGCGGACTGTTATCGTTCTCAATAGAATTAAGTTGTTTTGAAAGACTAAGAATTTTTTCCGCGTTTTCGGGTTCGTTTAACAGAGTATTAATTAATTCATCGGCGGTGCGGTTAAACTCTTCCCGTAATTGGTAAATTTTACGCAGTCTCTGCTGTGCAAGATCAAATTTATCCGGGTTTCGTTTTGCGTAATTTGTTAATATCGGTATGGCTTCATCATATTTTTTATTTTTTATAAGCGCGTCCGCTTTTGACAGATCGGCGTCTTGTCTGCCGCCGCCAAAAACCGGAGTTATTGCCGAAAACAACAGCAAAATAGAGAAAATCTTAATAAAAACTGTTATATAGACAGATTTTGCCATTATCATTTATATACTATAATATATTATCGTATTTTTTCTTATAATTCTTTTCAATATACTGTTTTTTTTGGCATATTCCGATATATTATAATAAGCCGTTTTAACGGTATAAAACTTTTAATGACAAACTTTAAAATGACGGTTATTTTTGCCGTTTTTATGATTTTTTCCCCTCTTTTTCCCGTATGGGCTGACGACGGTCAGGATACCTACGGCAATGTGTCGGATTATTTAAATAATATTTACGGAGTCGATGATAACGCCGGTTTAACAGCTTTTCCTATATTGAATATCCCAATGGGGGGGCGTTCCGAAGGCATGGCGGGGGCGTTTTCCGCGGTTTCGGACGACGTTTCCTTTCTTGAATTTAATCCCGCAGGCTCGTCAATGCTGGAAAAATCGGAATTGGCGTTCTTTCACAATAACTGGATAGCGGATGTAAAAATTGAAGGTATCGCCTACGCCGCGCGTTTTGGAAATTTCGGTCTTGCCGCCGGAGCGAAATGGCTCTACACACCCTTTACCGAATACAACTATTACGGCGATAGGGTCTCCGGCGGCTATTATTCGGAAGGCGCGGCAATTATAAACGCTTCCTATAATTTTTTCTCAAGTTATTACTTTTCCGGGCTGTCCTTGGGAGTAAACGTAAAGGGCGCTTTCCGCTCCATGCCGGATTTTACCGACGATCATGACAATATAATCAAAGGCTCAGGTCTTGAGCAGTCTGCGGCAATGGTTATGGCGGATGTCGGGCTGCTTACAAGGTTTAATTTTTTGAAAGGTTATTCTTCAAGGGAAAAGAACGCGTCCATTGCCCTTGTCGTCCGCAACCTTGGTCCGCCCGTTATGGACGACCCCCTGCCGACAATAGCTAACGCGGCAATTTCGTATAAACCAATTCGTCCGCTGACTTTAGGCGTTGATTTTTTGATGCCGATTAACATGACTGATTTTTCTCTTTCCGAATCGCCTTATGGGGCTGTAGGTATGGCTGTTAATGTTACCAAATTTTTGTCTATGCGCGCCGGCGTGATGGTAAAACCGGGAAGCAGCCGTATTACTGTCGGCAGCGCAATTAACATGGAAAAAATTTCTTTTGACATAAACTATACTCTGGATTTGCTTACGCAGTTACAGCCCCTTAACAGGATCAGTCTTGCGGTGCGTTTTGATTTAGGCGACGGAGGCAGAGGGCTTTTGGCAAAAAAAGTAGATGAATTGTATATTTTGGGTCTTGAGGCTTATTCAAAGGGAAATTTTGACGATGCCAGATTGTGCTGGGAAGAGGCTCTTCAACTAAATCCGAAATACGATCCTGCCCGCGAAAGCCTTAAGATGCTGGAAAACCGCGAAGGTTTAAAACAAAAAATCGAAGACCTTTATAAACTGGATTTCTAGAATTTATTTGAAAAAGATTCTCACAAAGATCACAAAGGTAACGAAGATCACGAAGGAAGATCAGAGGTTTTTGTCTGAAGGCTGTAAGTGAGCTTTACGATAAGATAACGAACAAAAACACCCTCCCCCTCTTTGTGTTCTTCTCTTCCTTCGTGTCCTTTGTGAGAAAATTTACGAATAATTTTTCAGGAGGCTATTTTTTTCTTCTAAAGACTCTATAGTTTATATTCGGGAAAATATTGTGTTTTCGTTCCATGGTGGTAAGCCATTCTGTGCTGATGTAATTACTGCCAAGCGCTTCATATATCGTCGTGAAATTGCGAAGGGCGTTTTCCGCTTGATTGGCGGCGTATTCGGTTGAATCCTGTCTGAACAAAAGACTTGACCAGTCGGAAGATTGGGCAATCAGTATTTCCCGCGCCGCCTGATTCAGCGCCCTCTCTTTTAATCCCGTATCGTCAGGGAAACGTTCCGCTAACTCTGTCATTCGTTCCATGGAACGCACAAGGTGGCGGTAAATCCAGTCATTTGAAACATCAAGCCATGTCTCTGCGTAACCGTTTACGCCGCTTGATGAAAATTCGGGTGAAACAACCTGAATTTTTGAAAAATCCTGTTTAAAAATATATTCGCTTGGGCAAATAAATTTCAGTTCCTTGTTTTCATGAGCAAGGCGGAAAAGCGTCTCAATAAATTGAAAGCCCTCATGCCAGAGGTTCCCAAAAAAGCCCGCGTTATTCGCGTAAAGGCTTAACGGCGCTTCTTCCATGTGTTTTGACGCTTCTTCAAGACGGGAGATTGTGTTATCCATGAATGTTTTTGCGTATTCAGCCGCCTTGCCGACGGCGGCTTGCGGATTATAATTTTTGTTAGAG
>Ga0268262_10000701_pt1 | contig 43424 bp, 33 predicted proteins | sample TergutNc150P3_FD_190354 | JGI IMG/M metagenome (GOLD analysis project Ga0268262, IMG submission 190354) | Nasutitermes corniger P3 segment gut microbial community from laboratory colony in Florida, USA - Nc150 P3 (SPAdes) (version 2) | ecosystem: Host-associated > Arthropoda: Insects >...
CGGAAAAGTGGACTATGCCGATAAGGGAATGGGGGCAGGCTCTAAACCAGTTTGCTATTGAGTTTGGAAAAGAACGAGTTTCGTTCTTATGATATTCTGTCATTTACACAAAAAATCAGATAGGCTCGGACTGTCGGCATGAATCTTCATGTGTCAGATCAAGTTTTGGCGATCACAATTAATCTGACATCAGGTAAAATTTGCCCTGCAGAATACACACGCAAAAACAGGTGTTAATCGCGCAGCGCGTACCCTGCATTTTATCCGGAAACATTGTGTAGAGATAAAGTTTCCGAACGATTCTATTTTCTTTTATTTTTCAAATAATCATCGAATGATTTCAACGGCGCAGCGGTCTTTGGCTGTACTCGCGGAATTGAGTGGCTTTGTTCTTGCATTTTTCTTTCTTGCACCTTTTTCAACATAGCCAAATCAGAATTCAATGTCATCATATCGACAGGTTTTGCCAGACCAACCCTTATATTATTCGCAAGTTCTTTTATTTTTTTCTCGTATCCCAGCACCAATCTCCCAATTTCTGACAAAGACTTTTTTTCCAATTCTTTTTCTGAAAACGCCATTTCCATACTCCTTTAGTACTTTTTCAATACTACAGCAGGCGCAAAAGCGGCAGTCACCGAATTTCCGTAGTGTATCCGCTCCTTACACCTACACTTCATCTAGCGAAGTTGCTTTTATGTTAAACTCTAACTCTGTTCATGCTCCATTGTCAATAACTGTTTTCGGCTTTCTTGTCTGATACCGCATACCTGCCGCCAACAACTACACTACGGAAAAACGGAGTCGTACCGAACCGCCAAGTTATTCTACCGTATGATCGGTTATATCTTCGGCAGTCGGCTTGGATTTGACCTCAACAAGTATAACTTTATCGCCGTTTTCCAAGGTAATATCCACTTCCGTAAACATATTATTATTGCGATCTTTAATATGGTAGTATTCTGTTGTTTATTATTTTTTTTTAAGATAACATAAGGAATGGATTCTCAGGTAAAACCATCAATTGAACTCTTGGTAAGCAATATCAGGAAGCTGATATCGGTAGATGCGAAAAAACTCGAATACATTATTGCGGCATGGATTGCTGGAGGTCATGTAATTCTTGCGGATTCTCACGGAGTGGGAAAAACTTCTCTTGCTCGGGCGTTGGCTCAATCTATCCGCTGGAGGCCGGAGGATATGGCGACGGTCGCTAATAACGGCGACGCCGGAAACAGCGCCGCAAAAATGGAAGGGTTCAGCCGTATTCAGTGTACGGTCGATCTTCTTCCGCAGGATATACTCGGCTATAACCGTTTTTTGGGACATTCGGGAGAACTTCTATTTAACAAGGGACCAATCTTTGCGCATTTTGTGTTATGTGACGAAATTAACCTGCTTACTCCAAAAACTCAGGGAAGTTTTTTTCAGGTTATGGAAGAACAAAGCGTTACCATAGAAGGAAAACTGTACCGTCTGCATGATCCGTTTTTTATCATTGCTACAATGAACCTTAAAGGCGTTCACCTGTTTCCCCTGCCTGTTCCACAGCTTGATCGTTTTATGATCCGTCTCTCGCTTGGCTATCCCGGCGAAGAAGATGAAAAGGAAATTATCAACAGGCACGGCAGAATTGACGCATGGAACAATTTTGACAGCGTTATTGACAGCGCGGATTTAATCCGCTGGAAAAAAATGGTTGACGAAGTGCAAATGCACGCTGATGTAACTTCGTACCTTGTTAAATGTGTCAGGCTGACAAGGGGACACCCCGATATTGAAACTCCGGCAAGTCCGCGTTCCGGCGTGCGTATTTCGCGCCTTGCCCGTTCTCTCGCTTTATGCCGAGGTATGGACTACGTTCCCGTTGATATAATAAAGGAAATATTTATTCATTCAATGGCTCATCGTATTATTACTCGTGATCCTTCCATACCGCCTGAAATGCCGCTGCAAAGTATTTTAAACTCGGTTCCTGTTGAGCCAAAGAGGGATCAGTTCTGATGGCATTGCCGCGCCGTTTTTTTTTCAGACCGGTTTTTACGCTGACAGGCGGCGCTGTAATTGTCATTACAATTGTAATTTTTGTCCGTTCCCTTCTTGCGCGTAATTCCTATGAAATACTCCTGTCTGCCGCTGCGCTGCTTCTCCTGTTAATTCTTGCCTTTATCGGCTCATGGAAATCGCAAAAATTAAAACTGCTGGAAGCCGGCTGGAAACTGCCTTTCCCGATGACAGCTAACGCAGGCGAAAATTCGGTTGTTACAGGCCTTGATACGCATATTCCCCTTTTTTTTCGTCTGCATTTTGTTGTACGGGGGCGTTTTTTCCCCGCCGGTGTTTCTGTCGGCGCTTCCGCAGGCTGTCCTGTGTTAGCCGAAACATCGGCATCAAGGGGAGAAGATACGGCGCGGCTTTCGCTGGATTTTCCCGTCTCGGGTATTTTTCAAGGTGAAGGTTTTTGCCGCTTACGCGATATTTTCGGATTTTTTTCCTTTTCCTGCGGCATTCCGCAGCACAGGACGGTGAAGGTAAGAAGCGCTCCGTGTTTTGCAAAAAATTACCACATAAATGCGCAATCGGGCGCTGAAGACAGGCGCAGCAAACATTCAAGCGATGAGGAACGGTACTACATGAGAGAGTACACTCCGGGAGATCGTTTTCGGGACATTAACTGGAAAAGTTCAGATAAAATTGACACCCTTATTACGCGAATATCTCCCGATAATCAGGAGAAAGTCAGTAAAATAGAAGTATACTTTCGCAATTACGGTCCCGCAAACAAAGTGTCATTGCAGGCTTTTTGGCTGCTGGACCGCGCAAAGGCGCGGCTTTCGCATTTTTTGCGTAACTTGCAGGAACAGCAGTCTTCGTATATTTTTCATGTCCGCGCCGCTCAGGGAAACTGGGTAATTGAAGACACAGAAGACCTTGACGCTTTTCTTGAAGAACTTGCAGGTCTGCCGTTTTCACCGCCGCGCAACGAGGAAATATCACATGCAAACGCGGGAGAGCTTTATGTATTTTCAACCGCCTGTGATGCGGGACTTTCCGGTTTTCTTCTTGCGTATAACCCGCGTCCCGTTTCGCTTTTTTTAGTTCAACCAACGGAAAAAAAAACTGCGGCGGTAACAGAACCGGAAAAATTATATATCAGCAGTTTTCCTGCAATGGGCTGCATACCGCTTCCCCAATGGTTTTCAGGCAGGAAGGTCAGACAGTTAGGCGCTCATGCTAACAGGGTAGAAATGATTTATGCGGAGACAAGATTGTGAGTAAACGCGCGGCTATACTTTTCATTCTGCGCTTATCTTTCTATTTCAGCGTACTAATGCTGATATTCATTCATCCAGGAATTTCAGTTTCCTTTGATCGTATAGGTATATTGCAATGGTTTATTATCATTCCTTTTGAAGCGTTTATTGCGTTTTTACCGGAAGGGAAACCGTTTTCAGGAAGCCGTACCAATATTTTGCATAACAGATTTCTCGTTGCGGGTTTTGCGCTGATTCTGCTTTCTGTGATGGCAGGAGGTTTCGGCGTTACGGCGCTTACGCCGTTTTTTGCCGGGTTTATAAGTTTTTTGCTTACCTTTTTATTGTTTCATTATCCGCGCTGGGCAAAACCCGCTGTAATAGAACCTTTCTTTATGGCGTGGGTATGTCTGCGCCTTCTTTCGCTTTCCAGATCGGGAGAGGACATTGCGGGGCAAAGCATGGCTTTAACCCAGTTCATTCTTGTCTGGACGGCGGCGGTTTTCTTGTTTCACAGTGTTGTAATTTACTTTTGCCTCTATCCGAATGGTTCAAAAGGAGCGGGAAAAGAAGGAACGGTTTTTTTCTTTTCATCTCTTGCAGTTCTTGTAATGGTTCTTGTTGTCCTGCCTCCCGACTTTGTCCGTAATACGGTAATTAAAAATTTAATTTCCGAACGAGTGCCGGAAAAATTCAAGGAAGAATCGGAGCGCGGCATACCCAAGGAAGCGGATGGCAGGAGAGAAGGCCGCAGAACAATTCCTCGGGATAAAAACGGCAATCAGCCGGAATTGCGCGGTATTTCCGAATATGAGTGGCAGAACAGGGGCAGAAACAGGGACGGGAAAGGCGGCTCAAAGGATAACCGTCAATACATGGTGATGATTGTAGCTTCAGATAACGAACCTGTGTATATGGGAGACGCATTCCGCGGAAAGCTTGATCCGGTAGAAGGATTTTTAGTGAGTCAGGAAGAGCCGATTAATCGAATTGTCAACCAGCGGTTTTTTGTTACATGGTTTAACAATGAGCCTGAGTTTGATATTGGCAGAAGAAAGCAGGAGGTTTTTGCTCTTTCAGTTACGCCGCAGAAATACCTGCCATGGCGCCCCATTTCAATTGACCCGACAATTCTCAGCGAAAATTCAGGTCCCCTGCGTTATATTCATCAGGTTGTTTCCGATACTCATTTTGATAATCCAATCAAACTTGTTAATACGCCTTCGCGCAATTTCAGCGATCTTGAAAAATCTTCGCTGGGTCATTATCTTGAACTTCCGCTGGATAAAAACGATGAGAAAATTTTTTCACGTTGGCTTAATAGCGCTTTTGGAAACTGGCGGGAAAACCGGGAAGACATTATTAAGAACGACAAATATTTTTGGGAAATATTTTCTGAAAGAGCGGAAAACTTTGAACCTGTTAACGAATATCTGGAAAAAATAATTGCAATACTTTTTAATTTTTCCGAGTATCAGTACGATTTAAATCAGGGGAAAGATAGTTCAATTGCCGCTTTAAAAGAATTTCTTTTAGATACAAAAGAGGGAAACTGCGTTGAATTTTCCAATACTCTTGCCATTCTCGGCAGGCTTGCCGGTATACCGTCCCGTGTTGTAACAGGCTATCTTGTTTCGGAGAGTCTGCAAACCAATGCGCATCTTAAAGGGATTGCTTCCCTTCGCGAGAAAATTCCTGTTCTGCAGCAATTTCCCTTCAATAATCTGTACATGGTAACTAATATTCACGCCCATTCATGGACACAGTTCTATATTCCCGATTACGGCTGGATTGACTTTGAATCGACACAATTTGCCATGCCGCCTTTAGGCGCCGGGGATTTTAATACGTGGGATGTTGTAATTCCGGTCTTGGATCAAAACAAGGTTTTTTCCAATGTGCGTAAATTTCCTTGGCGGGCAGTGTTAAAGGCCGCCGGTATCATGGCTGTTTTTGCGCTTGTCTGCGCCTACATTCTCAGGTACGGACGGGAAGCGATCTTATTTTTTTATGCGCGTAAAGGCGGCAGAAAAGGAGCGCGCTCGCTTTACCTGCTGCTCCTTGCCCGTCTTGCGGCTGACGGCAAGCCTGTAAAGCCAGCTTCAAAAACCGCTCTTGAATACGCCGAGTTATTCCCTGCCGGAACAGGCGCAAAGGAAAATTCCCATTTCAGAGAATTCGCTACCATTTATTCCGAACTGCGCTGGCGCGAATTTGCGGATAACGCGGAAATGGAAAAACGCTTCCTCCTTTTAAAAGATGAATACAGGAATATATTAAAAACTACACGGCGGTCCGGAATAAGTAAAAGCGTGATATGTATTCTCAGTTTGCGGGGATTGGCATACTTATGAAAAAACAATTTTTAGTTTGCATATTCTTAATTGTCGTTATAGTTTCCGGCTGTTCACGCAAGGCGGACTGGGTACAGTTCCGCGGCGAGGGAGGCCGCGGGGTAAGTTCATCGCGCATAACTCCGCCGCTTGGTCTGCGCTGGAAAATTAAGCTTCAGGACAGCGATGAAAAAATACGGTCATTAAATCCGCCTGTGGTTATGGGAGATACAATTTACTTCGGTTCGGATGACGGTAACTTCTACGCACTTGACGCGGAAAGCGGCTATATGCGCTGGGTATTTAAAAGCGGTGCGGAAATTAATTCGATACCCTATGCCGACAAGGAGCAGATTTATTTTGGGAGCAAGGACGGCAAACTTTATGCGCTGTCGCGCGAAACAGGGCAGGAGATTTGGAACTTTCCTGTTTACAGCCAGATAAATTCTCAGGTTCAGCGGTACGGTGATTATATTGTTTTTGTAGGTGATGCGGACGCAATTTATTTTCTTTCTCCTGACGGCAAGGAACAATTCAGTATTGATAATCCGGGCTGGTATAACTTTACCTTCCTTATGGCTGATGACGTTATGTATTTTGCGACAGGTCCGATGGTAGAGCAGGTCGGCCCTTATGACATTAATAAAAGAGAGTTCCTGTGGTTTTTGCCATATCATCAAATTGACGCTACATGGTATTCATTTTGCGCAATACGCGGAAATCTTTTATACATGGGAACGGCGGATATTTATTACGGAACAAATCTTGGCTATTACGCCATTAACAGGAATACCGGAAAAATTGAGTGGGAACAGCACCGTGAAGGAATAATGCCTTTATTTAACAGGGAAAATGAATACAGGTTTTTTTTAAGGAACATAGATTTACTGGATTTTATGGCTCCGATTGTATGGAAGAATCTGGTCATTTTTACAGGAGGCGATTGCGCCGCCCGCGCTTTTGACGCTGACAGCGGCATTCTTCGCTGGGAACGGGTCTTTGACACGCCCGTCAGTTCTGCGCCGACACTTGCCGCCGGCAGGGTTTATTTCGGCCTGCTTGGAGATGAGATACGCAAGCCGCAGTTAGTCTGCATCTCCGCGCGGGACGGCAGGCTTCTCTGGCAGATGGAAACTGACGGATCAATACTGTCCGCCCCCGTCATTGCCGGAAAGAGGATAATTTTCGGTACTGATGAAAATGTCTTTTACGTGCTTGAACAGGTGCTATAGACGTGGAAAGATAAGTTACTCGTCAAAACGCTGTTGAATTTTGTTTCTATCTATTGAATTATGAGTTATTGTAACATGTCAGATTCTTTATGGTCAACATTAGTAAAATTAAAAGGTAATACACGAGCCTGTATTTATACGGAACCACTTTGGGGTTTATCTATGAATCTCTGTATTCCGTATCTCTCTGTTTATATGCTGGCTCTTGGTCTGAACGATACACGGGTTGGGTTTATAGTTACAATCAATACACTTTCGCAGATTGTTTTTTCTTTTTTAAGCGGGCCTATTACCGACAAAATCGGCAGGAGAAAGGCGACCGCTTGCTTTGATGTTTTTGCATGGTGTATTCCAGCGCTGATATGGTGGCGAGCTGAAAATTTATGGTTCTTTCTTGCCGCAGGCATTATTAACGGAACAAACGGAGTAACGGCAAATTCATGGAACTGCCTTGCGGTTGAAGACGCCGAAAAAAAACAGATAACAAGAATCTATTCGCTTGTAATGGCCTGCGGGCAGTTATCTGCTGTTTTTGCGCCGATTACATCGATCCTGATTTCCAGACTGACGCTTGTTCCTGCCATACGCATACTCTTTATTAACGGCTTTGTATTAATGTCGATAAAGATGATTGTTTTATATTTGGCTTCCAAAGAAACCGGTATAGGCATTATGCGGATTCATGAAACCAAGGGGAAAAATATTTTTCAGCTTGCAGGCGGTTACGGCGGAGTAATAAAAATAATTCTTCATTCGCGCGGCATGGTTTTTTCGATGATAATAGCGGCATTTGCAGGTACTGTCGGAATGATTAACAACACTTTCTGGCAGATTATCGCAAATAAAAAACTGCTGGTTCCCGAAGCAATCCTACCGCTGTTTATGGTATTCAGATCGATTCTGGCAATTATTTTTCTTTTCTTTGTGATACCAAGATTATCAAGAGGACTTTTGAAGATACCTCTTCTTTTGGGATTTGCAAGTTATTTCTTTGGGCAGAGTCTGCTAATAATGGTTCCGGTCGAAGGAATGTTGAAGTACCCGCTTCTCTGTCTTTCACTTGTATTTGACGGCTTCGGTCTTGGGACAATAAGTATGCTTTCCGAATCATTGATTGCCCTGCATGTAAATCCTGCCGAACGTGCAAGAATTATGGCTATCCGTTTTATGCTCGTCATGGGGGCAACGGCTCCGTTTGGCTGGATAGGCGGTTTCCTTTCTGATATTTCAAGAAATTTGCCCTTTGCGCTTAATCTGGGTTTACTGTCGTTGGGAATAATAATTACGCTTTTTCATTATCATCATAAAGATGCGGATCACTCGGCGGAACAATAAAATCTTTATGGAAGAATTCTTTTGTGATATAATGTAAAACTATGAAAACAATAACAGAACAAAGATATTCAAAACTTGGCCCGGTTGTGGTACAGGCTCTTAAAAGCCGCTCTTTTGACGCATGGTATTTTGATGAGCAGGAAGACGCGCTGGAAAAAATAATTTCGCTTATTCCGAAAGATCATCAAGTGTCATGGGGAGGTTCCGGCACGTTAAATGAAATCGGTATTAAGGAAAGGCTTGCAAATGAAGGATATGCTTTGCTTGACCGCGATAAGGCGGCAACGCCTGAAGAACGCGGCGAAATACAGCGTCTGGCTCTGTTATGCGGAACTTTTCTGACGAGTACTAACGCCGTAAGCGAAGACGGCCAGCTTGTTAACATTGACGGATACGGCAACCGCGTCGCAGCTATGATTTACGGTCCCAAACAGGTAATTGTTATCGCGGGTATGAACAAGGTTGTCAAAACTTATGAAGACGCATATTCCCGCGCAAGGAACATTGCCGCTCCGATGAACGTTCAGCGTTTTCCCAACTGCAAAACGCCCTGTCAGCAAACAGGAACCTGCGCGGATTGCAAGAGCGCGGATACAATCTGCTCATTTTTTGTTACGCACAGATTTTGTAAGCCCGCAGGCAGGATAAAGGTTATTTTAATTGGCAAGAATCTTGGATTTTAAGAAACTTCAATAAAAAAACCCGCAGATAACTGCGGGCTTTTCACTGTTTTGAGATTGACAGCTTATGCTACATTAATCTGAATTGTCCTTTTTTGCGTTTCAGAGCGTTTTTTGATCTGCAGGGTAAGGATACCGTTTTTAAAAGCCGCGTTTACAGTTTCGGAATCGGCATTTTCCGGCAGTTTGAAAGAACGGCTGAACGAATTTAGCCGCCTTTCCCTAAGAACATACGTTCCCTGGTTTTCTTCGCTCTTTTTCTCCTGTTTCTCTTCATGCCTTGACGCGATGGTCAGGCTTGAGCCGTCTACATGAACTTCAATGTTTTTTTCGTCATAACCGGGCAGGTCCATTTCCAGGACGTAGGCGTTTTCCGTTTCCTGAATATCCACTGCCGGCATATGGTTAAAAATTCTTGATGCCGGAGACAGAATAGAGTCCCCAAAGAAGGACTCAAAATACCTGTCAAAATCGCTCAGGGCGTTTTGAATTGTGTTTGGGCGGTACATGGCTAAAGTTTTCATAATAATCTCCTAATTAATCGCACGAGAATTCGTCTCTTTAAGACGGCCTTATACAGGCTTGCAGAAATATCAGTTCAACGAACTGTCCCCTTTTCAGCGGGATTTCTGTTTGTCCTCGTCGACACAAATTTATAAGCAAATACTGTGCCAAGTGCATAAAACGACCAAAAATAAGAAAAACATATAAAAAAGCGTAAAATTAATAAGTGATACGTTAAATTCTATGTTTTTTAGTAAGCAGCATTAAGATTAGATGTGTTGTAAACATTCTAACATTACGGACTATTGGTAAAAATGACATATAATAAATATTGTTTTGATACGTTATGTGTCAAAATGACACATTTCTATTTTTAATTTAAATTATTATTGGTCAAGTATATCCTTAAAATCAGCGAATTCTGTTGAATTCTTACATAATATGGTATATTCTGTTATAAAAAGGGAGGAAAGCCATGCAATACGGTTATTTTGACGATAATTCCCGTGAATATGTAATTACACGCCCTGATACCCCTTATCCATGGATAAATTATCTTGGCAGTGAGGATTTTTACGGTCTTTTTTCAAATACGTCAGGCGGCTACTGTTTTTACCGTGATGCGCGAATGCTCAGGCTTACCCGCTATCGCTATAATAACGTTCCGACCGACGCGGGGGGGCGTTATTTCTACCTGCGCGATGACGGCGATGTATGGACTCCCTCATGGATGCCGATGAAATCCAAACTTGACCGCTACGAATGCCGTCACGGAATGGGTTATTCGCGCATTTCTTCTTCACGTAACGGCTTGGAGTTTTCTCAGGTTTCTTTTGTCCCGCTGCGTGATAATTGCGAGATTCACAAAATTACTCTTAAAAACGAATCAAACGTTGATAAATACATTGATATGTTTTCTTTTATTGAATTTTGCCTTTGGAACGCAAATGACGATATGACAAATTTCCAGCGTAATTTCAGCATAGGCGAAGTTGAAGTTGAAGGTTCGCGTATTTATCATAAAACCGAATACCGCGAGCGGCGCAATCATTACGCTGTGTGGGCGGTGAATGTTCCTGTCGCCGGTTTTGATACTGACAGGCAGACTTTCCTTGGTCTTTACAACGGATTTGATCATCCTGATACGGTTTTTAAGGGAGAGTCGAATAATTCAATTGCCTCAGGCTGGGCTCCGATAGGCTCTCACCATATCAAGGCGCGCCTTGCGCCCGGCGAATCTCAGACTTATGTTTTTGTGCTTGGTTACTGTGAGAATCACGAAGATCAAAAATGGGAACGCTCGGTTCCAGATGGGAAACATGGAATAATAAATAAAAAACCCGCAGATGCGTTACTTGAAAAATATGGTTCGCCGGATGCGGCGGACAGGGCGCTTGCCGCGCTTAACGAATACTGGAAAAATCTGCTTGGCCGCTTCACTGTAGATGCGGAAGATAAAAAAATGGCGCGTATGGCGGGTGTGTGGAATCAGTATCAGTGTATGGTAACGTTCAATATGTCGCGCAGCGCGTCCTATTTTGAATCCGGTATCGGACGCGGCATGGGTTTCCGCGATTCAAATCAGGATTTATTGGGCTTTGTCCATCTTGTTCCCGAACGCGCCCGCGCCCGTATTCTTGATATTGCAGCTACGCAGTTTCCGGACGGCAGCGCGTATCATCAATACCAGCCGCTTACAAAGCGAGGAAATAACGAAGTCGGTTCGGGTTTTAATGACGACCCGCTTTGGCTCATCTGCGGCGTTGCGGCATATATCAAGGAAACAGGCGATTACGGCATTCTTAACGAGAAAGTCCCATTTGACAACAACGAAGCGTTAGCCGACACTCTTTTCGTTCACTTAAAACGTTCTTTTGATTATACGGCAACGCATGTCGGACCGCACGGGCTTCCGTTGATTGGCCGCGCCGATTGGAACGACTGCTTAAACCTGAACTGCTTTTCCAAAACACCGGGTGAGTCTTTCCAGACAACCGCGAATTTTGAGAGCGGCGTAGCGGAATCTGTTTTAATCGCGGCTATATTTGTGTTTGTTGGACCTGATTATGCCGAGATTTGCCGCCGTACAGGCCGCGCAGACGAAGCAGAACAGGCGGAAAAGACCATCGCCGCAATGGTAGAAACGGTTAATATGCACGGTTGGGACGGAAGATGGTTCCTTCGCGCTTATGACGCGCACGGCAAAAAAATCGGCAGCAGCGAATGTGAAGACGGAAAGATTTTTATCGAATCCAACGGTTTTGCCGTAATGGCAGGGATTGGGATTGACGACGGACGCGCCCATAAGGCGCTTGATTCTGTAAAAGAACATCTTGATACCAAATACGGCATTGTACTGCTCCAACCGGCTTATAAAGATTACCATATTGAGTTAGGTGAAGTTTCATCATATCCGCCCGGATACAAGGAGAACGCGGGAATTTTCTGCCACAACAATCCGTGGGTTACAATAGCGGAAACAAAACTAGGACGGGGAAACCGCGCTTTTGAAACTTACGCTAAAATATGTCCCGCTTACCGTGAAGATGACAGCGATCTGCGCCGCATGGAACCGTATGTTTACGCGCAAATGGTAGCCGGTAAAGACGCGGTACGCCACGGCGAGGCGAAAAATTCATGGCTTACGGGAACCGCCGCATGGACATTTGTCAGTATTTCACAGTACATACTTGGAGTGCGCCCCGTATTCGACGGTCTTATGATAGATCCGTGTATTCCGTCAACCATGAGGGGATTTACCGTTACACGCCATTTTAGGGGCGCGGATTATCACATCTCGGTGGACAACAGCGCAGGTGTGGAAAAGGGAATAAAGTCCGTTATGATTGACGGCAATTCGTTAGACGGCGAAGCGTTGAAAAAATTGACGTTGCCTGCATTCGGAGACGGAAAAGTCCATAAAATTGACGTTGTAATGGGCTGATTTAACTTGTTTTTTTAGGAGGAAGCCAAATGACAAAAAAAATACCCACGCGGATATATCTTGCAGAAGATGAAATGCCTAAATTCTGGTACAACCTTAGAGCTGACATGAAAGAAAAGCCGGCTCCTATCCTGCACCCGGGAACTTTACAACCGGTGACCTCTGCGGATATGGAGCAGATATTCTGCAAAGAACCTGTTAAACAGGAACTGGACGAGACCACCAAACTTATCCCAATCCCGGATGGTATTCGGAATTTTTATTTGGCATACCGCCCCTCGCCGTTAATCCGCGCGTATTACCTGGAAAAAGATTTGGAAACACCGGCGGAAATATATTACAAGTTTGAAGGAACCAACACTTCCGGTTCACATAAACTCAATTCGGCCGGAGCGCAGGCGTATTACGCCAAAGAAGAAGGACTTACATCCCTTACCACAGAAACAGGCGCGGGACAATGGGGTTCTGCAATGGCAATGGCCTGCGCTTTTTACAACCTAAAGTTAACGGTTTATATGGTGAAAATCAGTTCTGAACAAAAACCTTACCGTAAAGCCCTTATGGAAGCTTATGGAGCTTCCGTAATCCCGTCTCCGTCAAATACGACTGAAAGCGGAAAAAAAATCCTTGAGAATGATCCCAATACAAGCGGTTCGCTGGGCTGCGCCATTTCCGAGGCATTTGAAACCGCAGTCAAGTCCGAAAAGTGCCGTTATGTGCTTGGCAGCGTATTAAATCACGTACTGCTTCATCAATCAATTATCGGGCAGGAAACAAAAACGGCGATGGATATGTACGGAATTAAGCCTGATATAATCATCGGCTGCGCGGGCGGCGGTTCAAATCTCGGCGGTTTGATTGCGCCGTTTATGGGAGAAAAGCTTGCGGGGAAATCAAACGCTCGTTTTATCGCGGTTGAACCGGCTTCATGTCCGTCTTTCACGCGGGGCCGTTATGCCTATGATTTCGGCGATACGGCAAAAACAACTCCGCTTATAAAGATGCAGACTCTGGGTTCAGGTTTTATCCCTTCGTCAAATCATGCCGGCGGGCTTCGCTATCATGGCATGAATTCTGTCCTGTCCAAACTTTACCGTGACGGCTTTCTGGAAGCCCGTTCCGAAATTCAAACAGATGTTTTTAATGCCGCTGTCCGCTTTATGAAAGTTGAAGGTATCCTTCCCGCACCGGAATCTTCGCACGCCATTAAAGCGGCAATTGACGAAGCTATTGAATGTAAAAAGACAGGTGAAAAAAAAGTAATACTGTTCGGTTTGACGGGGACAGGCTATTTCGATATGACCGCTTATATGTCGTATAACGACAAAACCATGTCCGACCATGTTCCAAGCGATGCCGATCTTGAGCGGGGTTTTGCTTCCATTCCTGATATACCGCAGAACAAATAATGGGGTTATTATGCATTATGAAAATTTTCTGACGGTTACTTATGCGCCTGCGGGATATTTGAATGACAATTCGCTTGACCAGATAAAGGCTGATATTGAAAAAGTCGGCAGGTATATAAAACTTGACAAGATATATCTTGAAACTTACCGCTCGGAAGTTTTAATAGAACGTGAAAAAATGGAAGCTGTAAAAGCTTTGTTTAAAGAGAAAGGTTATCTGGTATCCGGCGGGATTACAACCACAGTGAAGCATACATTGATGGGCAGTATGTGTTTTACAGACCCGGAAAACCGCAAAAGACTTGGAGAAATTGCCGCATATACAGCGCAGGTTTTTGATGAAATAATACTGGACGATTTTTATTTCACAAATTGCCGCTGTGAGTCCTGCATCAAGGCGAAGGGAGACCGCGATTGGGCTTCTTTCCGGCTTGCGCTGATGAACGACATTTCCGAAAACGTGATAATCAAGAACGCAAAAGCGGCTAACCCGAAGGTGAATGTTATAATCAAGTACCCTAACTGGTACGATAGTTTTCAGGCAAACGGCTACAATCTGGAAGATGAACCGAAAATGTTTGATATGATCTACACCGGAACCGAAACGCGCGATCCTCATTACACTCATCAAAATCTGCCGCGTTATTTGAGTTTTTTCCTGCCGCGTTTACTTGAACATATCAAGCCGGGAAAGAACGGCGGCGGCTGGTACGATCTTTTTGAATGTACTCTGGAAGATTATGTTCAGCAGGCTTATTTGACGCTTTTTTCAAAATGCCGCGAACAGATGCTGTTCTGTTTTCCGTTACTGGTATACGCTCCGCTTTACACCGCCGCCGTCGGCGCATTCTACGATGAAGCTGATCAATTCATGGGACAGATCGGCGAGCCTATGGGCGTTGCCTGTTACAAACCGTATCATTCATACGGAGAAAGGCTTCTTCATGAATTTGTCGGGATGTCAGGTATTCCTCTCGATCCGTATCCTTATTATCCGGAGAACGCAAAGACATTGTTTCTTACAGCGGACGCCGCATGGGACGGAGAAATTGTCGGCAAAATAAAACAAAGTCTTTTAAACGGAAGCAAGGTCTTTATTACAAGCGGTCTGTATGAAAAATTGGCAGACCGGGGTATCAAAGATATTTTGCCTGTTGAAATTACAAACAGAAAAATAACCACAGATACATTTACCAACAGCGGCATTGGTCGGGGCAACTGTGGCTACGTTAAAGCCGCTTCTCCTATAACCCTGCCCCATGTCGCTTACAATGAAAACGATTTATGGGTACTGACATCAGCCATTACTCCCTATTCGAGCCACTCGCTGCTGTTATGCGGCGCATACGGCAAAGGCAGTCTCTATATTCTTACAGTTCCCGATGCGTTTGCCGATTTATACAACCTTCCTGTTGAAACGCTAAATCTTATACGCAGAGAATTTAATTTGCCCATAACGCTGGAATGCGCCGGACGTATATCGCTGTTCCCGTATGACAACAATACTTTTATTTTACAGTCGTTTATTGACAGGCCGGAACAGGTGCGTATTCGCATTAATAAGCCGGGTGTATCGCTTGTGCCGTTGATAAAACCGGGAATACGTCCGTTTGAAATAGTACGTTCGGGAGAAAACGAAAGTGTCTTTGATACACGCATAATGCCGGGACATTACCTGGTGTTTAAGATTGAAGGATAATTCACACCAATGTCGCGTGTTTTTTATTTATCGATCTCATTCCAGATATCAATAATTGGTTTTATATTTTTAACTTTCTCAACTGAATTAATTGAAAAACTTACATCATTTTCGCTTATTTCATATTTATGCGGATAACGTATATCACTGGCAAATCTATTTAGAAAGTCACACATAGTTTTTATATTTTGAAATTCACTGTTATTTTCAACACACAGATTATTTAGATAAACTAAATCATGAGTCTTTTTTGGTATAATATTATTAAAAGTTAAATAACTTTTTAAATACTTTTCTATAGATTGGGCGCAATGATAACATATAATCTCAAAGGGTCTGCGAATCTGTTCATTTAATATTTTTGCGGAATATAAATCGTCATCAGCAAGCTGTAGCCATTCTCTTACATTTTCATTGTTCATACAAGAGTTTCCCTTTTTGGCTGATTGTTTTCTCGAAAATATTGTCTTTTTTTCTTGAATTAAAAATTGTCTCTTTTCCTAGAAGTAAATCAATAAAAAATATCTTTTTATTGCCTAAATCGCCGATTATTTTTGCATAAATTTCAGAAGAATTATTTATATAATCAGGGGTTACAACATAAATATCAATATCACTGTCTTCCGTTGGATTACCGTAAGCATAAGAACCAAAGAGATAAATATATTTAGCCGGAACATTTTTTAGAATGGATTCTTTAATTATATCAATTCTTTCATCCAAATTTACCATATTTTTACTATAATATATCATATATTTTTGTCAAGTATATTTTTTATTAATATAAAGTTTAAATCTAATTATGGCTTTAAATAACGTCACGTAACTAATACGTACATAATAAGAGATTAGCAATTATATAGAATCCCAAACCGCAATTCACGCCAATGTCGCGTGTGTCTCTTTCAGCTGCTCGATAATCGGTATCTTCTGCGGACACTTTTCTTCGCATGTACCGCACGCTACGCACTTTGACGCGTCCGCGCTTTTTATCCAGCTCCAGCCGTTCATCATTTCCTTGTACGCGCTTTTTGCGTGTTCTTTTAAACCGTAGACGCGATAGCGATTCATTATTTCAAAAAGATACGGAATGTCGATGCCCTGCGGACAGGGTTTACAGTAATTACAGCCTGTGCAGTATAACTTTGCAAGGTTTTTGTTTTCTTCCATCATGGATTTCACATGATGCACTTCTTCTTCTGTTAAATGTCCTGTGCGGGAGGCGATTTCAAAATTTTCCTTTAACATGTTCAGATCGCCCATGCCGGAAAGAGCCATATCTATGTTTTCGTTTGCAAGCACGAAGCGCAGAGCCATTTCCGCCGTGCTTGTCGATTTGTTTTTCAGTAAGCTCTGAATTCTTTCGCTTGGCGCGCCGAGCCGTCCGCCGCCGACAGGTCCCATTACAGCAACGCCAAGACCTTTGGATTTTGCGTAGGCGATATTTTCTTCATTGGAACGATCCAGCATGTTGTACTGTACAAGGGTTGATTCAAAATAGCCGGAATTAACTATTGGTTTGTAGTTTCCCGCCACATCGTGATAAGAAAAAGAAAGATGTTTGATTAGCCCCTGTTCCTTCGCTTTCTGCGCCGCTTCAAGCGGACCGTACTTTAAACCCTGCCATCCTTTGAAGCTGTTAAGGTTTATACCCCAAAAATGATAGAAGTCGATATAATCTGTATCCAGTTTTTTAAGCGAGTTTTCAAGCCGTTTCATCCAATGATCGCCGTCGTTGTCTTCAATCGGGTTTTTAGTTGAAAGATACACTTTGTCTCGGTATCCCTTTAACGCCTTGCCGACCGAAACTTCGCTCAATGTTTCGCAGTAAAGCGGCGCGGTATCAACATAGTTAATGCCCATGTCAAACGCCTTCTGCATAAGAGGAACCGCAAGATCATCATCCACTATTTTTTTGCCGTTAACTTCCTTCATGGGAAGGCGCATTGCGCCAAATCCCAGAGCCGAAACCTTTACGCCTGTTTTCCCGAATGATTTGTAAACCATATTAATCTCCCTGTTCAATGCGGCGATTCGTTATGCGCTACATATCCAGAATAATCTCGTTTTCCGCCTTCAATATGGAAGCCGGAATGTAGTTTCCTTCTGCCGCCGATCCGTTAACTGTCAGTTTTTTGCATCCGCTTTCATGTCCGTCTGGGTTATTTACTTTTATGTTAAGTTTGCTTCCCCGGAAAGTTTTTTCTATTGTAAATGATTTCCATGACGACGGAACGGCGGGCGCAAGGCGCAATCCGTCAATATCCGGCCTTAATCCCAGAATTCCTTCTACGCTGCCGACCATACAGGTGCTTGCAGTACCTGTAAGCCAATGCACGTGACTGCGTCCTTCAAACGGACTGTCAACGCTTTCGGTAAATTGCGAGTAAACATATGGTTCCACAAGACGGGTGTCCGCGATGCCGTTTTGAGCGGCGGGGCAGCTTTCAAGGTAATACTCAACTGCGCATCCTCCGCGTCCAAGCAGAGCTTCCGCAAGAATTATCCAGCCTTGAGTTTGCAGGAATATACCGCCGTTCTCTTTTGTGGACGGGTTGAATAACAGGGCAAGAGCGCCGTCAAAAGCGTGTTTACGGTAAGAGGGAGCCATAATACGCGCGCCGTACTTTGTGTTTAGTTCTTTGCGGACTAAATCAAGTATCGCCTTGCCTCGTTTTTCACCCGCAAAACCGCTGATTACTGCCCAGCTTTGCGGGTTAAGCCAGATGCTTGCCTCAGGATCACCGGGCTTGCCTACCGTTACGTCATTTTCAGTGATGCCGCGTACAAAACGATCTGTATCCCAGCATTTTTCTTCAATTATTTTACCGAAACGTTCTTTTAATTCCGTCATTTCTTTTTCCGCAGCAGAATCTTTTTTGTACTTTGCAAAACGGATCATAATTTCAAACGCGTAGTACAACTGCAATGCGACAAATACTGAAACCCCCTTTGCGCCGAGACGGAGGCAGTCATTCCAGTCGGCATGAAGCCCCGCAGGGAGACCGTGAATTCCTAAATTGTTCAGTGAAAATCCGATTGCCTTTTTAAGGTGATTAAAAAGCGTATCCTGTCCTTCATCGGCGTATGGGATAACTTCGTCAAGAATTTTTGAATTGCCGGTTTCCGCAACATATTTCCAGACTGTGGGAAACAGCCATAGCGCATCATCTGCGCGGTAGGACGGATGTCCTGTATTTTTTCTGTAGGATTCATCTTCCGGTTTATCTTCGTGTCCCGGATTGTGGTCATATTTTACAAGAGGAAGCGCTCCGCCGTGATTAACCTGGGCGGAAATCATGAACTTGATTTTATCAAGAGCCATTTCAGGATCAAGGTGAATGATACCCTGAATGTCCTGCACCGTGTCGCGGTAGCCGTAACCGTTGCGCTGTCCGCAGTAGATAAGCGACGCGGCGCGCGACCAGATAAATGTAATAAAACACTGGTACGCGTTCCATGTATTGATCATGTTGTTAAAGTTTTCGTCCGGAGTTTGTACTTTAAGGTTTGCAAGTTTACCGTGCCAGTATTTTTTTAACACGCCGATTTCACTGTCAGGAAGGCTTGCGTCTTCATAACGGGCGATTAGTTCCTTTGCCTGATTTTCACGCTTTTGTCCAAGCAGAAAACAAAACTCAACAGTCTTACCTGCGGCAAGTTCAAATGTTGTGTGCAATGCGCCGCATGGATTCATGTTGTAGTTAAGGGTTCCGTCCAATTTGCCTTTTTCTACGGAAATGGGATTTCCGTAATCACGGTACCTGCCGAGGAAAGCGGCGCGGTCGCCGCAGTAAGATGCAATTTTCGCTCCGGCAAGACCGAAGAAACGGGTTTCGACGCGACTTTCGTTTACCGCGTTAAGGCAATTCTCGTTAATGGTTTGCAGGATAAATTTTTCTTTAAAATAAGTCCGGGTTATAAATTGCGTGTATTGAAGATTGACCTGATCCTGTTCATAAAAGCTTTCGCATGTAAATTCAACAAAACCAAAAGCTGAAATTTTTCTTGTCTTATTTCCCTTGTTTGTAATTTTGACGCGCCACACTTCGTGATCGGTGTCCTGCGGAACAAAGTAACAAGCTTCTGAACGTATATCTTTGTATTCCGCTTCAATTTGTGTATAACCAGTACCGTGACGGCATACGGATTTATATGTGTCCAGCGGCTTTCCTACAGGCTGCCATGATGCAGACCAGTAATCGCCGGATTCATCATCGCGCAGGTAAATGTAACGTCCGGGACGATCTTGTTCGTTGAACCTGTAACGGATCAGCCTGCCTGCCGCTCCGCTCTTTACAAAGCTGTAACCTCCCGCATTGTTTGAAATAATTGCGCCGTAAGCCGGAGATCCAAGATAATTTGCCCATGGAGCCGGTGTATCCGGCTTGTCTATGACATATTCCCTTTGTTCAGAGTCAAAATAACCGTATTGCATGAAAAATCCTCCATAAAAAAAATAATTTTGATAAGTAGCGATATTTTATCATATACATAGAGCAATTGCCAATTGTAAATTGTTATTTTAAAAGTAGTCTGTCTATAATGTGTCTGCATTATGGACAGACTCTATTTAGTCATTTATCATAAAACCAATGGAACTGGATCAGGAAGAGGCGCTGTATGAATTTCTCGAAAACGCAATTGAGCCGTTTACAGCTGATGACGCCGCCCAATATGTACAAAATTCAGGGCAAAAACGCGACAAGAGGCTGGTTATGGAAATTATCGCATATCTTGATACGCGTAAGATCGCTTTTAAGCAGGATAACCGGAACTGGGTTTCTCGCAGATGTTGTTTTGAATCGGCCGTATTTACAATAACACCCACAAGACTGGAATTGCTCAACGGAATACTTATTCCCGGTCACAGGTGCGTTCCGTTTGCCAATCCAATGGTTATGCCCCATCGTTATCAATTTTTTTGGAAGGGCAGCCCTGTCCCTGTTACAACAACAGAAGCGCCGCCTGAAGAATTGTATCCGTATTACTGTATTTTCGGCGAAGAATTTGCTCCTCAGTATATCGCAAGGGAAAATTCGAAAAACGAAGAAGCCTTTAATGCAGACCCTTACGAAGATCCTCCTGAAGTTTCAATACATACGCTTGATATGCGAGGATTATACCGTGAATGTTCATTTATACCCGGCGACCGTTTTATTGTACGCACATTAGACTGGAAAGAATGCCGTTTTGAATTTGAAAAGACCGGAAAAGAAGAATGGAACCGCGCAGACTTGGACAACTGGCTTGAAATTGCCGACAGTAGTTTTGAAGACAGCTTTGCCCTTCTTGGTCCCGGATCAAGTACTGAGGAACAGATTGCTTTTGCATATTGGTTCGGAGGCAAGCGGATGAGGGAAGTGCCCGCTTATTCGCTGGAAGAATTTTTTTATGAAAAAACAAACCGCGTGGAAACAGTGTCTTACGGCATTGAAACGCGGTTCTGGTTTTCCGGAAAGGATATTCCTGACGCTAAATGCCTTCAAAATTTTGCCGTTCCACCGGACAGGACGTTTATTGAAGACATACTGTACAAAAAAAATATTCCCATTTCTGAGTTTGTAATTCTTTCCTATATAAAGGACGCATTTTTCCGCAATGAAAAAGATATAGACAGGGTAATTAACCGGATAATTCCTCCCGTAGTAAATATTGAAGAAGCGGAATGGGAAATTATTGCAGATTACATTTCCGGAGCCATGAACGATTTTTACAAAGGTTATTCGCTGTTTCTGGATCAAGCGGCAGGGCCTGTGCGTCAGCGGGTTGCCGAATTGCACACGGCAGTTATCGATCTTTCAGCAAGGCTTCAAAAAGGGGATATAGAGCCGGCATGGCTGCCAAAACATACATTTATCGTACTTTCACAAATTCAGGGACATACGGCGGCTCTTTTGGAAGACCTTGCTTTTGACGAAGCTCCCGATGAAGGCGATATTACCGCTATGGAAAATTCGCTTGACAGTATGATCGATACCTACAGTGAAATAAAAGAGCTTATCAACAGCGCAATGGATAATTTCAGAAGAAGCAATCTGACAGTAATTCACGGAGGCAGGGATTCGGAACAATTATGGAGGATGATACAGATAAATATTTCCGGGCTGGATGTCTGGCGGCGGGCTGTTATTTCCCATGAATGTACAATAGAAGAACTGCACAAGCTGATTCAGGCGGGCATGGGCTGGAAAGGAGTTTTTCGTTTCCGTTTTTACAGCGAAACTCCTGATGGCGGGAAAGAATATCTGCACGATAAGATAAAGTTAGGTGATATTGATTTTCGCGGGAAAAAAGAGCTTATTTATGAATACGGAACAAAATGGATTGTTAATGTTATAATAATGTCATCGTATCAGCCTGCAAAAAACGAGACGGCTCATTTTATTGCGGGAGAAGGCGCCGCGCCTCCCGAACATATTGATGGGCCGCGTCATTTCAAAAAATTGATTGCTTATTTTGAGACAGGCGTTAATACGGAAAAGCAGTTGGCGCAGCGCGAATTGGGAGCGGATTTTTCAGGAAATTTCGATCTTGAAAGTGCGAACAGGACATTACTCGCTGTTTTACAGGCGGAAAGAAATAAAGAGTAAATTTGTTATACGCCGGGAAATGGTTGGAACCAATAAAAACTGAAGTTTGTAAAGATTACTGCGCCCGATTAACCGAATTTTAACAATTCTCTCATTGATGCTTAACACGGATAAAATAATTTTTCCTTAAACTTTTCTCAAGGAGAGAATTATGAAAATTAAAATTATTGCAGCGTTAATGGGAATGGTCGTTTTATCGGGCGCTTTTGCACAGAGCAGGGTAGCCAATCAGAGTAAAACGCCGTACACGATTGAAATCGGCGGCTCCACTTCGGTAACGCCTCTTATGGAATTGCTTGCCGCGGAATACCAAAAGCTTAATACTCACATTAAAATTAACATCAACGGAACGGGTTCCGGCGACGGTATCAACAATGCCGGAGTGCTGTATCAGGCAGGCATGTCAAGCCGCGAGCTTACGCCGGCGGAGCAGGGCAAGGGACTTAAGGAAGTAATAATAGCCGTTGACGGTATTGCGGTTATCGTAAACAAAAACAACCCTGTAAAGAATCTTACCATTGAACAGATACGGGATATCTACACCGGCGCGGTTACGGACTGGAGTCAGGTCTCAGGCGGAACAAAGAGCGGAAGGATTGCCGTTGTCAGCCGGGAAGAAGGCTCAGGCACGCGCGGCGCGTTTGAAGAGCTGGTAAAGTTTCAGGGAAAATTGCTTGCAGGAGCAAATGAATCAACAAGTACCGGAGCGATTAAAGCCGGTATCGCGCAAAACGAAGACGCTATCGGTTATATTTCGCTGGGAGCGGTTGATAACACAATTAAAGCGGTTTCTGTGAACGGAATTGCCGCCAATAACAACAATGTAAAAAGGGGCGCATATAAAATTTCACGGCCATTTATCGTTCTTACCGGTAATAATGTCAATGCCGAAACGACAGCTTATATTAACTGGATACTCAGCAAAGCCGGTCAGAATATTGTCAAGACAAGCTGGATTCCCGTAAAGTAGCGGACATCCAACTGCATGAATCGCAAATTCACAGATGTTTTTTTTAAACATCTGTTCAGCATTGTAGCCCTCTTTTCCGTACTGGCATTGGGGGCTATTTTGCTGTTTGTATTTGTGCATGGCAGTATACCGTTTTTTGTCCCCACATCTCCTGATATCAGGCTGGTTGCCCAGCGGATTGATGAATTGACAGTTAACGGAGTTGAATATATAGATCATTCAACTTTTATCAATATTCCGAAAAATACTGATGTTATTTCAATAAAATTTCCGGTATCGGGAATGTTATGGGAAGATGATGACGAAACGTACGATGACGATTATGAAGAAGAAGATTATGAAAATGAAGACAATGTGGATTACGATGATTCAGATTATGCTTCTTATGAAGAAGCAGATGAATATGATGATTATGACGAAAAAACGTACGAAGAAACTCTTGAGATAGTTATTAACCAAAATGAAAAAGACCCTGAGAAAAAATTAACTTTTATTTGCGGCGAGGATGTAAAAGTAACTTACCCTGAAAGTTATGTGTATACAGTAAGCTGGCCGGCGGCTATTTCAGCCCTTGAAAAACGAATACACGTTATTCTGCCTGAACCGCCCTACAGTTTCGGCAGGTTTCTGACAGGTCTGCAATGGCATCCGAGCAGGGACAAGATTTACGGCATCTTCCCGATGATTGCCGGAACCCTGCTTGCGAGTTTCGGAGCGATTCTGCTGGGAGTTCCAGTTGCCTTGTTATGCGCTCTTTTTATGTCTGAATTTCTCCCTTTAAAATTGGCTTCTGTTGCGAGAGCGGGAATTGAGATGCTTGCCGGTATTCCTTCCGTAGTGTACGGTTTTTTCGGCCTTATGGTGATTGTTCCGTTTATAAAAAGTACGTTCAATGTGCCGTCCGGCAACACCCTCCTCTCGGCAATAATTGTGCTTGCGTTAATGATACTGCCGACTGTGATCACTATAGCTGAAACTTCCTTGCGGGCAGTCCCTCTTGAAGTACGCGAAGCAAGCCTTGCGCTCGGAGCAAGTAAAATGCAGACGGCATGGAGGGTGGTGCTGCCCCACGCCAATTCAGGCGTAATTGCCGGAATTATACTTGGAATTTCACGGGCGGTAGGTGAAACAATGGCGGTCATTCTTGTAGCGGGTAATTCGCCGCAGCTTACGGCGAACCCTCTTGCAAGCATAAGGACTCTTACTTCTACAATCGCAATGGAGATGGGGTATGCGTCAGGCAGGCACAGCGAAATGCTTTTTTCAATAGGCGTTACGCTCTTTATAATTATATTGATACTTAACAGTCTGATTTTATGGTATCGGCGGAGAATGGAGCAGGAATTATGAAAAACCTAATAAGAAGAAAAATCCTTGACAACCTGATGTACGGAATCATGGCGGCGGCTATGGCGGGCGTTATTATCGCCTTGTTGTTTATTATCATTTATATTTTCAGGTCGCAGGCCGGATTTTTAACTTTTTCATTTCTTGTCGATAAGGAACACGGAATTCTACCGATGATTGTAACTACGCTCTATGTAGTGCTTGTTTCTATCGCGGTTGCTCTTCCGGTGGGGATAGCGACCGCTGTTTTTTTAAATGAATATTCCGTCAACTCGCCGTTTGTCAGGATTTTGCGCCTTGCAATTGAAACCCTTGCCGGAATTCCTTCTATTATATACGGACTTTTCGGGCTTCTTGTGTTTTGCAGGCTGTTGAGTTTCGGACAGTCAATAATTGCCGGCTCTTTTACGCTCAGCATCATGATACTGCCTGTCATTATCCGTACTACGGAAGAATCGTTAAAATCAATTCCGGACGCTTTCCGCGAAGGTTCGCTTGCGTTAGGCGCAACAAAATTCCAGACCATTATCCATATAGTGCTGCCGTCCGCGCTTCCGGGAATTGTAACATCGGCAATTCTAGCAATCGGACGCATTGTGGGAGAATCCGCCCCAGTGCTGCTTACTGTCGGTCTTACCAAAAATATGCCGCATACCATTTTTGAGTCAGGCAGAACGCTTACCATTCACCTTTATTACCTTACCAATGAAGCTGTAAGGCCGGAAGATTTCGGTATTGCGTTTGCGACCGCGTCCGTCTTGGTAATTCTTGTTGTGATAATCAATACTTCCACCAAAATAGTAACCAATAATTTCAGGAAAAAACTCGGAGATGCGTTATGAGCAAAATTGAAGTTAAGAACCTTGATCTTTATTACGGTGAATTTCACGCTTTAAAAAATATTAATTTCAGGCTGGAAAAACAGGATGTAACCGCTCTTATAGGTCCCTCCGGCTGCGGTAAATCGACGTTTATCAGAATATTAAACAGAATGAATGATCTTATTCCGTCATGCCGCATAACGGGCGAAGTGCTTTTTGACGGACAGGATATTTTCGGTTCAATGGATGTTACGGAACTTCGCAGCCGCGTGGGAATGGTTTTTCAAAAACCAAATCCGTTTAGTATGAGCGTGTTTGACAATGTCGCCTACGGGAAACGGATGCAGGGATTGAAGGATAAAAGGCAGCTTGAGGATATTGTTGAAACCTCGCTGAAAAAAGCCGCATTATGGGAAGAAGTTAAGGACAGGCTCAAAAAACCGGCTCAGGCGCTTTCCGGCGGGCAGCAGCAGCGGCTCTGTATCGCAAGAACAATCGCAATGGAACCGGAAATAATATTAATGGACGAGCCTACAAGCGCCCTTGATCCTATTGCAACAGGGCGTATTGAAGAACTTGTAGGGGAATTAAGAAAAGAATATTGTATTATTATTGTCACCCATGCGATGCATCAGGCTTCCAGGGTCAGTAATAAAACAGCGTTCTTTCTGCTGGGAGAGTTGGTAGAATATAACAGTACAAGGGAGGTTTTCACCAATCCGAAGGACAGACGAACGGAAGATTATATATCAGGAAGATTTGGGTGAGGTAAAAATGGCAACGAGAAACTTTTTTTCGGAAGAATTGAGCCGCTTACGGTTAGATATTTTGGCGATGGCTACAAGAGTAGAAGAAAACCTCGGCAAAGCGCTTTCCGCCTTGCGTACATGTAATGCGGAACTGGCAAAGGAAGTACGCGCCGATGATACGGAAGTAGACGCTCTTCAAATTAAAATTGAAGATGACGCCGCTATTATAATTGCTACCCAGCAGCCGGTAGCGCGCGACCTGCGCGAGTTGGTAACGATCTTCAAACTTACCAGCAATATTGAAAGGGTAGGAGATCACGCTGTTCATCTTGCGCGCGCCGCGAAAAAACTTGCAAAAGGCGGCGTTTCGCCTTTCAGGGCGCAGGAACACTTGGAGAAAATGGCTGAGACAGGACAGAAAATGATCCGCGCCGCCATTTCCGCCTTTATGTCGCAGGACGCTCAGGCGGCGCGTGAAGCCGCCGCCATGGACGCCAAGATTGACGCGGAACACAGGATTCTTACCGAAGACATTTTAAAACTGATGAAAAAGAACCCTGATCTTGTCAAAAACGCGCTTCAGATTCTTCATACTTCCAACCAGCTTGAGCGGCTTGGGGATCATATCACCAATATTTGTGAAGCCATTATTTATATGATCGAAGGCAGACATGAGGAGTTAAATGAGTAAAGCGGTAATTTTCATAATTGAGGATGATCCCGGAATTCAGGAATTACTGTCTCATTCAATGTCAAAGGAAGGCTGGAAACTTCTGTATGCAAAAACCGGAGAAGAAGGACTCAAATTGCTGAAAAGCAAGAAGGTAAACTGCATACTTTTGGATATTATGCTGCCGGGCATAGACGGATTAAAAGTATTAAAAAAAATAAAAGAGATTGAACAGTGCCGCAATATTCCCGTAATCATGACTACGGCAAAAAGCGAGGATTCTGATATTGTTACGGGGCTTGAACTTGGCGCGGATGATTATGTTGTTAAACCGTACAGCCCTAAGGTGCTGATTGCGCGCGTACGGGCAGCTCTAAGGCGGCAGGAAGAAGACGGATTAAACAAGGATGTTACCTGCTGGCAGCAGGGAGAACTAAAACTGGACGCCGCCCGTCATGCCGCTTTTTACGGCGGCAAACAACTTGATCTTTTCGCAACGGAATTTGCCCTGCTTAAGCATTTTTTGTCTAATCCTGACATTGTATTTTCGCGTAACCAGATAATTGCCGCTATACACGGGACTGATTATCCTGTTACAGACCGTTCCGTTGATGTGCAGATACTCGGTCTTCGCAGAAAACTCGGAGAAGCGGGAGACATGATCGAAACCATCCGCGGCATAGGTTATCGCCTGAGGTCGCCTGAATGACAGTATTTAAAAAAAGCCTTTTAACGCTTGGAGCCGCCGCTCTTATTCTTTCATTTGTACTTGTATTAATAGTGTTTATATTTATGAATTCCCTGTACTACGAAACAAGCGCTTTGGCTCTTAAAAATACCGCAAAAACACTAATGGCTACAATCGGAAATGAAAAAATAGCGGGAGTATTTGCAGATAACTCTATTGACGACATAGATATGATGATAAAATCATCCGATGTTTACCGCCTTACCCTGATTGAGCCTTCCGGTTATGTGCTTTGGGATTCTCAAATACCCGGCAGACTTGTAAATCATATTGACCGTGAGGAAATAAAAGCCGCATTGGAAGGCAGAGAGGCAAGCGCGCGCCGTGATTCACTCAGCACAAACATGAAGCAGATATACTATGCCATGCCTGTTTTTGGCAATGATAATAACATAATCGGCGTATTCAGGCTGTCAATTTCTGTTCCTGAATTTTGGGCGCGGGTTTCTCCTATTATTTATCCCTTTTTGCTTTTTTCGTTTATTGCAGTCGGCACAGCATTTTTAATAATTTATGTTTTTTCCCGTTCTCTTTCATCTTCGATTTGCAGGCTTGTGGATATTACCCAAACAGGCGCGTCCTTGCTGTCCGGCGCTGAGGCGGATGAAAAAATCGCCCCTGAATTCAAAAGCCTTGAAAAAGCTATACGCGCAATGACATTTGAGCTTAATTTCCAGCTTGAGCGCGCAAAAACGGAAAGACAGCGTCTTGAAGCGATACTTAACGGAATGTCCGAGGCTGTATTTGCCGCAGACTCTGAATTAAAACTGCATTTGGTAAATCCGCGCGCAAGGGAATTGTTCAATATAGAAAGCCGGAATGATACGGCGACTCTGCTTGAAGCGACCCGTTCCGCTGAACTGACGGAAGCCGCCAAAAAAGCGCTTGCCTCAGGGACCGCTTCGGAAATGGAGCTGACTTTACGAAGCGGAGCGGAGCAGCAGTTCCATGTTTTTGTTTCTCCTCTTGCGGGAAGAAGCGGCGTTGTAATTGTTTTATTGGAGATTACGCAGATTGTAAAACTGGAAAGAATACGCAAGGATTTTGTCGCCAATGTCTCTCATGAACTCCGCACTCCGATTCAGCTTATAAAGGGATTTTCGGAAACCCTGCTTGATACTTTATCTGACGGGGAAAACAGCAGCAGGAAGCAGTTAATTCATTTTATTGAGATTATCAATAAAAACGCAGGTACAATGGAAAATCTTACAAACGATCTTTTGATACTTGCGGATTTGGAAAACGATTCGAGAAACGCCCGCGATCCGGAAGAGTTAAGCATAGCCCAGTTAATCGGCGAAGCTGTATCTTCTGTGGAAGTACAGGCAAAAAGGAAAAAAATAGAAATAAAGACAGATTGTCCCGGTAATTTAAAATACAGCCTTTACGGTTCATTCATTGTTCAGGCGCTGATCAATCTGATAGATAACGCAATAAAATATTCGCCGCCTGAATCAAAAGTATGGATTACCGCGCAGGACTCAAACGGAGAACTTGTATTACAGGTACGCGATAAAGGGATAGGCATTCCTTCCGAGCACCTTGAACGGATATTTGAAAGATTTTACCGTGTCGACCGTTCGAGAAGCCGTGAAGCCGGAGGAACGGGGCTTGGGCTTTCTATCGTCAGGCATATTGCGCTGATTCACAAGGGAAAAGCCGAGGCGGAAAGCCACGCCGGTGAAGGTTCAGTTTTTAGAATGATAATCCCGGATCAAAACCGAATTCATCATTAGAGACTGAGATTCCCAGCAGTTCAACGATAAATACCAGTGTAGAGTACGGCGGGACAAAATTTTGGACGCCGTTTTTACCGTAAGCCAGCTCTGAAGGTATGTAAAAGCGGTATAAACTTCCCTTGCTCATCAGCGCCAGCCCTTCTGACCAGCCGCTTATTACAACATTCAGAGGAATAATAGCGCCGTTGCTGTCATCTGATTTATCAATCGGAGTTCCGTCCGTCAATGTAACTTCATAGTTGACTCTGACAATAGAATCAGAAGAGGGTTTCTCCCCGTCAGTTTCAATCAGGATTTCATACTGCAAACCGCTTGGCGTTACATGAACTTCGCTGCGCCGGCTGTTCATCGCAAGGAATTCTTCTTCGCGCACTTTGTTCGCTGCGGCTACTTTTTCCATAGCTTCGTACATGGCAGTTTCAACAATCTCTACCGCTTCCTGTTGGGTTAATAACAATTCGGAGTCTTCAATCATGGCTCTGAACCCTTCCGTAAATGCGTTGTAATCAAATTCCAAAGGCGTTGTACTCAGATTGGAAGCGAACAACATTCCGAACGCATAACTTACGCGGGCTTTTTCGCTGGTCATTGCATAATCTTCCTGAATGGCTTTTGCGTGTAAAGCCAATACGGAAAAAAACAGACAAAATAAAATGGCAAGCTTCTTCATGTTTTATCCTAATTAATAATATCCAAAAGCTCAACGCTGAAAATCAATGTTGAAAACGGCGGAATAATACCCTGTATTCCGCTTTCACCGTAAGCCAGTTGAGAAGGAATGTAGAAAATAAATTTACTGCCTACGCTCATTAGCTGCACTCCTTCTGTCCAGCCGGGAATAACCCTGTTTATTTCTGTTTCCCAAGGCTCACGGTCATAGGAACTGTCAAAAACCGTGCCGTCAACAAGCCGTCCTTCGTAATGTACAAGTACTGTACTGTTGGACGAAGGTTTTTTTCCTGTTGTTTCATTAATAATTTCATATTGAAGCCCGCTGGCGGTAATTTTAACGCCCGGTTTTTTGGCATTTTCCGCAAGAAAGGAATTTTCCGCCTGTTTTGCTCCGGCATTTTTTTCTTCCGACATTTTTGTAAAAGCCTTATCAAGCAATTCGCTGACTTCTTCCATGCTAAACCGTGTTTTTCCGCCTGTCAGATTGTCTTTAAAACCTTTGACAAACTCGTCAATGTTGGGATTCATGCCGCTTGAATCAATCCAGTTTTTTAAGTCTGCGCCAAAGTACATACCAAGCGCATAAGAAGTATTTCCGTCCATAGTTTCCTGCGCCGCGCCGGAAGCGGAATTTTTATCTTTACAGCCCCAAATAAGGATTGACGCAAATAGGACAGATAATATTTTTACAGGTTTGTTGTTCATTGCTGTAGTATAGAGTGTTTTTGGGGTTATGAATAGGGTTCGCATTGCCTTAAAGTAAAAACTAGGTGAAATGAACCTTGCTTTTTTCTATATTAAGGTATAAAATTTCTTAAAACTATCCCCATTATATTAAGAGGAATAAAAATGGCTGAAAAAAACAAAGTGATGATTGACGGTAATAATGCAGCCGCCTATGTGGCGCATGCTCTAAGCGAAGTAATTGCGATTTATCCGATTACCCCTTCCAGTCCTATGGGGGAATTTTCCGATGAATTTTCCGCTCAGGGGCGCAAGAATATTTGGGGAACTATTCCCGATGTTGTAGAAATGCAGTCCGAAGCCGGAGCGGCTGCGGCAGTACACGGAGCCTTGACTACAGGCGCGCTGTCCGTTACTTTTACAGCTTCTCAGGGTCTCTTATTGATGATCCCTACCATGTACAAGGTTGCAGGTGAATTAACTTCAACTGTTTTCCATATATCTGCCCGTGCTTTGGCTACTTCAAGTCTTTCAATCTTCGGCGACCATCAGGACGTAATGGCGTGCCGCCAGACAGGCTGGGCTATGCTTGCTTCCAACAATGTTCAGGAAGTAATGGACATGGCGTGTATTGCCCATGTTTCGACCCTGCGTTCCCGCGTGCCGTTCCTTCATTTCTTTGACGGTTTCCGCACCAGTCATGAACTGCAGAATATAGAAGAAATCTCATATGACATTATGCACCAGATGATCGATGACGATCTTGTTACCGCTCACAGGACAAGAGGTCTTACCCCAGAGAAACCCAGTATTCGCGGAACAGCCCAGAACCCCGACACATATTTCCAGAGCCGCGAAGGCGTGGACAAGTATTATGAAAAAGTCCCCGGCATCGTTCAGGCGGAAATGGACAAATACGCGAAACTGACAGGCAGAGCTTACCATATCTTTGATTACTACGGCGCGAAAGACGCTGAGAATGTCATCATCATAATGGGTTCCGGCGCCGACACCTGCGAAGAGACAATCGACTACCTTAACAGCAAGGGCGGAAAGACCGGCTTGCTAAAAGTAAGGCTTTTCCGTCCGTTCGACGCAAAGCTTTTTGTAAAAGCTCTGCCTTCTTCGGTTAAAGCCATTGCCGTCTTAGACCGCACAAAAGAACCGGGCGCTCTTGGTGAACCATTATATGAAGATGTCCGAACAGCTATTGCGGAAATGCAGGCAAGCGGCGAATTCAAGGCCAACCCCGTTGTACTTGGCGGACGTTACGGCTTGGGTTCAAAAGAATTTACCCCCGCGATGGTAAAAGGCGTATTTGAAAACCTTACAGGTAAAAAAATCGCCAACTTTATCGTCGGTATTAAAGATGACGTGCTCGGAAAGAGTATTGATTACGATCCGCATTTTGTATTGGAAGAAGAAGGCTTAAGCGAAGCGTTGTTCTACGGTCTGGGATCGGACGGCACGGTCGGCGCTAACAAGAACTCAATCAAGATCATCAGCGAGGCGAAACCTGAGCTTAACGCGCAGGCGTACTTCTCCTACGATTCAAAAAAATCAGGCGGTTTTACCGTTTCGCACCTCCGTTTCGGCAAGGGCCGTATCAGAAGGCCGTACCTTATAAACTCCGCTGACTTCCTCGCGTGCCACAAATTTTCCTACATGGAAATGTACGATATGCTTAAAATGCTTAAGGCAGGAGGCACTTTCCTTCTTAACAGCCCGTTTAAAGCGGCGGATGTCTGGAAGAATATCCCCGTTGAGGCACAGCAGCGCATAATCGACAAAAAATTGAAGTTTTATGTTATAGACGCCGCCGAAATCGCAATGAATACCGGAATGGGCAACCGTATCAATACAGTCATGCAGGCCGCCTATTTCAAAATTTCCGGCATATTGACCGAGGAAGAAGCGGTAAGACGCATGAAGGAACATATCGAGCACTCCTACGGCAAGAAGGGAAAAGATGTGGTTGAAAAGAACTATAAAACAGTAGATGCTTCATTGACCGCTGTTGAAGAGGTAAAATATCCTTCTAAGACCGAAGGCGATATCCACATGAAAAAACCCTTTGCCACAGCGAAGGATTCATGGATCAAGGAAGTTCTCGGAACCATGTCTGTACAGGAAGGAGACACCTTGCCTGTCAGCAAACTTCCCGAAGACGGAACATTCCCGACAGCTACTACCCAGTACGAAAAACGATCTGTCGCAGAACGTGTTCCCATTTGGAACCCGGAAGTCTGTATACAGTGCGGTAACTGTACTGTTGTTTGTCCCCATGCCTGTATGCGCTTTAAGAACCTTACCGATGATCAGGTTGCGAAAGCGCCGAAAGGGTTTAAGACTGCTGAAATTAAACCAAAGCCGGTAGCAGGCCAGAAAGCGGCTCTTGTTATCGCCTGCGAAGACTGTTACAGCTGTGGCGTTTGTTTCAATATATGCCCCATGTCCAATAAGGGTCAGGAAAAGCCGTCGTTGTCATGGAAATCTTACGCTGACGATCACGAGTTCCACGCTGAACAAGTCGCCGTTTGGGATTACTTCCTTTCATTGCCTGAAACTCCTGCCGGTGAGCTTACATCGCCGAAAGCCCTTGCCTACAAGCGCCCGTTGTTTGAATTCTCAGGCGCCTGCGGCGGCTGCGGCGAGACTCCCTACGTTAAACTTATGTCGCAGTTGTTCGGCGACCGCGCGATTATTGCCAACGCCACAGGCTGTTCCTCGATTTACGGCGGAAACCTGCCGACAACGCCCTACTGCCAGCGCGCAGACGGACGCGGACCTACATGGTCTAACAGCTTGTTCGAGGACGCCGCGGAATTCGCGATGGGCTTCAGGCTCACAAGCGACAAGCTGGCTGTACATGCCCGCGAAATTGCCGAGAAGGCAAAGAGCGAAGGCATTGCAGCGGCAATCATCGACAAGATTCTTTCCAACAATCAGGCCGATGATGCGGCGATTGACGAACTGCGCAAAAACATAGACGAGCTTAAAGCCGCCCTTAAAAACGATTCCAGAATCACGGCGAAACTTCTCGTTTCGTTAGCTGACTATTTTGTAAAACGTTCAGTGTGGGCGTTCGGCGGCGACGGCTGGGCTTACGATATCGGTTTCGGCGGTCTGGATCACGTTATCGCTTCCGGCAAGAACGTAAACCTTTTGTGCATGGATACCGAAGTTTACTCCAACACCGGCGGACAGATGTCCAAAGCGACGCCGGTCGGCGCTATAGCGAAATTTGCCAATGCCGGAAAGGATAACACAAAGAAAGACCTCGGCGCGATAGCGATGAGCTACGGTTATGTGTATGTTGCCAAAGTTTCAATGGGCGCGAACATGAATCAGGTAATCAAGGCGTTCCGCGAAGCGGAATCCTACGATGGTCCGTCGCTTATAATCGCGTACTCGCACTGTATAAACCATGGGATTGACATGAGCAAGGGATTGGAGCAGGGCAAGGCGGTTGTAACAAGCGGTCTTTGGCCGTTGTACCGTTACGATCCGAGACTTAAGGATCAGGGAAAAAATCCCTTCCAGCTTGACTCCAAAGAAGCGACCACAAGCATTGAAGACTTCATGTATAAGGAAGTCCGCTTCAAGAGCCTGAAAGCCGCCAGCCCAGCCCGCGCCGATGCGTTGCTTGCGAAAGCAAAATCGCATGCTGAACGGGTATGGAAAGAGTACAAGTATATTGCGGATAGACCGTTCTAGGGAACAGGAGCTAAAAGTAAAAAAAGAGGAGCAGGAAATTCTTGCTCCTCTTTTTTTTAGCGGCAATTTATGAAGGCATGATTTTTATTGATTAAGGGAGTTTTATATGAAATTGGCGGGAAAAACAGACAAGGTTCTTTACGGCGGAGATTATAATCCCGAACAATGGCCGAAGGAAATTTGGAAAGAAGATATGCGTCTCCTGACTTTGGCGGGAATCGATATAGTCAGTATCAATATTTTCAGTTGGGCGGCTTTACAGCCGTCTGAGGATGGATACAATTTTTCCGTTTTGGACGATATTGTTGAAACTGTAAGCGCTGCGGGAATGAAAATATGTTTTGGCACTGCGACTGCGACACACCCTGCATGGATGGCGCGTAAATATCCCGAAGTTCTTCGTACAAATACGGACGGCTCAAAACGAAAATTCGGCGACAGACAGAACTCCTGTCCTAACAGCAGTATTTACCGTCTTTATTCAAGCAGGCTTGCGCGTAAGCTGGCCGAGCGTTATGGGAAACTGGAAAACCTTGCCGCATGGCACGTGTCAAATGAATACGGCGGCTATTGTTTCTGCGATAATTGCCAGACTGCTTTCAGAAAATGGCTTACAAGAAGGTATAAAACGATTGAAGCGCTGAACGAAGCGTGGAACACTTCTTTTTGGGGGCATACTTACCATGACTGGGACGATATTGTAATTCCGAGTCATTTGGGAGGAGAATGGCAGCACAACCGCACTTCCTGCCAGATACAGTCAATTGATTACAGGCGTTTTAATTCCGACAGTCTTTTGGAATGTTTCCTTGCTGAGGCAAATGTCCTTAGAGAAATTACTCCGAATATTCCCGTAACGACAAATATGATGGGAACCTTTTGGGATCTGGATTATTTTAAATGGGGAAAGCATGTTGACTTTATTGCATGGGACAATTATCCCTGGCCTGACTGTCCGTATACGCGCACCGCAATGAGCCACGCCCTTATGCGCGGCTGCGGAAACGGAAAACCGTTTTCACTTATGGAACAAACTCCCAGCGTAACAAACTGGCAGCCCTACAATGCGCTTAAACGCCCGGGAATAATGCGCCTTTGGAGTTATCAGGCTCTTGCGCACGGTTCCGATACCGTAATGTTTTTCCAGATGCGCCGTTCCCGCGGCTGCTGTGAAAAATTCCACGGAGCGGTAATTGACCACTACGCAACTGAAAATACGCGGGTATTCCGCGAAGTTGCCGCTTTGGGAGAAGAACTAAAAAAACTGGGCAATGCGTTTTTGGACAGCGTTCTTGTTTCCGAAGTGGCGGTTCTTTACGACTGGGACAACTGGTGGGCGGCGCAGCTGTCGGCAGGTCCGACTGTCGACATGAACTATCCCGAAGAAGTTTACAGATATTACAATGCGATTGCGAAGCAAAATATTTCCGTAGATGTAATAGGCGTTGACACTCCTCTTGAAAAATACAAGGTTCTTTTTGCGCCGGTGCTTTATATGATAAAACCCGGGTATGCGGAAAAATTGAAAGCCTTTGTTAACAACGGCGGCGCGCTTGTTACTACCTATTTTTCCGGCATGACGGACGAACGCGATCTTATAACGCAGGACGGCTATCCGGGAGAACTGCGTTCTCTCTGCGGTATCTGGATAGAGGAGACAGACGCTTTAACTCAGGGCAAAACTAACGGCTTTGTGATAAAGAACGCCCCGTGGGATAAAACCGCCCTTGCAGGAACGTGGAAGGCGGAAATGTTATGCGACATTATCCACAGCGAAGGCGCGGAAGTAATCGCGGTTTATGAAAGCGATTTTTATGCGGGAACCCCTGTCCTGTGCCGCAATAAATACGGCAAGGGGCAGGTTTGGTATTTAGGCGCAAGGCCGGAAGCGGCATTGCTGGAGCGTACAGCTGCCCTTATTTGCAATGAAAGCGGAATAAAGCCGGTATTCCCCGCGCCGGAAGGTATTGAAGCGACGCGCCGTGTAAAGGACGGAAAGGAAATAATCTTTGTATTGAATCACAACAAGGCGGATACGGAAATTGTTATTCCCTTTGCCTGCCGTGATTTACTTACGGAAAAATCTTTTACAGCTTCACAGAAGTTTACTTTGCTGGCGGCAGGCGTGTTGATTTTACAGCACAGCGCCTAAGAATTTGGTTGGGAGATGCCGGGTTGTTTTATAATTTTTTTATTGTTTCAATATCAAGCCCGGTAATTTCGTGAATCATTTCAACAGACAGACCTTTCGCCAGCGCATTTTTTGCTATTTCGAGTCTATCCTTAGCCATACCTTCAATTAAGCCTTCAGCATGACCTTCTTCACGACCTTCAGCTATACCTTGAGCAAGCCCTTCCTCACGACCTTCAGCAAGCCCTTCCTCACGGCCTTCAGCCATACCTTCTTCTCGGCCTTCCTCACGACCTTGAGCGTGACCGTCTATCCTTGCCTGCTCGAATAAGTTCCGCTCGTCCGCTTTCCAGAGGTTTTTGTGAAACTGTATGTCCCGCCATTTCTCCAATAACGACATCTTTTTAGCGCAAAAAACAGGCTTTTCAAGTTCAGGGTATCTTAACGCCAACATTTCATATTCCTCCTTCTCCGTACACTTAAAAAACTTAAGCCACGGCCATACCGTTCTGTCAACGGTTTTAGGCAACTTCGGTAATTCAAGTATAATTACCCTCAGCAATTTTGTAAAGGAACGGTTTTCTTCGTTTCTTAGCTCGTATACGTTAATGTACGAGCTTTCTTCTTCCAGCAAGTTGTGATTACAGATGACGATACTTATTACCTGATGCAGTTCACTGTAATCTTCACCCCATTTAAGCTGATCTCCGATGAGCCGTGAAGCATAGTAGAGTATTCTGCTTCTAAGGTTGTTTCTTTTTTCCACTTGCAGTTCGATGTGGATAATTTTTCCCGATTTGGTACTGAGTTTCAGGTCAACAACGCCTGATTTCTCTGTTCGGAATACTTTGCGTAATAATGGGCTTACAACAGTGAGCTTATCGTAATCGTCTTCTGGAATATCAAGCAGGGTTTTGAGGAAATTCTTGGTTATGTCGATGTTTTTCTGATTACCGAATATTTCCGAGAAAACATAGTCATAAAGCGGTGAAATCATTTTAACCTCCGCACGATTTAAGCGTTACAGCTATATGGGCACGGAGGCGTTATTTTGCTTTACCGGAAATAGAATTTTATACCGTACATCAGTTTTTACCCCTAAACTTATTGTTCAAATTCAGGCTAAATTTGCCCCTTAATTATTTAGTGCAGCCGACAGGCGATTCAACAGCTATGCTGTACAGGGGTAATTTTTACGAAAAGACACTGATCACAGACTAGAAAATTACAAAAAAAAATTGTAACCAACACTGTTCTGGAAAGTTTTACTTAATAAGAAAAGTGTAAAATACTATTTTTTTATTGAAAAATCAGACATTTTTTAGTAAAAAAATACAAATATTTGAAAAAATGTAAAAAGAATCTCCACAAATTTTTGAAAAAAAAATATTTTTTAAATTTTTTTTAAAAAATCTCATAAATCTATTGACAAAATTTATAAAATAAGGATATATTATGACTAAGGATAAAGGGGGAACTAAGTAACCGTAGGTTGCTTCCCCCTGCAAAATTTAGGAGGATTCTAAATGAAAAAAATTCTCGTAGTATTATTAGTTCTTGTTGCAGCGACAGGAGTATTTGCGCAGGAAGGCGAATGGTCGTTGGGCGGCAATGTCGAAATCGGCGCTTTTGTTGATTTTTCTGCGGATGATATAGTTGCCTCTGGTTCAACTTATAATTTTCCGTATGCCGGTTGGGGTCCAATACAGGGCACATTAGGTATTGGGTATACTTTGGATGCGCTTAAAGTAGGACTTACGTTCAGTACCTCTAGAGATGAAATAGTTTGGGGCGATATTTCTTATGACGGCGGAAATTACGCACTCGCAGCCTATTCAGACTTAACAAAATTGATTCAGGGGACTGGCGACCAACAAAGGCTCTGGGGTTATTACAAACTTTTAAATGAAATGGTTACCCTTGAAGCAGCTTATAGAGGCCCTGATAAATTTTACTGGGAATCTGATACAACCGGCGCTCTTGTCAAATATACATCGTCCCTTGGTAGTAACTATTATACAAGTTGGCCCCATGCTCAATGGGGTACAGGTAACGCATTTACCGAACAACCTTGGGCTACCACTAATACTTTCAGTGGAACTGATAAGCAAGACTATATATTAGCCGATGTCACCCTGTCAAACCTTGAATTTGGCGTTATGCTGCCTCATATTTTCCCCAGCCTTGGCTTGGGCGGTACTACCTCAAATCTTCTTGAAAATACTATGAAAAAGGCAGTTGTCGGTCTCAAATTTAACATGCAGCCTGTTGAAGTCGCCGCGCAGTTCCAAATGGGTAATTACGGCGTTTATTTCGGCGGTAGATGGTTTATCGGTCCTGTAACAGCCGGCTTAAGCTTCAGCGGTATTCTTGATCCTGATGCTCCGTCAAAAGTGATGAGATTCGGCGGCGGCGTTGAGTACAATCCGGGAGTATTCGGAGCTTGGATAAAAGCATTTTATGGAACGGAGAAATTGACTTCAGGTGATCGAGGTACCCAAATTGGTATTGAACCCGGTTTCTTCTACAATGTAATTCCTTCACACCTTCAGTTTAAAACCAGTGTTGGTTTCTACTTCACTGGCGGAAAGACAGGCGGTGTAAAGAATGATTTAGAAGTTGGCTGGGCGGTACAGCCGGAGCTTTTCTGGAACTTCCTTGGGACCGGAGCAGGCAGCTACTGGAGCTATGGAACTGGTATGATCGTCAGGTACAGACTTTTAGCTGATGAAGATGGTATGGGTAAAACCAACGCTCTTGACGTTAACTTTAAGTTTAGTTACTAATTCTGCTTTATGCGGATAAAAAGGCTGTCCGAAAGGACAGCCTTTTTTGCTTTTTGGGGAGATATTTACGGATATGTTATGTGCCGTTGGTTTTATCTAACCCATGTAAAAATGATATTTTCATTTTTTTCAATATTAACTTTTCTAATTTTTTATTTGTTGTTAATTTCTTTAAGTTATACAATTTGCAGAACTACTTTTTTGGAGTCTCTATAAATTCGTCAATAAACCTTAAATTCTTTCCTTGTAAACTTGAATTAATTAATGGACAAACCCCTTTTCTACAATGAGGAACAATACAGAATCTTGACATAAATAATTCAAATGATGATCTCGATATAGACCGAATATGAGCATCATATAAAAAGTCCTTAAAAAAACCTAAATCATTATTAATAGTTATTTCAAGAAAACAATCATTATCTGACAGTTTCTTTTTTTTATGCTCGCATTCATTAAAGTTACAATGTTTTTGTATTGCACATGAACTCAGCATTATTCTTATTAAATTATAAGCAGTAACTTCATTAAAGTAATCCATTATATATTGATCTTCTTCTGGAACAGTTATACTATCTTTTTTGGTAAAGATATGAAAAGGTTTTAACACACAACACCAATACATGAAGCACCCTGCTCGACGGTGTATATATGGGTTAAAAGAATTAATTTTTATACCATATATTTCCATACTATCAAGAGATGCTTCATATTTAGGGACTTTTTTTAATATTGATAAAAGCCGTTTCTGTCCAAAAACATCTCTCGTATATTTTATTAGCACTTGTTTTAAAGCAAGATAATCAATATACATTTTACATTCTTTTAGAAAAGGTTTTCTGTTAGCAATTCCTCTCCAGCTATTTGTAACTACATTATATATTCTATCAAAAATTTTATTAATATCATTCAGAACAAATTCATTTTTTACTAATATATATATGTTTTTATCATCTCTCTTATAAAGAACATCATTTAATAATAAATCAGATAAACATATTATCACTTTTATTCCTCTTATTAAAATAATTATCCTTTACAAAAAAGTAAAAAAAACGGGGAATCTAAATTATTACTGATATAATAATAATTTAGATTTCCCCGGCGCATTACAGTTCGATAGTACTTCCAAAATTGGATTCTTGCTTTACCGTTTTAGGTACTTGATAAACACGTATTGTGTTGACATCATCCGTAGGATTATGTTTACTTTGTTGACCAGAGATAATCTTATTCCCATTATAATCCCCTCGCCGCTTGTTAACCGTAATACCTATTCTTCGACCTGCGTCTGATTTCTTACCATTTTTCGTCATTTGAAAACTCCTTGAAAATCATGCACAACAATTAAACTCTATATTATGGACATAACATGTCCTTAATAACAAATTTCAAGGGGTTTTATAGATCACTCCTTGAGCATAGACCTCAAGGAACCAAAGATTTTCCATATCCCCCAACCCCAATCTCTGAAAAACCTTATATTTATAATTATAAAATATTTTTAAATATAGGATATTATAGCCACAGGCTGTAAAAACGTCAATTGTTTCTATTCCGTCGTTTTTGTAGGATTTTATCGCATTTGTGGACTACCATCAACAAGAATTAAAATCCAGCTATACTTCCCGTAAATTCCCCCTATTTTACTGCTTACACAAATGCTTACACTAATAAAATAAAATCGCTAAATGCTGATATTTCAACACAATCGAAGGGATTTTTTTCAAGAAACAAAACCGTAGGTTGCTTCCCCTTGCAAAATTTAGGAGGATTCTAAATGAAAAAAATTCTCGTAGTATTATTAGTTCTTGCTGCAGCGACAGGAGTATTCGCGCAGGATGGAGAATGGTCGTTGAGCGGCAATGTCGAAATCGGTGCCCTTGTTGATCTTACAGGTGACGACGTATTTATATATGGTCAGACATATAATCTGCCGTATAATGGCTGGGGTCCAATACACGGCGTATTAGATGTCGGTTATCAAAGAGACCAGCTCTCTTTAGGACTTGGTTTCCATTCCTCAGAAAACAATTTTCTTAGGGGCAATGTTCAATATGACGGCGGAAATTACGCGCTCCAATGGCAGTCAAATTTACTAACTTTCTTCAAGGAGGATGATACTAATCACCAGAGGCTCTGGGGTTATTATAAACTCTTGAATGAAATGGTAAAACTTGAAGTAGCCGTTACCAGCCCTGACCAAGAGTACTGGGTTTCTGATAAAACCGGCGCTTTTGTCAGACATCTTTTGACTCTTCCTAATATTCCTGGCGGTCATGCTTCTACTAAATGGACTAAAGGTTTTGCGTTAAACGACCAGCCTTGGGCTACCAATAAGACTTACGCTTGGGTTGACCGTGATGACTACCTGTTAGCCAATGTTAACCTTTCAAACCTTGAATTTGGCGTTATGCTACCCCATGTTTTCGGTTGGGGCGATAATCAGGATGGCATAAATGGTAATGATCAAGGCGCCGCAATAAATCTTCTTGAAGGCGTTATGAAAAATACGCTCGTGGGTTTCAAATTTACTATGCAGCCGGTTGAAGTCGCCGCACAGTTCCAGTTTGGCACTTACGGCGTTTATTTCGGCGGCAAATGGTTTATCGGTCCTGTAACAGCCGGCTTAAGCTTCAGCGGTATTCTTAAGCCCGATGATCCGATTAAAAAGATAAGATTCGGCGGCGGCATTGAGTACAATCCTGGAGTTTTCGGAGCTTGGATAAATGGCTTTTATGCATTGGATGGTAGTACTAATGACCGAAATACCCAAATTGGTATTGAACCCGGTTTCTTCTACAATGTAATTCCTTCACACCTTCAGTTTAGAACCAATGTTGGTTTCTACTTCTCTGGCGGAAAGGTAAACGCTGATACAAAGAAAGATTTAGAAGTTGGCTGGGCGGTACAACCGGAGCTTTTCTGGAACTTCCTTGGAACCGGAGCAGGCAGCTACTGGGCTTATGGAACCGGTATGATCGTAAGGTACAGGCTTTTGGCTGATGGTTCTGCGTGGGGTGCTACTGTGCCAGGTTCTGGTAGAATGGGTAAAACCAACGCTCTTGACGTTAACTTCAAGTTTAGCTTCTAATTCTGCTTTATGCTGATAAAAAGGCTGTCCGAAAGGACAGCCTTTTTTTTGTTTTTGGGGGGGAGAAGGGGAAATAGCGTCGATTTGTAACAGCCATATACATTATATTGAATTGACTATTTTTCATTTTTTCTGTAACTTCATTAAGTATGCTTGATTTATTAAGAGAGGTACCTATGAAAATTAATAAAATGCCGTTATTATTGCTTGTTTTATTACTTGCAGGATGTTCTTCTTTCAAAAGACAAGTAGAATTAGCTAAGCAAAGACAAATTAAATTTAAAGTAGATATGAAAACCCCAAAAGTACCGGTTGGTACTGTTGAAGCGCAATTGGATGGACAATTTACCGGATTAAAAAAGGTAAATGTAAATGTAACATATTCACCTGTTGAAGACGCTTTATGTCTTGAATTTAAGCGCAATACTGTTACTAATTACCAATTTTTTGATAGACCGGGCAGAACCGCATTTTTAAACGCGCTGGAAAAATATACGGAAGACTTCGAGGGAAAAAAACTTGTCAATAGCAAAAAGACAAAAAACAAGTATGGCAATACGGATGGTTATCTCATTTGGAGAATAACCAGGGTTTCTGAATCGAGCCATGATAGCGTAGAATTTTCTTTTGGTTATTTATTTAAGGAAAAATCACCGTTTTTTACAATTACTCAAGGAGAAGTTGTCTTTGAAGATATTTTTGCTACTGACAGCAGTAAAAAATATCTAACAAACGGCGAATTCCAGTTGTTTTTTACCAGAGCGCAATCCATGGAATTAGCTGCTTATTTTGATCAACAATTTTTACGCGGATTGACAAATATAAAACCGGAAACAAGAGAATCAAATATAGATTACGAAGATTATTAAAATTATAGCTATTAATGAATCTCTAAAAGATAAACGCAGGTATCTGATGTTTTGTTATTTGTATTACAGAAAATCGTTCTAAATGTAAACCCAAAAAGCCTCAAAAAACGCCATTTTATACGGGATATCTTCATTTTTTTTAAATGTGTAAGCAGTTATGTAAGCAGTTATGTAAGCAGTTATGTAAGCATAATAAAATTTTTTTCGTAAAAACAGGAGTGATTTTCTTAAAAATATGCCAAATTTAATTAAAATAACTTAAAAATAATTACTTTTATTCATAAATCAATTACCATTAGTTTCTCCCTCCAAAAAAGCAAAAAAGGCTGCCCTTTCGGACAGCCTTTTTATCAGCATAAGCAGAATTAGAAGCTAAACTTGAAGTTAACGTCAAGAGCGTTGGTTTTACCCATACCCTTATCACCATTATCAGCCAAAAGCCTG
>Ga0268262_10000702_pt1 | contig 43372 bp, 43 predicted proteins | sample TergutNc150P3_FD_190354 | JGI IMG/M metagenome (GOLD analysis project Ga0268262, IMG submission 190354) | Nasutitermes corniger P3 segment gut microbial community from laboratory colony in Florida, USA - Nc150 P3 (SPAdes) (version 2) | ecosystem: Host-associated > Arthropoda: Insects >...
AGTTAAATAGATAATCACGGCAGGATTTTTCTGTCCCAAACTCCTTTTCAAATTCAATTAAATCCATGGGATATATCATACCATGATTCTATTATTATTACTTGTGTCCGTCAAGTATATACCCAGTTTTTAGGTATTTATTGCACATAACTGTATTAATATGAAACAAAGACATACGCCGTTATTTTTTCCATTCACTCTTTAACAGCCTGTATTCAACTCTGTCTTTCAATTTACCTTCATGTAATGCGTATTCTTTATATTCAGCTTCTTTTATAAACCCGTTCTTTTGCATTACTTTTTCAGAACCGGTATTTTCTTTTATACAGCCGGTTGATATCCTGTATACATTGTCATCTTCAAATGCGAATTCAACTACACGTTTTAAGGCTTCTGTTACATATCCCTTATTCCAATATTTCTCATTTATAAAGTACCCTAAATGAACCAATTTTCCGTAAGGAGTATTTTTTATCACAGTATAACCAATTTCTCCGATATATTCATTAGCGGATATATCTTCCATCGCAAAAAAGTATAATTCCCTGTTTATTGAGTTTATGCTATCAATTGCCCTTTTTAAATTTTCTTTGGATTCTTCAACTGTATTCGTTTTTATATCCTGTAAATATTTCATTACATTATCATTTGAGATTAATTTATGATGATTTTCCAGATCATCAATAGCAAGGTCTCTGATTATTAATCGTTCCGTAAAAATCTTAACCATACGCCGTTATTTCTTATGTGTTTTTTCATCCAAAATGACAGTATTCCTGTATATATTATTATTGAATATACATTTATACGTTCCGCAGCGCCGAAATATTCTTTTGGCACAATATTTATTAGCATCGCTCCTGCCATTAAAATCAGCAATGTACTCAATGAAATAACACCGAGCCGCTTATGCCCTTTTACCTTTAAAAATCCAACGGTAAATAATACTAATGAAACTATCGTTAATAACACTACTAATACGGTAACAGTCATGTGCATTTTATCCTGAAAAGCGCCGGCATAGCCGGATTCAGATAATGGAAAAAATGTATATCCGAAAAATGATACAATATTCATAATACAAAATATTAATGATGAAACGGTAACGGCTTTATTTATTTTTTTACTAAAATACGCAAAAAACCCAATTGAAAAAATAACTGAACATATACCGTAAAATAATGAAAAAAGTCCTGCTATATTTTTAGACGGCGAATTTGAAGCGGTTAAATCGCTTATTGCCTGCGCAAGCGGGTTATAGCCCTCATAAAATATTTCCCCTAATATTACATGGAGAAAATAAAAAATAACCGAGAATATGCCAAATAATGGTATTAATTTGATTATTTTACCGATAATATTTACATTCATATCAGCATTATATCACAATAATGGTTATTTTGTAATAATTTTATATAATAACTTAGGCTTTTATTAAAGATATTTTATTAATTGTTTTCAGAAAGTGTTTCCAATACAGCTGTATTACAATTATCATACTTGTCATTTTTATTTACTTTTGCGCGAAAAAAATATTTTATATCGCTTTGTGTCTTTGCCAGAACATTATTAATTGTCAACAATGTGTTAATACCGTTTTTAGTTATGTACTCCTCAACATCCCATCTATTGTTTCCCTCAGAATAATCAGTATAAGACGAAATATCACCTTCCGTATCCATTGCCCAAGCGCCTTTTGATGTGGCCAATTTTCCGGTGGCGGAATAACTTAATGTATTATAAGTTCCGTCCGTCTTATATATTACAAAAAAACTGTGTGTGGTTTCTGATGTTTTTCGTACTTTATAAGATATTACGGTTCTGTTAAACGCTCTCATTGAATAATCGCTGTGGTTTTGAATAATATCTTTCAGGCTTAATATTACCTTTTTTTCATTCTCAATAGTCGAATTATTATCAAATTTTGTGACCAACACAATCCCATAAGCGTGTAAAAACGCCCTAAATGGCCCGGATACCAGTAAAAGGAAAAATAAAATAAATACCGGAAGCATAAGTATCAAAATAAATATTCTTTTTCCCGATGGTAAATTCATACAGGTTTTCCCTTATTATATCTATATTATTTTAATATTTTGTAATATTTTTTCAATGATGTTTTTACGCTCTATGGCAACAGATTGCCGTAATTTATATATAACAACCTGTTACCATTGTATTCCTATAAAAAAGCGGCGTCAATCACAATTAATTGATGACTGACACCGTTGCGTTTATTAAAAAACAGACAGCTCTACGTCATTAATTTTTGAGAATAATTCGTCTCCGCCGGTAAATGTTATCTTGTTACCTACAATGGTATAATCCGTGCATAGGGTTTTTACGCCGCCTGCCGTTTTGCCCGTGTCAATCTTAATGGTCTTCCCTGCTACGGAAGAGAGAGAGCAGTCCGCCACCGTCTCGTAAAAAGCCTTCTCACCATTATAAAACGCCCTCTCGTTACTTATATTAAGATATCCTGGTTTTGATACATTTTCATAATTTTTGTAGGTGGGCTTAAACTTTATATAGAGAGTCCCCCAACCACTCCCTTGATATCTTACATCTCCAAGAGCTTTAATATCGGCCGGCCAATCAAGAGTATTGCCACCGCCGCCGCCAGCTTTGGTTTTCTCTTCCTCTTCCTCTTCTTCATCAGCATTACTGCAACCAGCTATTGAGAAGCCAATTACCAGCACAAGCGCGATAATCCATAAAATTTTTAAAAAGTTCTTCATTAAAAACCCCTTTCTGTGAATTCTGTTCTTATGACATGAAATCACAATGATTAACCTGCTTTTTGGCAGATTTTATTCCAACGGAATAATATATTAAAAAGCGGTGCAAACTTTCGGTCCGCAAACTTCCGGTTCGGTAACCTTCGATCCTGATGACCACAGGTTTATGAACCTCCGGTTTGCGCTCCGCCTGATAAATAAAAATAATGGGTAGAGTTTTCCTTAACGCGGGGTATTGTTTTTTTTGAAATTTTATGTAAAGTTTCAAATATAAGTAAAAAAATGGAGAAATTATTACTTTTATCGGCTATCCGGCGTCTGCGGACTGTCCTAAGGACTGTCCGCAGGACAGCAGTCGTGCCATTTAAAATGACCGCTTTTTCTATACCCATTATAGTTTCTGTATACCATTGTTATTTTTGTTTGAGACCTGTAATGGATTAGAATTCGTATTGTAAAAGGAAAAACTATAATGGATTCTAGGTTCTTTTTTGCCGTTTTTTTAAGCATTTTATCGGCTCTTGCATTATCCTGTACAACACAAGCCAAAGGAAACCGGTTTTATGTTGATTTACAGAAATTTCCGCTGTACGTTAAAGCTGATTTTAACCCATCCGATGCCGTTTCTCCTGATTTGCAGGACGGTTCATGGCGTATCAAAGAACAATGGCCCGGAGCCGTTATTCGCAGGCTGGGTTTGCCCGGATTACCGAAACGTATCTTTATGTCGCCCTGGGGCAGGCCGGTGCGGGAATGGACTTTTGCGGTTCCTTTTTCAATGGACGCATCCTCATTGGACGATGACGCTCCCATAATTCCGTGTTTGTATTTGGCGTCAATCGGGATTAACTGGGAGATATACCTGAATGGGACTCTGATCAGGAAGGAAATGCATTTGGACGGCGATCGTATCATAGAACAGCGCTACGAGCGTAATGTAATCGTTCCAATAAACAACAGCCTGCTGCAAAAAGAGGAAAATGTTATTGTGTTCCGCATTGTAGGAGACCCGACTGATTATACAACCGGTTTTACATATCAATTTCCTTATTATATCGCTGACTATAATTATATAATGCGCAAACATAACGACATTGACCAAATAATTGTAATATCAATACTTGCCATACTGGGGATATACCACTTCCTGTTTTCCGCCGTTTTCCGCGAAAACCGCTATAATCTGACATGCGGGGTTTTTAACTTTGGTATGGGTTTGTATTATCTGTGGCGGACTCAATGGATACATCATATTATCCCCAATACCGCTGTTGTGATGAGGCTGGAATACTTTACGCTTTTTTTTATGATACTGGCTCTTATGGCTTATACTGACAAACTTTGCAACGCACATTACTTTATTGTAACAAAAATATACGGCGTTTTTTGTCTGATTCTGGCAGTGTCCCAGCTGTTTTTTTCACGGACTTACGGAAGTGAAGCAGCGGGCGTCTGGCAGGTTGCCGGTGTTCTGGCAATGATATGGATTTATATTTATAACATTGTTTTTCCGTTTAACCGTGAGTTGAAAAAGGGCAAAAAGTTCTCCGATATATTAGCCAATACATATCCGGGAAATCTGTTAATTTTCTTTACAATTTTTGCGTTGACAGTCGTCTTTGATCTTATTGATTCTCTTGCTATGCATTACTCGCTGGATTTAACCAGATACGGCATGGTTGTCCTTGCGTTGTCAATTACATTTATGTTATTTCGAATGTCCGTCATAAAAGACAGAGAACTAAAAGAAAAAAGCGCGCTGCTGGAAAAGGTAACTAACCCGGCGCACGCGCGTGAAAAGGTATTCAATTCATACGGTTTAACTGAACGTGAAAAAGAAGTTGCCCGGTTGATGGTAGAAGGGCTTGACAACAAGGATATCGGCGAGCGTCTTTTTTTATCCAACAGCACTGTCGCGTTTCATGTAACAAATATTTTCCGTAAATTCGGCATTATTGACGGCAAGAACAAGGGACGGGCGATGTTTTTGGTTAAACTGCTTAACTAATCAGAGACTGTCCATAAAGGACACACTTGAAATCATAGTAAACCTATTGTATAAATAGGGTATTATGAATATAAGCACAATATGCGTACACGGATGTGAAAAAAAATTCGATACAACAGGAGCTGTCGCAGTTCCCATATTCGCGTCCGCTACCTTCTCTCATCCCGGCGTGGGGCAAAGCACCGGTTTTGATTATTCCCGTTCGCTCAATCCTACCACCGTATTTTTGGAAGACACTGTCGCGGCGATAGAAGGCGGAAGCTCCGCCGTCGCGTTTTCATCCGGCATGGCGGCGGTTTCGGCTTTAATGGAACTGTTTTCGCCGGGCGACCATATCATCGCCTCAGACGACCTTTACGGCGGCACGTTCCGTCTTTTTTCGCGCATATCGGAAAAAAACGGCGTAAAATTTACTTATGCCGCCACCTTGAAAGATTTGGAAAAGGAAATAACTCCGTCCACAAAAGCCGTATTCATAGAAACCCCGTCCAATCCGATGATGCGCGTAACGGACATTGCGGCGGCAGCGGCCGTTACACGGAAACATAAACTGCTCTTTATTGTCGATAACACATTCCTTACACCGTATTTTCAACAGCCGTTTTCCCACGGAGCCGATATTGTCCTGCACAGCGCAACAAAATATTTAGGCGGACACAATGATACTATTGCCGGGCTGTTGGTTGTAAAAGACGGCGAGCTTACGGAAAAATTAAGATTTATCGCGAAAACAACCGGAGGGTGTCTCTCTCCCTTTGACAGTTTTTTGATTATCCGCGGAATCAAAACGCTTGCCGTCCGCATGGAACGCCAGCAGGAAACCGCCTTAAAAATCGTGCATTGGCTTTTGGAACAGAACGCTGTAAAAAAAGTGTATTATCCCGGATTAAAAGAACACCCTGATTATGAAATATCCCGCAGGCAGACAAGCGGTTTCGGCGGCATGATTTCTTTTTCCGTGCAAGATGGGCAGACGGCGGTGAAAATACTGGAAAACGTAAAAGTTATAAAATACGCCGAAAGTTTGGGCGGCGTGGAAAGCCTCATTACTTACCCGATGCTTCAGACGCACGCCGACCTTCCCGAAAGCGAGCGCAGCGCGCGGGGTATAGACGAGCGTTTGCTGCGCCTGTCAGTCGGGCTTGAAGCTGCTGATGATTTAATCGCGGATTTAAAACAGGCTTTCAGGTAACAGTATATGAAATATGATTTTGACCGCGTAATAGACAGAAGCAATTCTTACAGCATCAAATATGAACCTTCATGGCGCGGAAAGCCCGAAGACGTACTCCCCCTATGGGTTGCCGATATGGATTTCGCCTCTCCGCCCTGCGTGCAAGACGCCCTTATCAGCCGCGCCGAACACGGAATCTTCGGGTACTCCGAACCTGACGCGGAATATTTCAATGTTACGCGCAAATGGTTCGAGGATCATCATAACTGGTCACCTCAGCGCGATTGGCTGACTGTTACTCCGGGAGTGGTAAACGCCCTGTACATTGCCGTCCGCTCGTTAACGCGGCCGGGAGACGGCATTGTCATACAGCAGCCGGTGTATTATCCGTTTGAGTCGAGCATAAGAAAAACCGGACGGCAGCTGCTGGTCAACGAACTTGTGTACGGCGACGGGCATTACAGCGTGGATTTTCAGGACTTTGAGGAAAAGCTCAAACAGGCGAAAATGTTCATTTTGTGCAATCCGCATAATCCTGTCGGACGTGTCTGGAAGACCGAAGAACTTACGCGCATGGGAGAAATATGCCTTCGCCACGGCGTAACTGTCATCGCCGATGAAATCCACCAGGACTTTATTTTCCCCGGCAACAGGCACATTGTATTTGCCGCGTTAAATCAGGATTTTGCGGACATAACCGTTACCTGCACTTCTCCGTCCAAAACCTTTAACCTTGCGGGATTGATGAGCGCGAATATTTTTATTTCCAACAAGGAACTGCGCGAAAAATTTAAAGAGGAGTATGGATGCTCCGGTTTAAGTCAGCCGGGAATAATGGGGCTTATCGCCTGCAAAGCCGCGTATGAAAACGGCGCACAGTGGCTTGAACAGCTTATGGATTATCTAGCTGATAATATCTCTTTCCTTAAAACATATCTTTGCGAACATATTCCCAAAATAAAACTTGTTGAACCGGAGGGAACGTATCTTGCGTGGCTTGATTTTAACGCGTTTGGGATTCCGGCTCAAGAACTGGATGAAACTATTACCCGAAAAGGAAAAGTATGGCTGAGCGCAGGCTATACTTTTGGGAAAGGCGGCAAAGGCTTCGAGCGCATTAATGCCGCCTGTCCGCGCTATGTTCTGCATAACGCGCTGGATAGGTTAAAAAGTATTGACTGGGAAAGTATAGAGAGGGAGTAGGATAATTTGTAAGCGTACTTGATACCGGAAGGTAAATTAAACGGCGTTTGATAATTTATTTAGCTAAGAATATTTATTTTTCTGGATACTGTTATACCGTTGACTGTCCATTACTGATAATCAATTATAGTCCCCTTGACATAAGAACATTCAAAAGTTACAGTAACTTAGACTTTGCCGGAATTTAACCGGTAAAAATGGGAAAGAGAAGATTCCCCCACCGGAGAGATGCGAGAGCGGTTGAATCGGGCGGTCTCGAAAACCGTTGTGTTCGTAAGGACACCGAGGGTTCGAATCCCTCTCTCTCCGTCAATTGTTTCAGGAATTGAAACAAAGTTATTTGATAAAAAATGTTGGATAGAGAGATATACTGAGGGATTCGAAACGAAGCGCTCCTGTAAAGATTTCAAGGCGAAGCCTTGCCTTGAAAAATGTTAGCGCAGGAAGCGCTGAGGAGCGCGAAGGCGGACTGAAAACCCGAAGCAGGATGCTGAGGGTTGGAAGTCGAATCCCTCTCTCTCCGTCAATTGTTTCAGGAATTGAAACAAAGTTATTTGATAAAGAATGTTGGATAGAGAGATATACTGAGGGATTCGAAACGAAGCGCTCCTGTAAAGATTTCAAGGCGAAGCCTTGCCTTGAAAAATGTCAGCGCAGGACGCGCTGAGGAGCGCGTAGGCGGACTGAAAACCCGAAGCAGGATGCTGAGGGCTAGAAGTCGAATCCCTCTCTCTCCGTCAATTGTTTCAGAAATTGAAACAAAGTTATTTGATAAAAAATATGGAGAGATGACCGAGCGGCCGAAGGTGTACGATTGGAAGTCGTATGTACCCGGAAGGGTACCGAGGGTTCAAATCCCTCTCTCTCCGAAAATTTATTTAATAGTGTAAAATTTTACCACTAATAAATAAATTAAAGATTAGTGATAATATTGAGGGATTTGAAACGAAGCGTTCCTGTGAAAAACCCAAGGCGTAAGCCTTGCCTTGAATAATGCGGCGCAGGAAGCGCCGGGAACGCGTAGGCGGGAGTGTAAGGAGCGACAGGATGTCGCGACTGGAACTCCAAATTCCTCTCTCTCCACAATTGGTAATTGAGGGATTTGAACCGAAGCGTTCCTGTGAAAAACCCAAGGCGTAAGCCTTGCCTTGAATGATGCGGCGCAGGAAGCGCCGGGAACGCGTAGGCAGGAGTGTAAGGAGCGACAGGATGTCGCGACTGGAACTCCAAATCCCTCTCTCTCCGTTGTTAAAACTACGAAGGAGTGGTTGTATATGGAAGAACAAGTAAAAGCCGTATTGGAAAATGTACGGCCGTCTTTACAGGCGGACGGCGGGGATGTTGAATTTGTCTCTGTAGACAATGAAGGAACTGTCTCGGTAAAACTTACCGGAGCCTGCGGTCATTGCCCGATGTCTCAAATGACCTTGAAAATGGGAATCGAAAATTACCTTAAAAAGGAAATACCGCAGGTTAAAGCCGTAGTCGGTGTCTAAACCGGACGATTCTCTTCAAAACAGCTTTCTGCCGGTCTGCCGCCGCGATATGGACGAGCGCAGCTGGAAAGAATGTGATTTCATCTTTGTTTCAGGCGACGCCTATGTAGACCATCCTTCTTTTGCGGCGGCGATTCTGTGCCGCGCTTTGGAAGCGGCCGGTTTTCGCGCCGGAATAATTCCCCAACCTGACTGGAAAAATCCCTCATCATATACCGTATTGGGAAAGCCGCGCCTTGCTTTTCTGGTCGGCGCGGGCAGCATGGACTCCATGGTCGCCCATTATACCTCCTTAAAACGCAAACGCTCCGATGACGCGTATTCGCCTACAGGGAAAAACGGACTGCGCCCCGACCGCGCCACTTTGGTTTATGTTGAGGGGATACGGCGCGCGTATAAGGATGCGCCGGTAATCATCGGCGGAATTGAAGCAAGCCTTCGCCGTTTTGCCCATTACGATTACTGGTCCGACACTGTGCGCCGCTCGATTTTGCTTGATTCAAAAGCGGATATGCTTGTTTTTGGAATGGGAGAAAAGCCGCTGTTAAGCATAGCGCGCCGGTTAGCGGAAGGTGAATCAATAGACAATATTCGTAATGAGAAGGGAACTTGCGTCCGTGTTCATGGAAGAGCGGCTGTCGATCAATGGAAAGACGTGTGTTTTCTTCCAAAATATGAAGCGATAAAAGAAAAAGACGAGGTTTCTTTACACGCTTACGCGGAACATTTTATGCTGCAGAAACAAAACGCCGATCCTTTAACGGCAAAACCGCTGGCGGAGGAAAATGACGGGGATCGCTGGGTTATTCAAAATCCCCCCGCCCTGCCCCTTTCAAGCAAAGAACTGGATAATTTGTACGAACTTCCCTTTACGCGCAAAGCACACCCAATGTATGACGGGCAAGGCGGAATAGACGCTCTTAAAGAAGTTTCCTTTTCTTTGATTTCCAGCCGGGGCTGTTTCGGCGGCTGCTCTTTTTGCGCGATTACCGGTCTCCAGGGACGCTCTGTCGTCGGGCGCAGTAAGGAAAGCCTTCTCCGTGAGGCGCGCACTCTTGCCGCGCGTCCCGACTTCAAGGGATACATTCACGATGTCGGAGGACCTACCGCAAATTTTTTCCGGCCCGCCTGCGAAAAGCACGAGCGCGGCGGTTTTTGCGTAAACAGGGAATGTCTGTATCCGCAGCCCTGTCCCAAGTTAAAAGCGAATCATGATCAATATATAAAAACATTAAAAGCGCTGCGCGGAATTCCGGGCATCAAAAAAGTTTTTATCCGTTCCGGCATCCGCTTCGATTTTATTCAACATGATAAAAAACACGGAAAAGAATTCCTGGAAAACCTGTGCGAATTTCATGTGAGCGGGCAGCTAAAAGTCGCTCCGGAACATATCTGCGAAAATGTGCTGGACGCGATGGGCAAATGCCCTCATTCAAATTATGAAGATTTCAAAAAAGATTTTACGGCTGTAAACAAACGGCTTGGATTAAAACAATACCTGCTGCCCTACTTTATAACTTCCCACCCGGGCTCCGGCATGAAGGAAGCGGAAGAACTTGCGCGATACTTAAAAAAAACGCGCTTTGCCCCGGAACAAACGCAGGATTTTTATCCCACCCCTGGAACCATGTCTACCGTGATGTACCGCACAGGACTCGATCCCAGAACCATGAAACCGATATATGCCGCCAAAGGGGACGCGGAAAAACGCAGGCAGAAGGAGTTACTGCGGTTTAAAAGATAATCCTCTGTGTTTAAAAATGGTACAAACCAAGAACAATTTTACCGGTTCTTTCATTTATCAATATTTTTTGTTTATCAAAATTTCTCGATGGATATCCTTTTCCGAAATAGTTGGAAATACCGATTTTTTCTTTTGGTATCCCCAAAAGTCCGTTATCAAGTTTTTTATTGTTATTTGCGTCCTGAAACGCAAATATTACGAATTCTCCGCGCGGCAGCGATACTTCCTTAATTATCGAAGTTTTATCGTCCTGTAATTCAACCGCCATATCAGGTTCTTCTTTCCTGAAACTTTCACCGGAAAAAAATGCCGCTAAATAAACTTTACCGCCGTTAATAACAATATTGGTAACTTCCACAGTAATATTTACGGAATTTCCGGCTTGTGAAAAGCATAAACCGCAAACGGCAAAACTCAATAAGAAAATAAAAATTGCTTTTTTCATAATCTCCATATAGGAATAAATAAAAAACGGAATATCAGGTTACACTACCGTCTTTGAAATGCTCCCGCCACACCCGCTCTATGCCGGATAAGGTTTTTTCGCGGTTTATCTGAGTTTTTAGGTAATTCCCCCATTTCAAATTGTCGCAGAAAAAGCCGAAAAACCGTATTGCTCTGGAAAGGTGAAAATCGGGCGGCTGGTATTGGGCTAAAAGCTCAAGAAAACGAAGTCCGGTTTCTTCGATATTGGGGACAGAGCTTGAAGCCGGGGACAGAGCCGCCCGTGCGCGGGAAAAAATCCACGGCTGGCGAACTGCGCCGCGTCCTACCATTACAGCGTCGCAGGGACCTGCCGCCCGTCTTACAAGCTCCTGCGCGTCGGCTATGTCCCCGTTTCCGGCTACGGGGATTTTCAATTCTTTCCTTAAAGCGCCGACATATTCCCAGCGGGCAAGGCGTTTAAATTTTTCCGTAACCAGCCTGGGGTGGAGGGTAATAAGTTCTGTCCCCTCATCTTCAAGACGTCGGCAGAACCGCACTAAATAATCAAAGTCATCTTTAAAACCGATACGTAATTTTACGCTCAAACGGCGCTTTACAAGCGGTCTGACATGGGAAATAAGCTCTCCAGCGCTGTCAATAGAAGCCATCCAGGCGGCTCCCGAGCCTGTTTTTCGGATTAATGGAGCGCTGCAGCCCATATTTATGTCAATTCCGGCACATTCCCGCCTGTCCAAAAGAGCCGCGGCTTGGGAAATTTGTTCAATATCCGAGCCGACAACCTGAAAAACGACTTTTTCAGGCTTCGGACCGGCATCAATATACCATTTTTCGTAAGTACCGCCCGCTAAAAGGGCTCCTGCGCTTATCATTTCGGAAAAATAACAGTCGCAGCCTCCGAAAAGTTCAATTAACTCCCTTAACGCCCTATGGCTTATCTCAGCCATCGGCGCAAGTAAAAATGGCGTACCCATAAAATTTCTCCTAAAAAGTGGTTATTTTTAACTCTTTATAAAAGTTTTATTGACGATAATAAAAGTACAGTATTGACATACTTGACTAAATATTAATTATAGCATAATATTTGATCGGAGGAGCGTACCACATGACTGCAAAGAATGATATGCCCAATATCAATGAAAAAGCCGCTGAGGGAATTAAACCGGAAGGTGTACCGTACCGTGTTCTAGTTGTCGATGATTCAATGTTCATTGCAAAACAGCTTGGACAGATTTTTACATCCGAAGGTTTTGAAGTAGCGGATACTGCCGCTGACGGGGCCCAGGGGTTTGAAAAATATAAGGCTATGCATCCAAACATTGATTTGGTTACTCTTGACATTACCATGCCTGTAATGGACGGCGTTTCCGCGCTGGAAAAAATCCTTGAATTTGATAAACAAGCAAATGTAATAATGGTCAGCGCCTTAGGCAAAGAGGATGTTGTAAAAAAATGCCTTTTAATGGGAGCCAAGAGCTACATTGTAAAACCGCTGGACAGAAAAAAAGTGCTTGAGAGAGTCGTTACAGTTTTAAAACGGTAATAACATCGGCTTAATAAAAATCTCATGTTTTAATTTCATTAAGGTGTATTGACGTTATTTGTCTGATTTTTCATAAAATCTTTCCGTGTATCTTTAATTAGGGTATAATAAGATCGATGCTCTCATCTAATCATTCAGTTTGTTTATATAACGGAACTGTCTTCACCGGTTTTGCGACAATGGAAAATTGCGCGGTATTGGTCGAAGACGGGCTTGTCTCCGATGTGTTTTCGCAAAAACGCATGGAACAGCGCAATTTTGATAATTCCGTCAAATTAATAAATGTAGAAGGCGCAAATATCGCTCCGGGGTTTATCGACACCCATATTCACGGTTTCTGCGGATACGGGACGGAAGACGGAAAAACCGAATCAATTCTGGCAATGTCGCGGCTGCTTGCCGAAAACGGGGTTACGGCATTTAACCCAACTCTCTATCCCGAAAAACCGGATCAAATGCTTAAGACAATCAGGGAAATAACAGCGGCTATGGGCAGAGAGGAAGGCGCCCGTATCATGGGCCTGCATCTGGAAGGGCCTTTTATTTCACCGTCCCGGCTCGGCGTACAGAAACCGGAAACAGTGCAGCCTGTAGACCTCAATTTAATGGAACAGCTTTGCGAGGCGGCTGACGGCCATATTGTAAACATGACTGTCGCGCCTGAGTTAAAACACATGAGGGAACTTGCCCTTTTTTGCATCAAGAAGGGGATTGTGCTTCAGGCAGGGCATACAAACGCGGAATATGAAAATATGCTTGAGGGAATGCAGACGGGCATTTTACACTCAACGCATTTATTCAACGCGATGAGAAGGCTGGATCACCGAAATCCCAATGCTGTCGGCGCTGTGCTTATCCATCCGGAAATGTCGTGCGAAATAATTGCTGACGGATACCATGTTCATCCCCACCTTTTCAAGCTGCTTCTGCGAAACAAGTCGATTGACAAGATTGTGCTTATTACAGACGGCCTTAAACCTACAAATCAGAAAGAAGGGCCGTTTTTTGCCAACAACGAGGAAGTATATTTTAAAAATAACGTTTTTTACCGTAAATCCGATGATGTAATCGCGGGGTCAGGTTTAACGATGATACGGGGAATACAGAATCTGACCGAGGCAGGCTTCAGTCTTGAGGACGCCGTAAAAACCGCCTCTTCAAATCCGGCTCAAATTATGAGATACAACAATCAGGGAGCAATAATCCCGGGGCATTTTGCCGACATTACAGTATTCGATAAAAATTTTAAGGTACAATACGTAATGATTGGCGGAAGAATTGTAAAAGACTTGAAAGCATAAGGAGAAAACAATGCGGTTAATTATCCAGCCTGATCCTGAAAAAGCCGGTTTGTGGACAGCAAAGTACATAGCAAAAAAAATAAACTCCTGTTCGCAGAAACCTTTTGTGCTGGGACTTCCGACAGGTTCAAGTCCGCTGGGAATTTACCGCGAATTCATAAAAATGCACAAAGAAGGAAACCTTTCATTTAAAAATGTGCATACTTTTAATATGGATGAATATAAAGGATTGCCCGCAAATCATCCGCAAAGTTATCATTATTTTATGATGGAGAATCTCTTTAACCATGTCGATATTGATCCAAAACACATACACATTCTTGACGGAATGACAGACGATACGGAAAAAGAATGTAAACTCTACGAAGAGGCAATAACCGCGGAAGGAGGAATTGACCTTTTCCTGGGCGGCATGGGAAGCGACGGACATATCGCTTTTAACGAACCCGGCTCTTCGCTTGTCTCAAGGACAAGGGTAAAAACGCTCACTACGGAAACAAAAACAGCCAACGCCCGTTTCTTCGGCGGAGACGTATCAAAAGTGCCCGGCACAGCGCTGACAGTCGGAGTCGGTACAATTATGGACGCGCGGGAAGTTGTAATTATTGTATACGGGCAGAATAAAGCTCGCGCGCTCCGCGCTGTTGTTGAAGAAGGGATAAACCATATATGGACATTATCCTGCCTGCAGATGCATCCGAACGCGATCATTGTCTGCGATGAAGAGGCTGTAAAGGAATTAAGATCGGGAACTGTCGGCTATTTTAAGGATATTGAAGAGTTATAATATGACGCGGAATCTGAAAATCAGTTTTGTAATACTTTTTTTTGCTGTCGCCAGAATTTGTCCGGCGCAGACGGACCACCTTGCGTCATTTTCCGACCCTGCCCGCCTTTGGGAGAAAGGGATTGAACGTGTCATTGAAGAGGCTTTCAGAAAATGTTTCAGGACAAGAATCATAAACGGAAGGATAATGAATATCCGCCTGCCGTTTGCGGAAAACAATGAACGCGACATATTGCTTGAAACAGGATTGGATTTTTACGGAGGCGGCAAGGCAGGTCCGGATGTGCTATGGCCTGTAATCGAGGAAATACTTGATTCCGAAACGTTCGGGAAATATCTTTCCGATCTTTCTTCCGGCCGCGAAAAAGTTTTTATTTTTGACATACCAACGCGCAAATGGAGCGTTTCGGAAGACCTTTTTGACATCGCGAGAATGAAAGCCGGCTCTTACAGGGGGCTTCCCCACCGTCCGTATATATTGACAACAGGAAAAGGCGCTCTGGAAAGCGACGTTTACAATTACCTGTACTGTATAGGGCGCATAGGGTTGGACTGTTCGGGGTTTGTCTGGTATATTCTTTCCCACATCGGACAGCAGGGCGGCATTGATCTTGGGAGGACTTTAAGCGCGGCGCTCGGAGCTCCGCGCGGAGCCGATCCCGCAAGATACGCGGGAACCGCTTTTTTCAATTCAAGAAGCCAGCAGATAACAGCGGTTAATGACGAAATCCGCAATCTGCGCCCCGCCGACATAATCCTTTTCAGGGCGGCGGACGGAAGCATGGCGCATTCGGCGATAATACAGTCGGTCGATTTTACAAAAGGAATCATACGTTATCTGCAATGCACCGATGAAGCGCCCCTTCTTGAGCGCGGAGTCCATGAATCTTACATTTACTTTGATCCGGCAAATACGGGCGTCTCACTGAGCGATCCCGCTCTTCAATGGACGCAAAAACGCTTTGCGCCCTTTCCCGGCGAAAAAGACAGCCCCTTCTCCGATGACGGTGAACGTTACCGCGCCTACAAAGAACAGGGCGGCGGCAAGGTTGTCCGCATCAGGGCGCTTGCTCCCGCAATTGACAGGATAAACAGCAGGTAATTCCGTCAGCCGATATTTTCGTTCAGGCAGGCGGCGGCTTCTTTCCATACAACCTGATCTTTTTCGCTAAGAGTCGCAAACTCCTGCTGCCTGCCGTAAGCGGAGAACTCGATAAACTGTTCAAGTCTTGTCATTAACTGCTTGAACTTTTTCTCCTGAAAATTCCTGATCCAGACAGGTACTGTTCTCTTGCCGCCTTTTAACGTAAAAAGCAGGCCCGCATAATGGGGAGCGCACAGGCCGTCGGAGGAAAGAAAAAACTCGCGGAATTCCTTTTCTTCGGAAGAATCCCCCCCTGAATTACTGAGAAAATCCAAATATTCCTGTTCTATCTTTTCCCGTTCAACACAGACAGGACACCTTCCTTTCGGACGCCAGAAATTCTTTCTCTCAAAAGATTCGAGCCTGTCCTCCAGAATATCGCGGCTCAGGATAGCGACCGCAAGCCCGTCCCGAAAAGAAATAAGATTTCTTGAATGGAAGGAACAAAAACCGCCGGCGGCGCGGTAAAGAGCGCGGAATCCCCTGTCTGTTATATGTTCAAACAAAGTGTTGTCTATGTACCGGTCAGCACGGTCGCTTACAATCCGGCAAAGCGGGCATCCCGGTTTTTCACACGCCTTCTGGAGTTCAAAAAAATTGATATGTTTTTCAATAGCCATTTAATTTTCAGGATTTTTGCCATTCAGCCCGGAGGCCATGACAGTTCCCTTCCTCCAAGAAAATGAATATGCAGGTGGTCTACAGTCTGTCCGCCGTCTTTTTTGGCGTTAATGACAAAGCGGCCTCCCTTTTCCCCGCAGCCCTGCTGTTTGGCAAGTTCCTGCGCCCTGTACAGCAGGCGGCCGATCAAATTTAAATCGCCTTCATCAAGCTCCAACAGGCTGTTTATGTGCTTTTTCGGGATAACAAGAAAATGAACCGGAGCCATCGGGTTAATATCGGCAAACGCCAGTGTTTCATCATCTTCGTAAATCTTTTTGGCGGGAATTTCTCCCGCAATTATTTTACAAAAAAGACAGTTACTCATACCCCATTATAGCATTATTTACCGCGTCAAGAAACCCCTTGCTTGTCGCGGTAGCGCCGGAAATCACGTCTATATCCGTGCTGTTGTATTCAATCACCAGATTCGCCAGTTCTTCCATCGCGATTCCGCCTACAAAACGATCCTCCGCAGAATCGACAATGCTGATTTCAACGATACTTCCCGCGCTTACGCGCACCTGAACATGAATAAGCCCCCGGTAGCCCGCCCCGCTCCCTTCATAAACTTCTTCATAACCGGCTTGTCCGCTCCTAAACACAACACATCCGGATGTGATTACGGCGGAAAACAAAATAAAAAAGAAAATGTTTTTCATACAAACCTCCGTACTATATATGGCGCGAAGTACGCGGTTTGCTTTACCGTTTTAAATAATATTAATTTTTTTCAGATCACTTTCACGCCGGTGTTTTTCTTTTTTTGCCGAAAAAAGAGCGGGCGCAGGCTCCGGTTAATTCTATCCACCAGGGCTCCAATTTCTTTTTTACCGCCTCAAGCTCTTTCATAATCGGAATATGCTGAGGGCAAAGGCTCTCGCATTTACCGCATTTTTTGCATAAACCGGGACCGCTTCCTTTTTCAGACAAAAAGCCCGTACTCATAATAAACTGCTTCATTCCCTGCACAAACCCAAGCGAATACACAGCGTTAAAAGAAGCAAAAGAACCCGGTATGTTGACGCCTAACGGACACGGCATACAGTAGTTACATCCGGTACAGCGTATTTTGCAGACGCGGTTTAACGCCTCAAGGGCCGATTTATAAACGCTCTTATGGCTGTCCGACAGCATTCCCGCCCCGGACACATTCGCAAGGCGGAGATTTTCCTCAAGCTGCTCCATACCGCTCATGCCGGAAATCAACGCGGTTACCTCAGCCTGATCCCAAACCCAGTTAAGCGCCCATCCAGCGGGCGATAAACTCGCATCGGCTTTTTTAAAAATATTTACCGCGTCTTTAGGCAGCCCTGTTACAAGTTTACCGCCGAGAAGCGGCTCCATCACTACTACAGGCATTTTGGCAGCCGCGGCGCGAAGGCCTGTAACGCCCGCCTGAAAATTTTCATCTGAATAATTGTATTGAATCAGGCAGCTGTCCCAGTCATAATCATTTATTATTTCAAGGAATTCGTTCCCCGAACCGTGAAAAGAAAAACCAATCCGTTTTATTTGGCCTGATTTCTTCTTTTTCTCGATCCAGTCTTCAATTCCCATGCTTTTTAATTTTTTCCACCGATCCAGATCGGTGAGCATATGCATAAGGTAGTAATCAACATAATCCGTTTTTAAACGTTCAAGAGAACTGAAAAAATATTTGTCAAATTCAGGCTCGCGATCCCGCGAATCCTTAAGCAAAAGGATCGGCAGTTTCGTCGCGATAAAAACCTTTTCCCGGACATTGTTTTTTTTAAGGATCGTCCCAAGCGCTTCCTCGCTGCCTGAATAAATCCAGGCAGTGTCAAAGTAGTTTACGCCTCCCTCAATTGAGCGCATGATCAATTCTTCCGATTTCTGAAGATCAATCCTGCCCAAACTCCTCGGGAAACGCATACAGCCGAAACCCAAGACCGACAGTTTGTTACCCGATTTTTTATCAGTTCGGTATTGCAATTTTCAAAATCTCCGGATTATTCCTCAACCTCTTCGGTAACATATTCTGTCTGGGAAACTTCGGTTTCAGCCAGCGCTTCAGCTTCCTGTTTGCGCCTTTCAAGAAATTCCGCCATGTACTCGTCCAAATCCTGGCTTTCATCGTCAAACAGTTTTATTTTACGATAACGTTTCATGCCTGTTCCCGCCGGAATTGGATGCCCGATGATGATGTTTTCCTTGAGGCCGCGCAGATGGTCGGTAGTTCCCGCAATTGCGGCGTTTGTGAGCACCTTTGTCGTCTCCTGAAAACTTGCCGCTGAAAGGAATGAATCAATGTTGAGTGAAGCCTTGGTAATTCCCTGGAACATCGGCTGGGCTACAGCCGGCTGGCCGCCCTGCGCAATAACTTTCGCGTTTTCATCGTGAAACTGGTATTTGTCTACGGAAGAACCCTGTATAAATTTTGTATCGCCGACTTTGCGGATTTCCACTTTGCGCATCATCTGCCTGATAATAACGCCGATATGCTTATCGTTAATCGAGACGCCCTGCAGGCGGTATATCTGCTGGATTTCATCCATCAGATAACGCTGAAGCTTGCCCTCGCCCATTATATTAAGAACTTCATGCGGATTTATAGCGCCCATACACAGCTGTTCTCCGGCTTCAATCGGATCGCCGTCACGGACAAGCAGTCTTTTGTTAATCGGAATTAAATGTGAAAATTCCCTGTCGAACGCGTCTGTTACAATAACCTTACGCTTGCCCTTAGCGATGCCTTTGAAATAAACCGTTCCCGAAACTTGGGCAAGAACAGCCGGACTCTTCGGCTTTCGCGCCTCAAAAAGCTCGCTTACGCGCGGAAGACCGGAAGTAATGTCCATCGCCCTGATGGATTCCTTGGGGATTTTGGCGATTTGCCTTCCCGCTTTGATTTTTTCGCCTTCTTCAACCTGTATGATAGCGTCAGCGGGGAGGAAGTAAGAGGCAACTTCATTTTCACTGTCGTCAACAATAAAGATACGCGGCTGTTTGCTTTCATGCTGGAATTCCGTTATGCGCATTTCGGTATTGCCGTACTGGTCAGTTTCTTCTTTGGTGGTAACGCCGGGAATAATATCCTCGTATTTTACCGTTCCGTTCGCTTCAGCAATAATTTGATCGGAGAACGGATCAAAAGTCGCGATAGTTTTTTCGGCTTCAATAACCGTCCCTTTCCGCACCTCAAATTCAGAGCCGTTTCTGATTTCAATCTTTTGATCCTGACTGATAAGGTAAAGGGTTTCTATGTCATCTTTTTTCAAAACCATGGCTAACGCTATTTCGGGAGAAATTATATCTTCTCCGCCGCGTTTGATTATCGCGTCTCCCCGGTTGATTCTATTTCCGTCAGCTACAAGAAGATTGTCGCCGCTTTCAAGCTTGAATTCCCTCATTACTTTATTTACGACAGCATAACCGCGGCGGGTAAAGAGCAAGTGCCCTTTTTCATTTGTTATGTAGTTTCCTTTTATTTCCTTGATATACACGGGATATTTCAGGGTAATACGGTTCTCTTCGCTGGCCTTTGTCGCAACGCCGCCGATATGGAATGTACGCATGGTAAGCTGAGTGCCCGGCTGGCCGATTGATTGAGCCGCGATTGTCCCTACAGCCTCGCCTATATCCACAGTCCTGTTAGTTGCAAGATTGCGCCCGTAGCATTTGCGGCAGACTCCGTATTTCGCCTCGCAGGTTAAAACCGTTCTGATATATACGGTTTCAACTCCCGCAAGCTCGATTTTATTGGCGATATCTTCGGTAATTTCCTCGTTTACGTCAATAATAAGCTCGCCTGTAATCGGGTGCTTGACCCTCTCCAGCGTAAACCGCCCAATCAAACGATCCTTTAAAGGTTCGATAATATCCTCTCCCTGCTTTATCGCCGAATAGGAAATACCGTTAATTGTTCCGCAGTCGTCTTCGTTAACCACCATATCCTGCGCAATGTCAACAAGACGGCGCGTAAGGTAACCGGCTTCCGCGGTTTTCAACGCGGTGTCGGTGAGGCCCTTTCTGGCTCCGTTAGTTGAAATAAAGAATTCGATTACAGAAAGGCCTTCTTTAAAGTTTGAACGGACAGGAAGTTCGCTGATTTCACCGGTAGGTTTCGTCATAAGGCCGCGCATACCGGCAAGCTGGCGTATCTGGTTACGGCTTCCGCGCGCGCCTGAGTTGGCCATCATATAAATCGAGTTGAAACCGTCTCTGTCGGATTCCAGCGTTTTCATCGTTTTTTCGGTAAGCTCTTCGTTTGTCTTTGTCCAGATGTTTACAACGCTGTTGTAACGTTCCCCTTCCGTAATAAAACCGGCGCTGGCCTGCTTCCGTATTTCCTCAACTTCCTTGTTTGCCTTGCTGATCATTTCCGCTTTTTCTTTCGGAATGATAATATCGTCAACGCCGATTGTCGCGCCGAATACTGTCGAGTAACGGTAGCCCGTTGACTTTATCGCGTCCAGCATCTGAACTGTAGTCCATGACCCTTTTATCTTGAAAATATGCTCAATAAGCGCGCGTAATTCCTTGTCTTTCAGTTCGTAGTTTATAAATGGAATATCCTTTGGGAGTTCTTCGTTAAACACAAGCCTTCCCGCGGTGGTTAAGATATGGCCGTTTGGCGGCAATGTCTCGACATGACCGACTTTATCCCATATAGGAGTCTTCACGGGTTTCACGCGGATAACCGCTTCCCAATCCAGCGCTTTTCTTTCAACCGCCATAAGGACTTCTTCGGCGGATGAATAATAAGGTATTCTGTCCTTTGTCTCCTGTTTGGAAGAGCCGGGACGCAAAGCATTCGGTTTTATCCTTGTAAGGAAGTTAATTCCCAGAACCATGTCCTGAGATGGGAACACGATTGTTTTTCCGTTAGCCGGATTAAGAAGGTTGCGCGCTGAAAGCATGAGCGTCCAGCACTCCATTTGAGCCGCCTGTGTCAGCGGAACATGGACCGCCATCTGGTCGCCGTCAAAGTCGGCGTTAAAAGCATGACAGACTAACGGGTGCAGTTTGATGGCTTTTCCCTCAACAAGCACCGGCTCAAACGCCTGAATGCCAAGACGGTGAAGAGTCGGCGCGCGGTTGAGCATTACAGGGTGTTCTTTTACAACTTCGTCAAGGATTGCGAAAACTTCCGGCGTTTCCTGTTCAACAAGCAGTTTGGCTTTCTTAATATTGAAAACCACGTCCTTGTCCACAAGTTTTTTCATTATAAAGGGCTTGAACAGTTCAAGCGCCATCTTTGTAGGAATTCCGCACTGCCACATTTTAAGGTCCGGCCCGACAGTAATAACCGAGCGTCCCGAATAGTCAACGCGTTTTCCGAGCAGGTTCTGCCTGAAGCGCCCCTGCTTGCCTTTAAGCATATCGCTGATTGATTTTAACGGTCGGCTTGATGAGCCTTTAACAACTTTTTTCTTCTTTGAATTATCGAATAACGCGTCTACCGCTTCCTGCAGCATCCGCTTTTCGTTGCGGATAATAATATCAGGCGCGTTAAGTCCCTGAAGCCTCTTAAGGCGGTTATTCCTGTTAATTACCCTGCGGTATAAATCGTTAAGATCGCTTGTAGCGAAACGGCCGCCGTCAAGCTGCACCATCGGGCGCAGTTCAGGAGGAATTACGGGTATAACGGTAAGGATCATCCATTCCGGCTTGTTGTTTGAATTACGGAAATTTTCAACGATTTCTATCCGTTTAAGAAGCCGCTTGTCGCTCTTTACTCCCTTTTCGATCATTTTCGCGCGGAGGTCGGAAACCATCTGATCCAAGTTGAGGTTTTCCAGCAGAACGCTGATCGCTTCCGCGCCCATTCCGGCGGTAAAGCCGCCGCCGTATTGTTCCTGAGCGGTATTAAATTCTTCTTCTGAAAGAAGCTGGCATTTTTTTAAATTTGTATCGCCTGAATCAATAACGATATATTTTTCATAGTAGAGTACGGAACGAAGCTGGCTTGTAGGAAGATCGAGAAGAAGGCCCATCCGGCTCGGAACCGAACGGTAGTACCAGATATGGGAGACAGGAGCGGCAAGTTCAATATGACCCATTCTTTCGCGGCGCACTTTAAAGTGGGTAACTTCAACGCCGCAGCGGTCGCAGATAACTCCCTTGTAACGCACCGATTTAAATTTTCCGCAGTAACATTCCCATTCTTTGGTTGTACCGAAGATACGTTCACAGAAGAGACCTTCTTTTTCCGGCCTGAGCGTCCGGTAATTGATAGTCTCCGGTTTTTTTACTTCTCCGTATGACCACGACCGGATCATTTCCGGTGAAGCCAGCCGAATCATTATTGAATCAAAATCCTGAATATCCCTCATCTATCACCCCTAATTAAAATTACTTCCCGATTTCTTTATCAAGTCCTCATCTTTTTCGGTGAGAGGAATTTGTTTTCCTTTAGCGTCAAATATCGACAGATCAAGCGCAAGGCCGCGAAGTTCCTGAACAAGTACGTTAAACGATTCGGGAATACCTGCCGTTGTGGAAGGTTCGCCTTTTACGATTGCCTCGTATATTTTTGACCTTCCGGTCATATCATCCGACTTGATAGTTAAAAGCTCCTGCAATGTGTTAGCCGCGCCGTACGCTTCAAGCGCCCAGACTTCCATTTCACCGAGTCTCTGTCCTCCGAACTGCGCCTTGCCGCCCAACGGCTGCTGGGTAACAAGCGAATACGGACCGGTGGAACGGGCGTGCATTTTATCGTCAACAAGGTGGTGCAGTTTAAGGAAGTAGATCACCCCGCAGAAAATGTTGTTAACAAAAGGTTCGCCTGTTCTTCCGTCTCTAAGAGTGGCTTTGCTTGTAACAGGCAATCCCGCTTCCTTGAGTTTTTCTTCTATTTGATCGGTCGAAGGAGACTGGAATACAGGAGCCGAGTACCACTCATCCAGAGTAGAACCCGCCCAGCCGAGTTCCGTTTCCAAAAGTTGGCCGATATTCATACGGGAAGGAACGCCCAAAGGAGTAAGGCAGATATCCAGCGGAGTTCCGTCTTCCATGAACGGCATATCTTCTTCCGGAAGGATACGCGCGACAACGCCCTTATTTCCGTGGCGGCCCGCCATCTTGTCTCCCTCGCGGAGTTTTCTCTTTGTGGCGATCAACACCTTAACCACTTCGTCAACTCCCGGGCTTAAACTGTCATGTTCTGTCCGCTTGAGCCGCTGAATGTCGATTACGGTTCCCTCTATGCCGTGCTGCACTTTTAAGGATGTGTCACGCACTTCTTTCGCTTTTTCGCCGAAGATTGAGTTAAGCAGCTTGAACTCAGGCGTTGTTTCAGTTTCATTTTTGGGAGTTACCTTGCCGACAAGTATGTCGCCGGAACGAACCTTCGCACCGACACGGATAATGCCCTCACTGTCAAGGTTATCAAGGCTTTTTTCAGACGTATTAGGAATATCGCGTGTTATTTTTTCAGGACCGAGTTTTGTTTCCCTTACCTCTACGATGAATTCTTTAATGTGAATCGAAGTAAACATATCATCCTTTACCACTTTTTGTGAGATAAGGATTGAGTCTTCGTAGTTATAGCCGTTCCAGGGCATAAAGCCTACAAGAATATTGCGGCCGAGGGCAAGCTCTCCGTTATGAGTGGCAGGCCCGTCCGCAATCACCTGGCCGGACGCGATCTTTTCGCCGGGTTTTACAATAGGACGCTGGTTGTAACAGGTATCCTGATTTGTTCTCTGGAATTTTAAAAGCTGGTAAACGTCATTACCGCTTTCATCAACCGTTACCTGAGCCGCCGGTTTCGGATTTCCCGTTTTTTCCGGCTTTATGACAACTTCCTGAGACGTTACGCGAAGAACAGTTCCGCCTCTGCGCGCTTTTACAAGCACCCCGGAATCGTAGGCGCATTTTGCTTCCATCCCAGTTCCTACTCGCGGAGCTTCGGGGAATACAAGCGGCACTGCCTGACGCTGCATATTGGAGCCCATCAGCGCGCGGTTTGCGTCGTCATGTTCAAGGAACGGAATCAAGGAAGCGGAAACAGAAATAATCTGTTTCGGCGAAACGTCCATATATTGAATCTCTTTCGGCGTACGGGTTGTGTAATCACCCTGTTTGCGGCAGGAAATTTGATTCTCGGCGAAAGTGCCGTTGTTTTCCACTTTTGCAGAAGCCTGCGCTATGAAAAAGCGATCTTCATCCATCGCGGAGAGGTACTCAATATCTTTTGTGGCTATGCCTTTGTCTACTTTGCGGTAAGGCGTTTCCAGAAAACCGTAATCGTTGATACGGGTGTAATTCGCAAGCGAAACAATCAGCCCGATATTCGGACCTTCCGGCGTTTCAATTGGGCACATTCTGCCGTAGTGGGTGTAATGCACGTCACGCACTTCAAAGCCGGCGCGGTCGCGGGAAAGGCCGCCGGGGCCCAAAGCGTTCAAGCGCCGTTTGTGGGTAAGCTCGGCAAGCGGGTTTACCTGATCCATAAACTGGGAAAGCTGGCTTGAACCGAAAAATTCCTTGATGGCCGCGACAATCGGTTTTATTGAAATTAGTTCCTGCGGTTTAATTGTGTCGGTTTCCTTAAGGCTCATCCTTTCCCTCGCAATCCGCTCCATACGTGAAAAAGCCGTTTTAAGCTGATTGGTCATAAGTTCGCCGACAGAACGAATACGCCTGTTCCCAAGATGATCAATATCGTCAAAATTTTCATCGCCGACATAAACCTTGATAAGGTATTTCATGGTGGCGATAATATCGTCGCTTGTAAGGGTTAACTTATTCATCGGAATATCAAGGTTGAATTTTTTATTGAGTTTGTAACGGCCTACTTTTCCGAGATCATAGCGCCTGTCGGTAAAGTACATGCTGAGCAAATCTTTCTCGGCCTGATCTACCGTAATTGATTCGCCCGGCATCAATACCGAGTAAACAGCCATTAACGCTTCGTCTTTTGACGGTTCGCTTCCTTCTTTAGGAAACTTAATGTCTTCACGCTCAAAACAATTGAGAAGCATCGGCGAATTAAGGGAACCGTCAGCCTCAAAATCAATGTATTCCACCGATTTAATTCCGTTATTTATAAGTTCGTCAATATCATGAAGGTTGAGTTTATCGCCGCAGCGGTGAATCAGTTTCTGACCTCCCGCTGCCGCGCTGTCTTTTATGTAAACAGACTTGGCAAGAACCTTGCCGGAAATTTTTTCCTTGGTCTCTCTGTCGTCTTTTAATTTTAAAGTTTCAGTAACATAAAAAGCGTTGATAATATCTTCTCTTGCGGTAAAACCCAGAGCGCGCAGGAATATTGTTCCGAGTATGCGCTTCTTTCTGTCTATCTTTGCGTATATTAATTCACGCTTTTGATCGATTTCAAATTCAAGCCAGCTCCCTCTGTAAGGGATAATCCGCGATGAAAAAATTCCTTTTTCATGGCAGAAAATTACGCCGGGCGAACGGTGTATCTGCGAAACAACTACCCTCTCCGCTCCGTTAATGATAAAAGTACCGCGTTCGGTCATAAGCGGAATATCGCCCATATAAATATCTTTTTGGCGAATCTCTCCGGTCTGCTGAAAAACCAGATTGACCCTGGCTTTTAGCGGCACTGCGTAAGTAAGGCCTTTCTGTTTACACTCCAGTTCTGTCATTTTAACATTGTCTTCATCAAAAGTGTAATATTCATATTCAAGCCTCATGTCTTCGTTGGGGCTTTTTATGGGGAATGTAGATGTAAAAACTTCCATAAGCCCCTGCTCCGCAAGTTTTTCGCCTTTCTTTAATTTATCTCTTTGTAAAAAGCGCTCGTAGGAATTGAGCTGAACATCAATAAGATCAGGCAGGTCTATCACATCCTGAATATCTTTCCCAATGTACTTCCGTTTATCTTCAGTTACTACTTTGGTCATCAATCTCCCCTTCCTGCTTAACTATATATCATTTTTAAATGCTTTGCCTGACCGTATAACCACAAGTTATACAGTCAGACAAAAAAGCTCATATCATTCTTCGTAAAACCGCCTGACGGTACAAATACCTGTACTGTCGGATTTACGCTTACTGTATTTCAACAGTGCCGCCTGCCGCAGTAACAACGTCTTTAATCTTGGCGGCTTCATCTTTGGAAACGCCTTCTTTAAGCGGTTTTGGCGCTCCTTCCACAAGGTCTTTCGCCTCTTTAAGGCCAAGCCCTGTAACGCCGCGGACTTCTTTAATAACCGCGATTTTCTTGGATTCGTCAAACGCTTTAAGAATAACGTTAAATTCCGTTTTCTCTTCCGCCGCCGGAGCCGCAGCGCCGCCGCCTCCGCCGCCCACCGCCGCTACCGCAACAGGAGCCGCCGCAGAAACGCCGAATTTTTCTTCCATCATTTTTACCAGTTCCGATACTTCAAGAACCGTCATGGACGCAATCGCTTCCAAAATTTCTTCTTTTGTGGCTGCCATATTATCTTCTCCTTAAAAAGTATTACACGTTTCATACGAAACGTATGCCCGTCAAAACCGAACAGGCATTTTATCAAAACCGACAGGAACGGCAGCTTTGAACGATTATCGTTCACCGAAGCCTGACGGCTATATAGTTACTTGCTATATAGCAAGAACAATCAATTACGCAATGATAAGCGGCGTTTTAATGCCGTTTATCATTTTTTGTCGGCAACCGCCTTAATCGTGCGCACAAGCCTTGACGGAATATCGTTGAGCGCGGCGGCAAGATTTCGCGCCGGAGCGTTCATTACCGACATAAGCATGGAAATAAGCTCCAGCCTGCCGGGAAGTTTCGAGAAAGCCTCAGTTTGAGCGGCATTATAAATTGTGTTTCCGATTAACGCGCCCTTTACCTGCAAAGCGGGAGTTTCTTTCAGGAATTCAAAAAGAATCTTCGCTACTTCGTTGGGGTCTTTCGGCGTAATTGCCACCGCGGTCGGACCGACAAGGTAATTAGAGACATCAGGCGCGGAAAGCTGTTCAAAAGCAATCCTCGCAAAGTTGTTCTTTACAACTTTATATTCCACATCTTTGGCGCGAAGCTGTTTTCTAAGCGCGGTGATCTGTTCAACTGTAAGCCCTCGGTAATCGGTAAAAATATAATCTTTTGCGTTCTTAAAAGAATCTTTTAATTCACCGATGGCTTTGCTTTTACTGTCCTGTATTTTTTTAGCAATAATCGCCATAATCCCTCCTTACTCCTGTTCCTGTACGGTAACCCACACGCCGGGTCCCATTGTGGAAGCTACTGAAAGCGTTTGAATAAACTCACCCTTTACATCCACAGGACGTTTGCGCCTGATTTCCGTAACTACCGTTCTGACATTTTCCGCAACCTTCGCGGGCTCCATGGAAACTTTTCCGACAGCCAGGTGAATAACGCCTGTTTTGTCAGCCCTGAATTCAACGCGTCCTTTTCTAAGTTCAGCTAACGTTCCCTTAAGATCGAAAGTTACCGTCCCTGTCTTTGGGTTGGGCATAAGGCCCTTGCGCCCGAGAATCATACCGAGCTTGCCGACATCTTTCATCATGTCCGGAGTCGCAACGGCGACATCAAAGTCCGTCCAGCCGCCTTTTACCTTTTCGATTAGGTCGTCAGCGCCGGTAAACGCCGCTCCGGCTTCCTGGGCTTCTTTTTCTTTTTCGGGCTTGCAGAATACAAGCACTTTTTTCTCTCCCCTGAATTGATGGGGCAGCACCACAGTATCGCGCACAGACTGGCTCTTTTTAAGGTTAAGTTTCACCGATAAATCCACGGTTTCGTCAAACTTTGCGTAAGCCATCGTTTTAACAAGAGTCAGCGCTTCATCAAGTTCATATTTATTTACAGGATTGTACTTTTTGGCGCTTTCGCTGTATTTTTTTCCGCGTTTCATTTTGCCACCTCTACACCCATAGACCGGGCAGTACCGGCGATAATTTTCACTGCGGCGTCAAGATCGTTAGCTGTAATATCCGCCATCTTTGTTTTGGCAATATCTTCAAGCTGCGCTCTTGTGATCTTTCCGACTTTTACCTTATGAGATTCCTTTGATCCTTTATCGAGCCCAATCGCTTTTTTGATCAACACCGACGCGGGCGGAGTCTTAAGAATAAAAGTGAAAGATTTATCCACATAAATCGTAATCACTACCGGAATAATGAGCCCCGGTTCCATTCCCTTTGTCCTGTCGTTAAACTGCTGGACAAACTGAGGCGCGCTGACGCCGTGAGGCCCAAGCGCGGGTCCTACGGGAGGCGCCGGAGTGGCTTTACCCGCGGGACATTGCAGCTTTACAAATGCCGCAATTTTTTTCTTTGCCATTTCTAACTCCTTCGTGGTGCGCCCGGCGGCAAACCGGACTAACGTTCAGCCTTACTGCTTGAACACTCCATAGCGGTCAGGCAGTCAAAGCGGACTCCCACTTATACTTTTTCTACCTGCAGAATATCCACTTCTACAGGCGCATTTCTGCCGAAAATTCCGACCATAACTTTAAGTTTGTTTTTTTCCTGATTAACTTCCTCGATAGTGCCGACAAACGACTCAAAAGGCCCGTCAATAATTTTGACCTGTTCGCCGGCGGTAAAGGTCTGCCTTGTACGGACAGTACGCTCTCCCTTGATTTCGCCCGATTTTTGTAAAATAGCGCGGGCTTCGTCGCCGGTAAGGGGCTGCGGTTTTTTATCCGCAGGCGTTCCGACAAAACCGGTAACACCCTGTATTTTTTTTATTTTTGAACAGGGAGCTTTCCATCCGGCGTCAGCGTCCGGAAGGTCCATTTCTATAAGAATATAACCGGGAAGAAATTTCCTGGTTTGAGTGCGTTTTTTACCGTCCTTGACTTCCACAACTTCTTCACTGGGGATTTTTACATCACGGATGACATTTTTATCCAGTTCTCCGTTGTCGGTCATCATGCGGATAGCTTTTTCTATTTTATTTTCATATCCCGAATATGTATGCAGGACATACCAGCCAGTAGCCATTATCTGCCTTTCTTCTTAAAATATCGCCCTAATGCCCAAAAGCAGCAGTAAATCAATAAGTCCTAAAACCGCAGCTATGACAATGGTAGAAACAATGACGATCTTGACCGAACTGACTACATCGTCCCTGCTCGGCCAAACTACCTTTTTGAGTTCCGCATACGACTCTTTTATAAATTGAATAATTTTCTTCATAAATAACCCTCTTCAGGCGCAGTAGGCTTCGAACCCACGACCTGCGGTTTTGGAGACCGCCGCTCTACCAACTGAGCTATACGCCTTTGTTACTACTTTATTTTTGTCTCCTTGTGGAGCGTATGTTTACGGTCATGGGGACAATATTTCTTGAATTCAAGTTTTTCCTGAATATTGCGCCTGTTCTTGCTCGTTGTATAATTGCGCCTTTTACATTCACTGCACTGCAAGGCTATCAATTCAACTGCTGTTTTTTTGCTCGCCATAATAAACCTCTCAAAAATATTAGCCGTAAAGTCTTTGCAAAGCAAAAACTTATAAAGGAAACCACACAAACCCATTATATGTGATCACCCAGCCCTCAATCAGAATCGAACTGATGACCTCATCCTTACCATGGATGTGCTCTGCCAACTGAGCTATAAGGGCAAACCCAAAACTCGTATGGCGCTTTGGGGACACTACTGCAAATTTACACAGTTTAAGAAAAATACAAAAAAATGACAATTTTGTCAATAGGTATTCACATAAATCATTCCCTTGTAAAAAAAAAAAAAATCCGATATTTTTAAAAAAAAGGAAAAAATTATGTCTATACATATTGCCGCAAAAAGCGGAGAAATTGCCGAAACAATACTGCTTCCCGGCGATCCCTTAAGGGCCAAATTTGTCGCTGAAACCTATCTAAAAGACGTAATTCAATATACAGATATACGCAATATTCTTGGATTTACCGGAAAATACAAGGGGAAAAGGGTGTCGGTGCAGGGAACGGGGATGGGAATCCCGTCAATTTCGATTTATGTAAACGAACTTTTCAGAGAATACGGCGTAAAACGGGCGATTCGCATCGGAACTGCCGGTTCTATCAATAAAGATGTAAAAATACGTGATTTAGTGCTTGCGATGTCCGCCTGTACCGATTCCGCCGCGATTTTCCATCGTTTTAACGGAAGAGGCTACGCCCCAACGGCAAATTTCAACCTGTTAAAAACCGCTTGGAATATAGCGATGGAAAAAGGCTGGGAGCCGAAAGTAGGGCCTGTAGTATCTTCCGATATGTTCTACACCGAAGAAGCCGATGAATGGAAAATCTGGGCAAAATTCGGCTGTCTAGCGGTGGAAATGGAATGCGCCGAACTTTACACTCTTGCCGCTAAATACGGACGCGAAGCCCTCGGCATTATTACAATCTCCGACAGCCTTGTTACAGTTGAAACCACTACCGCCGAGGAACGGCAAACCACATTCACCCGCATGATGGAAATAGCTTTGGAGACGGCGATTTCCTGAATATTTGCCGTATGCCTCATTATCAAGTTTTGGGTTGATTAAAAACCCCGCAGCAGTTAAACTGTAAAAAACCGCCCGGATGGTGGAATTGGTAGACACGCTAGTTTCAGGTACTAGTGCCTTCAGTGGTATGGAAGTTCGAGTCTTCTTCCGGGCATAAAAGACGGAAATTGCATCATTTTTGAAATCTCATCGTGTTATCTCTTGAAAATAAAAAGTAATGTTTTAAGATATTAATAGGAGAAAAACATGGGCGAAACTCGCGTTGACATTACCTTAAAAAATATCAATGATGAAAATCTTTACAAAAATGGGTACATTTCCGATAAAGATATCCGCTCGGTTAAGGTACAAGCCTTAGTCGATACCGGCGCGGTTTCTATCGTGATAAATGAAGATATATGCCAAAAATTGGGATTACGAATTGATGGCATGCGTTTTGCAAGGCTGGTGAAACCAGCCACTCTTGCCGGAGGCAGCAAAGTTAATTGTAAAATTACAGAAGGTGTCAGAATATGCTGGAAAGACCGCGATGCCATTTGTCAGGCTGTAGTTTTACCTGAAGGCGAAACGCTTCTGGGCGTTATTCCTCTTGAGTTTATGGATTTAATTGTAGACCCTGTTGCTGAACAATTAGTCGGCGCTCACGGCGACAGGATTGTCAGCCGGATAATGTAAAACGATAGTTCATGGAAGAAATCACTTTACGTTCACTTATTGATACGGTCAAAACTTGTTCATCCGCGGGAAAACGATACAGTTTTATTCTTGGGGCAGGCGCTTCAAGAGCATCCGGAATCAAAACCGGCACGGAAATGGCAAAAGAATGGCTGGAAGAAATGGAGGAAAATGAACCGAAAATTTTTCAAGAGTGGATCGAAAAAGAAAAAATAGATAAAAGCTCTCCCGGTACTAATTATTCAATAATTTATGAGCAGCGGTTCAGATTGGACCCCGCAAGCGGATTTATCAGATTACAAAATGAAATGGAAAACGCGATTCCAAGTCCGGGTTATTACTATTTGGCCGAAATTATTGACAGTACCCAAAATAAACTGGTAATAACAACGAATTTTGACAGTTTAACGGAAGATTCCCTTTATATTTATAAAAATAAAAACGCACTGGTTATTACTCATGAAAGCCTGGCAAAATATATTGACGCATTGTCAAACAGGCCGACTATTATTAAACTGCACCGGGATTTGCTATTGCAGCCTAAAAGCGGAGAAGCGGAAGTAAAAACGTTATCTGAAGAATGGATAAACAGCCTGCAAAAAATAATGGATATTTATGTTCCGATAGTTATCGGATACGGCGGCAACGACGGCAGCTTAATGGGATTTCTGGAAAAAGCCGCCTCTAAAGACAGAATTGTCTATTGGTGTTATAAAAGAAACAACCCGGTCAATGAACAGATCAAAGAACTTCTTGAAAAATACCGTGGGTTTTTAATTCCCATAGATGATTTTGATGATACCATGTACCTTTTCGGCGAACATTTCGGGTATAAATTTTCCGAAAAAACCATTCAGGAAATTACAAATAAACGCGCGGAGAATCTGGTTAACAAGTATAAAGAATGGAAAAACAACAGACAGCAATTGTTAGACGACATGGAAAAATTAAGCGATACCGAAAAAATGACGTTTGATTTATTTAAATCGCAGTCAAATAAACCCAAACCGAAGAGGGTTATGCCCGAACTTGAAATACGGACAACAGAGGAACAGAAAGACGCGGTTAAATACAATGAAACCGGAGATTATTATTATTTCAAAAATGAGTATGACAAAGCAATAGAAAATTATACAAAAGCAATTGAGTTTGATCCTGATAACGCTAAATATTACAGTAACCGCGGCGCAAGCTATCACAGGATAAAAAAATATGAGAATGCAATAAAGGATAAATCAAAAGCAATTGAACTTGATCCTGATAACGCTAAATATTACAGTAATCGCGGTACAAGTTATAATTGGCAGAAAGAATATAAAAAAGCAATAGAAGATCATTCAAAAGCAATTGAGCTTGAACCCGATAAAGCCAAATATTATATTAACCGCGCTTCAAATTATAATTGGCTTAACGAATATGAGAAAGCAATTGAGGATTGTTCAAAAGCAATTGAACTTGAACCTAATATCGCAAAATATTACAGTGAACGCGGTAAAAATTACAGTTGGCTTAATGAAAATGAAAAAGCAATTGCGGATTACTTAAAAGCAACTGAGCTTGAACCTAATAATGTTGAATATTATTGTTCTCTTGTCCGCGCATTATGCAGAATCGGTGATTTTGATAACGCATTAATTAATGTAACCAAAGCAATGTCCGTAAATAACAACTCGGCTACCTGTTACAACGCGCGCGGTTATTTTGGCATGAAAAAAGCGAAACATGATAAAGTTAAATGTAAACAGGATGTATTGGATGACTTTAATAAAGCTATTGAGTTAAATAATAATGACTTATTAGCCATCAGGCTTTACAGAGACCGCGCGGAATATTATCTATACTCCGATGAACCGGATAAAGCCTACGATGATCTGCAAGAAGCTATTACTTTAGATAACCATAACGGAAGAACATATTTTTTGATGACAAGATATTACGAAATCAAAGGCAATACCCAAGAGTATAACCGCTGTATGGATATGATGAAAAAATGCGGGTATACCCCTGACAACTGTGATTATTAAAAGTATTGAATTTGTTCAAAAACAGAAATGAAACTTTTTTATCATGGTTGTATATTACACCTGAGTAAAATATGACCAAAAAATTCCAGATCAAATGAACAACCGTGACGACTTCATTAGTATAGATACGTTTTCCTTTTCTAATGAAAAGTCGTTTTTCTCAGATTTGATTTTACCGATTTGTCATTTTTTAGTAACATTTTCTAAGGCAAATCAAACACTTGAAAAAATTAAAATATAGTATAAAATATTAATAGGAAAAAACACGGATGAAATGTACTTTAATATTATTAAAAACTTTGGTAAAACAACGATTTACCAATCTGTTTACTGCCCAAGATTGTTATTTTAAAAAGCAAAATAAAGTTTTAATCAATGAGAAATGGAGATATAATAATGGCTAACGACATCAATTCCAGCAACGGCAACTACTTATTTTTTATAAATTGGATTTTTAGTATTTTTAGAAACAAGCGTATTAAGAAATATAATAGACAAGCGCGTAATGTGGTAGAATACCAGAGTATTGCTGTAGATAATCTATTCCCTCCTCAAACATACAAAGACAGCATCATTATTTCAGGTGGTAGTCAGAACGAACGCCTGTATGTTTGCGAAACTGTTCTTCGTAATGCTTATAATGCGAATCATCCTGTTATCATTATGCATACGTCTAACGGCGCAATGGAAAACATCATTGCCCGTAACCGCTTCGGAACAGTAGTCAATGATCGTAATAAAAAATTTGATGCTTTTACTTCATTTGAATTTAACGAAATTTATCAAGTTGTTACTGATACCTGTAAATCTAAATATGACATTAAGCCTGCCGGAAGATACGTTTTACAAGTCGCTTATGACCTTTTAATAAATCGCGGAAAAAAACCGTATTTTTCAGTGTTCGCTAACTGTCCGTATTTCAAATTGAGTGATCAAATAATAACAAGACTTAACAACGGCATGATAACTCAAAATATAGCGGATAAGTTGGACACGTATTTGTTAACAGGACAATCTGAGTGTCCTAAAATAGATACGTTTTTCAATGATATGAAATCGCAGATTGACTATTTATCGGCTACTGATCCTGCAAGTGTCAATGCTGCCAGTGTTTTATCAACCATTAAGAAAAAACAGATTCTATGTATAGATATTAGGTCCTCAACAAATGTAATGTTTATGGAACTGATAGTAAACTCATTGATAATAGCAATGAATCGTGGTTACGATTTTTCATTATTTATTAATGACATCGCTTTTGTAAATAATGATATTTTAAAAAATATGATTTGTCAAAAATCCAGCCATCATAATATTATTGTTTCTAAAGATATGTTTGCGCTCACAGGGGGTAAAGAAGATATATTCGCAGCCATTATAGGCGAAGCGGAAAAGACAGTGATGTTTTCGCACAATTCCGGTATAAGCTGTGACAAATGGTCTAAGTATATAGGCGAATACGAAAAGATTGCTGTTTCACAGAACCATAATACCAGTTGGAGTCAAAGCGGCAAATCATTTAACTTAGGTAACAGCCAAACTGAAACGTTTAAACGCGAAGCGAAAGTAAAGCCAGAACAAATTAATCGTCTTTCGCAGAATGAAGCGTTCGTTTACGATCATACTAATGGAAACTTAATTCAAACTGTTATAACATAGAAGTTTATATGATAAAAACAAAGGTTAATGTGATTAATACATGAAAAATAAATTAATAAAGGATAAGATCAATTTAAATATCTCATAAAAAAGACATGCAGTAAAACAAATGGGAATCAAAAAAATTTAAACAAACGGATAAAACCGGTAATTTCAAGGAGAGAAATATGTCAAAAGAAAAACAACCTAATGAATCATCTGCTCTAAAAAATATAGTAAATGCAGGAGCAGAAGGAGCATCTTCGCCTTCAATCGCAGTACAAGTTGCAGCATCTGCTTTTAAGCATACTCCTCCAGGCGCTGAAAGTGTCGTTGCACAAGGTTTACAAGCAGGATTGAATATGGCAGTCGCAGGATCAAAAGAGTTCATGGCTGGAACGATCAAACAATATGGAAGAAGTCCTTCAGTTGTACTTCAAGACTTAAAAATACAACAATCGATTGATAATAAAACGCCATCAAACCAGCCTGCCACTAACAAAGGTATTGAAGCGGCGCGGAAAAAAGCGTCGGTAAATCAATCGGAAAAAAGTTCAAATCAATCGACAAATAAAGGTATAGAGAATTATCGTAATCGAGCAGCCGAACAGTCTAAAGAAAATTCAAATAGTAACGTACACCAGTCAAGCGGCAGTGGTCAAGAGAGATAGCGAATGAACATAACCACCCGTTTACTTTACGGCAACAGCGTCTCCCAAAATACGCCTCCGGTACAATCTGCCGGATCGATGGTAAAGCTCACCGGAACGCACACAGGTAAACCTTCTACCTTTACGCTTGATAGCGATGCGTTAAGCAAGCATACCATACTAATTGGAGGAACCGGCTGCGGTAAAACAACTTTGTTCTATCACTTCGTGTCGCAGATAAAACGTAACATGACCAAAGACGATGTTATGATCATTTTTGACAGCAAAGGAGACTTTTACTCCAAATTTTATAATAAATCAAACGACCTTGTCATTGGCAACTCCAAACAGTACTCAGCCGATTCTGAACATTGGAATATTTACAAAGAAATCCTTGCTGATGGATGGGAAGACCGTGACTTTATAATAAACACGCAGGAAGTCTGCAAATCGTTTTTCGAGGAGCGTACAAAAAATACAACAAATGCTTTCTTTCCAAATGCCGCGCGGGATTTACTTGCAGCGATAATCACGACTTTTATCAGGGAAGGTAAAAAAGATACTGCGATAAAAAAAGAATTCTTATACAACGAAAAGTTAAAAGCATTTCTGGATTTATCCGATCCACTGATGATCATGGACTTACTCGCCGATAGCCCAGATGCCAATGCGGTAATGTCCTATATACGCGGCGATAACGCGCAATCCCAAGGTGTTTTGTCCGAGATATATTCGATAATACGGGAGATTTTTATCGGCGTCTTTGCTGAAAAAGGCGCTTTTTCTATGCGTGAATTCGTGCGTAGCAAGGGAAACAAGACGCTATTTATAGAGTACGATCTTTCAATCGGCAGTATGTTGACTCCCGTATACCGTTTAATGTTCGACCTTGCACTAAAAGAAGCTCTTGGCAGAAACAAAGCGCAAGGGAATGTATATTTGATATGCGACGAGTTTAAATTACTCCCCCACCTTCGCCACATTGACAATGGTGTGAATTTCGGGCGCAGCTTGGGAGTTAAAGTATTTATAGGCGTTCAAAGCATAGAACAATTATATGAAATTTATGGTCAAAGCCGTGGCCGGAATATCGCTTCAGGTTTTTCGTCTGTTTACGCTTTCCGTTCCAATGACACGGCAACTCGTGAATTTATTTCCGGACTATTCGGAAAAAACATTGTATTGGAAAAATACCAAAGGTTGGATAATCAGATTGTTGAGGAAAAACGCAACGGACAGACTGTTGAAGATTGGGATTTGAACAGCTTGAAAGTTGGTGAAGCGATTGTTGGGCTGCCGTTTTCTCAACCGTTTAAGTTTTATTTTGATGTATTTTAACTATAAGTTAATCCGATATTCTGCCAGTTTTGTATATTACATTGTCCGAATCTATTATCACCGCATACAACGACAGTACCGTCAGCTTTCAAACCTACTGTATTAAATAGTCCGGCACGAACCGCAATGCAATTCTGCCAGTTTTGGATATTACATTGTCCGAATTTATTATCACCGCATACAACTACTGTACCATCAGCTTTCAAACCTACTGTATGTACCATTCCTGCCGAAACTGCGATAATATCCTGCCATTGCTGCGTTTCGCATTGTCCTTTATCCTTGTTTCCGGCAGTAATAACTGTACCGTTTGCTTTTATACCAACTGTATGATTTAACCCGGCTGAGATATCAATAATACCCCGCCATTCCTGGGTTTCGCATTGACCATAATAATTATCTCCAACCGCGATAACCGTACCATCTCCCCTTAAACCGGTAGTATGAATAATACCTGCGGAAATTGCAGTAATATCCCGCCATCCTTGAGTATCACATTGTCCAAAACTATTATTTCCAATCGCATCAACAAATCCGCCCACTCTTAAAACTAGAATATGGCTGTCACCAAGAGAAACCATGGCAATATCTTTAATATTAATTTGTGTAAAACCGGAGGAATTACCTCCTGTAATTATAAGCGAGCCATCCGATTTTAGACCTGCAGTAAAATTGGAACAAGCGGAAACAGATACAATATTTCGCCATTGTTGTGTATTACATTGACCATTTCCATTAGACCCGACAGCGACCACTTTACCATCCGATTTCAATCCAACAATATGACTGCTATCTGGACTATAACCAATTGAAATACACGTTTGGTAATTGGCGATACTCTTTCTCGCTTCACCCAGCGATTGTACATTTACGCCGCGAAGCGCGAGAAACAATATATTCAGCATTTCAGAGCTTTTTGCTGAAGAAAGACCGTATTCATCATCAAGGCGTTTTAAAAGAAATTGTTTACACTCAGCGAAGTCTTCAGCTTTATTAATGTACTTGATACAGTCAGTATTCAAAACGGATAATAAAAAGGCGTTTTCCTTTTTATACTCATTTTTTGTATAGTCCAATAAAAAGGATTTAAATCTTTTAGGTTCAAGAAAAATTTCCTTCCCATTTTCAAGAGCAATTATTTTGACAATATTGGAATATTCTGTTTTTTTCATGTCATTACTTTTTTTAACTCATTTATTCTGAAAATACCCGCAATTGAAATATCATCACGGCTGCCGCGCTCTGATATTTTAGGAAGAAAATCATTTAATTCTGTTTCTGTTTTTATAGGAAAATGAGAAAATTTTTCGTACAGTTCTTTATTAAATTGGAGGTATTTATCCGGCTCAAATGAATCCGTCATTCCGTCTGTAGCCGCGGTTAATCCCATAATCATGGAAAAACCATAACTTTCACGGAAATTATTAATCGCGTCATTATCACATAACGAAGTTGTCCTGCCAAACGCCAAACGCTCGTCTTCCTTTATGGGACAAAATATTTCTTCTTCGTTTTCCAGTACAATGCATAAGCCGTCGCCGATATGTATTGCAAACCAAAAATAATCCGAAACAAGAGCGGCCAATAAAGTAGTACCGTAAATGACAGGATCATCATGTTGAATATTGCAGTCATTGCAGATTTCAATTTCAGCTTCCGTCAACGTATTATTTTTTAAGTCCTCCATAACAGCGTTACGCCATTCGTAAATGATATTCGCCTCAAGCTGTTTCAATTTTGACCGCATATCAATATTTCTTATGTCTTCGCTGCCGGTTTTACTGTCAAAAAACACAGTCCTTTTTTTTGTCAGAGAACCGTAAAAATTCATCAATGAGCGCAAAGCTATGTTAACCGCGAAATTTGATCCTCCGGCGCTTCTGAAATATTTATCACCGCCATGACCGTCGGCAACACAGGCAATTCCTATTGTACTGTTAAAACCCAAAACAGCGTCAGCAGAATCCTGGCAGGGAATGTCCTTTTCAATATGACTTACGCCCCGATCTTTTAAAGCGAATTTTATTAACGACATTTAATCCCAGTCATCCTCTGCTGTTGAAACCTTGCTAAAATCCGGATCGCTTTGCTGTAAATCCTTCACCTGTTCTATCATCGTTTCCTGTTTGGATTCAATCTTCCCGTCCTGCATGGGTTGGCTTTTACTTCCAATTTGTACTGATTCTATGGTAACAAAACGTATCCATTTTAGAAGAGTTTCCGGCGTATGTACGGCAGTTACAGCCTCAATGTTTCCAGTAAATTCTTTTAGCACATCAATATTCGCGTCTTCCCCGATAGCCACAGCAACCTTAATGGCGTATTTATACCATTTATTGTCCCGTAATTCTGATAATCCTTTTTTATAATCGTCCGTAGGCTCGCCATCTGACATAAGAATAATAGCGGGAGCTACGGAAGCGGAAGGAGCTGTTAAAAATTTTTCTCTGGACATTTTATCTGATAGTTCCTTACAAGCGGCTCCAAAATCAGTTTCACCGTCAGCAGAAAGATTGTTCCATTGAAATTGTTCAACATTAACTGGAGAAGTATGCATCCACGAACAGCCGCAGGAAAATTTCAAGCAGGCGATTTTTAGATCGACATCAGAGCCGCCAATTCCCTTTAATTCCGGTAAAACCTCACGAATGGCAGTGTTCACGGCGCCGATTTTTGTACCTGCCATACTGCCTGAAGTATCAATAATTAAAAATAAAACCATCTGCCGCTTAACAATGCCTTCCACTTTGTCAAAAATACCCATTGTGTATACCTCACTCCTTTATTATTCCGGTTACTTCCTTAAATTGAATACTTAAATTTAACGCGATAGGAATAACCGAATTATTTTCAATATTTTTCCCTTCCCCGTTTTCAAGCGTCATGAACCACGAATCGCATGAAAGATTTTTGATGCCCCATATAGAAGGATCATTCTTATTCATTACCACCTCTCCTGTGACGGCGCTGTAATCGTCATTGTAGGCTCTGGTGTGACACGCATATAATTTTACATTTGGGAATAACGGGATTTTATAATTGCCTAATACAAGATGAAGAGGATAACTGAAAGAATGTTTACAGGAACATTTAATCTTTTTTCCCGCCTTATGCTGATTAAGAAAAATATCATCTTTGCATGACGGACATTGCAGTAATTCGCTGCGGAGGCGGACAAGAACTTTTTGCCATTCATTTTCAGGCAGACGCGCGTTGGGGTTCTTCATGCCTTCGGTAAAAGATTTAATGAAAGCTTCATGCAAAAAATCCGGGTATACAGGCCACAGTTTTATCGGGTTAGGATGTATTCCCTTTACCGGACGATTGGTGTCATTGCCAGGATCAAAAATAAAAACAGGAGACGAACCGTACAGCTCAATTTCCCGTTTCTCGGTTATACATACGCTTTTTACATACTGCTCACCCATCAACGGATCATGGCGGCAGAACAATTTAAAGAGGATAACCGCCAGAGAATGACAATCGGTTAAGGAATTTGGGTAGGATTTACCTGTTACAATTTCAGGAGCCATGTAGCCTGGCTTGCCGCCGATATTGCCCGAGTTCTTTTTACCGTCAGGTGTTACATTGTCATTATCACAGATCAGCACATCGCCTGTTTTTACATTGATAAAAAAATTGCCGTCATTAAGGTCCTGATAACTTAACCCTTTCCGGTGAAGGGAACGAAAAGCGTTTACAATATTTAAAGCGGAATTAATAACCATTTCTGTAGAAGGAAATTTAACATCATTGTTCAGTATATCCGAAAATTCCGAATATTGATTTGTACGCAAATTCATCACATAACCGAAACTGCCTTGTTGTTCATTAGTCAGAAACAAAGGCCAAATAAATTTATTGTCAGGCGGACCTGAGATGATATTTGTTTCCAGATTTTTCCTGAATGTCTCTTTGTTTTTAAATTTACAGGTATACCACTTTAGAGCATAAGGTTTACCGTCAATTTTAACAGAATAGACAATACCCTGCCCGCCTCGTCCGAGTTCTTTATCAATAACGGCGACAGAACCTCCATGAAGATTTACTCTGTCGCTCGTCTTAAATTCGATCATAACCTGCCTTTTTTCCAAAAATAAAAGTATCCGTAACTAGAATATGCATTATAATTTTCAAGATTAAGCTGTATCACACAGTTAAAACATTCAAGTGTCTCGTCATATTCTCGTTTAACAAGATATGTACCGCCAAGAGCAAAATAAACTAACGTAAAATCAAAATCGCTTATGCCGGTATATCTTTACATCAACGTACTCAACATTTTCTTCGCATCAGAAAGTGTTACACTATCCGGATTCAAGCTAATGACTTTTTCCAGATCACTCTTTGCCTTATCATTTTGTTTTAAAATTCCGTATGCTATTCCACGAATCATATAATCAGTGAAATTGTTAGTGTTAGGTTGAAGTCTGATTGCTTCGGTTTTATCTTTTATACATTGATCATATTTCCCTAATTGAAAATATATTTCTCCACGCATACTATAATTTGAACCAATGAACGGATCAAGTTCAATTGCTTTTGAAAAGTCTTTAATTGCCTGATCATTTTGACCTAACCTTCTGTAGGCTAATCCACGACAACCATAACTTAAACCATCACTATCTTCTGGATCAAGCTCAATTGCTTTTGAAAAGTCTTTGACTGCCTGATCATACTGATTTAATTGAATATAGGTATATCCACGCCAGCTGTAGGCAGGGGCTTCCTCTCGGTATGCCCTAATTGTTTCTGTAAATTCCTTTATCGCTTTATCAGGATTACCTTCCTGCAAGTAGGTAATACCACGGTTGAAACAATCTGATTGTTTACTGTCCATTTACTTAGTCTCCTAAAAACAAATTATTAATTTTTATAGTCCATCACGACTTTTTAGTTTACCCTGTTCAACGAACAGAGACGCCCAATTGGCGTTTTTCATAACACTGAAATCTTCAGTGTAAGAAGTCTTTTATACTCACAAACGATAAGGCAGCGTTAGTGAGACCTTTATACAATCATGTATAACGGTTATCTTGAATACCACGCTTGTCGAGCTTTTTCCCGATACGCCATAGCATTAGGGTGATTAGGATTCACAGTTAATACTTTTTCAAATTTATCTATTGCCGCACTGTAGTTCCTTTCAATTGCATAAACAACACCTTCGCCAAAAATTGCTTCTGCTTTTATAGATGAGTCAAAGATTTCCGTCTCTACTTTATTATATTCATTCCAAGCAAGTTGTGTTTCCCCTTCGTTAAGATAATCTCTGCCTTTATTTAAACATTTCATTGCCTCTTCTTCTGTCATACATAACCTCCTTAATTGATTTTCAATAGCTCAATATTTAAAATTTTTTCTGTCCAATGGACGGTATTTAAAACGTTGAAAACTTCAACGTAAGAAACCATTACCAAAACAATGCAAAGGGCGTTACTTTTTTATCTCCCTGCTTTTCTTAGTTTTTTCAAGCAACTACTTCGCTTCTTTATTAAGAATTCGTCATCAATTGTAATATTTCTTTCCTGCCGCCGAAGAAGAATTCCAGTAATTTATATTTATTCGGATAATCACCTGTTTGAGTATAAATATAGGGAATACCATTTTGAACAGTATCGCCATATTCAATGAAGATTTTTCCGTCTTCTGAAAACCCTTTAAGCGGCACTCTATTTGGAAAATCTTTAAAAGGACGTTTATTATCATCACCTACCAGAGTTGTCCAGTCTTCTCCGTAACCATCAATAGTTATTGTATTAGTATCAATTTTTAGTGTTCCCGAGTACAAACCTGATTCATTCGAGACCCATGTTCCCCGCAGGTCGTAGTTAAATGACCTTATAACACTTGACTGCGAGCCGCTGCCCAGTCCGTCACAGGAGTTTATAAAAAGAGCTGTTAATAAAACTGTAGAAACAGTAAAAAACTTAAAGTTTTTCATGGTATATACTCCTTGCTAGATATAGTATAGATTCAGACTAGATAAATACTAACTTTTTTTGATACCTTATAAACTTTCCTTAATCTTTTGTGCTATCTTTTTACCAATAAACCAGCCCGCAACTGCGCCGATTAAGAAACCAAAAAAACTATTACTAGCAGTTGCAAAAATAACGCCAAGTAGGATTGCTCCGATTATAGCACCTGGCAAACCTGCTTTGGCATAAAAATTCTTTATATTACTAAGACTATTCTGTGCTTGTGAGATACCCTGATTGGCTGCTTTAGTGTACCAATAAACCGCTTTTTGCAAGTCTCTAGTGTACTGTAATATACAGACACGATAAAATAAACATGATATACTTTTAGAATGGCAAAAGCAATAATACCGGTGGTAAAAGAAAAAGATGTACAACTTATGGAAGCCCTACTCTCGGCAGGGCATATAGAATACAAATATGCGGTTCGTTTGAAAAG
>Ga0268262_10000703_pt1 | contig 43300 bp, 40 predicted proteins | sample TergutNc150P3_FD_190354 | JGI IMG/M metagenome (GOLD analysis project Ga0268262, IMG submission 190354) | Nasutitermes corniger P3 segment gut microbial community from laboratory colony in Florida, USA - Nc150 P3 (SPAdes) (version 2) | ecosystem: Host-associated > Arthropoda: Insects >...
AATCGGCGGTTGTTACAATATTTTCAATTTCCGAGCTATCGCGAGCCTCGGTCAAAACTATGCTAGAAATCAAAATATCCTGATTAGTTAAATGGTCAGCTTTGTTTTTAAGGTCTGCCAGGGCGCGATTAGCAGTAATGGTTTTTCTTAGAATGGCTTTCGTTTCAATATCCAAAGCTGGCGGTAAAAGAGCCAAATCGTTATTTGGAGCATAATTTTGAGGCATACCTTATAAACTAGACATTTTATGTTAAAATTTCCCACTTCTTTTAACATATATCGGGTAGCCGACCTCTCTTTGGCTATCGGCAGCACCCCCCTACCCCCCTATGTCATTTTTTTGGGTTGGCGGATTCTAGCGAACATGGCGACACTTTCCTTTTTAGGTATTGTATATGGCCGAGCCGAAATTTTCCAGCGCATCCGAGCGCAGCGCCTGGTGTCTCGCCAGGCGTCTTAAATATTTGAGCTACATCGAGGGGGGTGCAATTCCACGCAAGCAGCCCGTCTTGCAGGCGTCAGCAAGCGTACCGCCAAGGTCTGGCGCAACGGGCGCCGCCGGAGCAGCGGCAGGGACGAGGCCCCCAGCCTCCCTTTCTATAATAGGGGCATGACGCCCATACGCTACTTACTCGCTGGCGAACATCCGCAGGATGGTCATTACCAAAATTTGCAGGATAAAGCCAAGAAATGAGGCTCGTCCTGAGTTAAAATTTCTATGTCATTTTTTTATATATTTAGCGTGGAATCAAAAAAGTGAAGACTTGCGGGTTGCTAAGTTACTGCCTATGGCAGAAAATATACCTTGCACCCCAAGCCTCTTGTCTAAGCTCCTTTGCCGGAACGGCAGGTATCTGAAAACGACTAGCGGTCGCAATGAAAATAGCAAAGCTACAAAAGCGGTTTGCGCAGTGTTCGCTGCGTGGAGGATTGGGCAAATATGATTTCAACATTCATCCCTTCAAAATGGAGAAACATTATGATAACACAATATCATAAAATCGCATTGGCGGCAGCCTTTGGGCTTGCCTTGGCATTCACTATTTCCTGCCACGACGGTGGCAACGATGACCCAGGAACTAGCAGTACTGGCGGGGTTGCATCGGGCGGTTCCAGTTCATCTGTCACCAACGGAGCAGGAGGCTCTTCTTCGGGCAGGTCCAGTTCGTCTGTCACCAACGGAACGGGAGGCTCTTCCTCTTCGGGCAGGTCCAGCTCGTCTGTGAACATTTCTGTCGGTGATAGCAGCGGTACTTTCAAGGATAATCGCGATGGGCAAACATATAAATGGGTAAAGATAGGCGAGCAAAAATGGATGGCACAAAATTTGAATTACTTCGAACCTTGGGTAGGCCCAACAAGGGGCAACAAATGCTATGACAACAAAGATGCCAACTGCGAAATATACGGGCGGTTGTATGAGTGGGATGATGCGATACGCATTTGCCCAGATGGCTGGCATTTGCCTGCCAAAGCCGAATGGGATGCTTTGATAAGAGCTGCTGGCTCCGATGCTGGCAAAAAACTAAAATCCGCAAGTAACGAATGGGGCAATGGTGCTGGAACTGACATCTATGGCTTTGGAGCGCTTCCTGGAGGTTACTTAGACGGTTCGCAATTCAGGAATCTAAATATAGAGGGCATTTGGAGGGTTTCCACGGAATCATCTAATACAGTCTCCCCTATAAAAATTATGAATTCTGGCAACGGGGTTAACGAAGATAATTCTAGTTCTAAAACAAGGCAATTCTCTGTCCGTTGCGTAGAGGGATATTCTTCATCTTCGGCTATTGCTTATGGAGAATTTACCGATAATAGAGATAACCAAAAATACGTTACAGTAAAAATCGGAGCGCAAACCTGGATGGCACAAGATTTAAATTATGCTGGAACAACCCCCCAAATAGGGTCATGCTACGATAACAAAACAGAGAATTGCAACATATACGGAAGGCTTTATGACTGGGCAACCGCAATGAACATATCAAAAGATTATAATAGCACTCGTCTTAATTCGTCTTCCGGGCAGCATAAAGGCATTTGCCCAGATGGCTGGCATTTGCCTACCCGAGCCGAATGGGATGCGTTGATAAGTTCTGTAGGCGAATCTGCTGGCAAAAAATTAAAAGCTAGGAGCAGCGAATGGGGAGATAACTATGGCACGGATATCTATGGCTTTAGGGGGCTTCCTGGCGGTAGTGACGATTACGACCTTGGCGGATTCGCTAATCTCAATATAGGAGGCAATTGGTGGACTTCCACAGAGAGTTTAAGAGGAGACTTGGATCGTTCTCATATGAAAAGTATAGTAAATGTCAATGTTGATGAATATTATGGAACTAAAGCAAAACAATATTCTGTCCGTTGCATTAAGGACTAAAGGAGGTACACAATGAAAACGAAACTCACTAAACTAACCGCAATATTTCTGGCTGTTTCCGCAATAGCGGCGTATGCAGAAGATACAGAGCAACTAAAAAAGACCATAATCGGTTATGGCTTTAAAGTGGATGCTGCTGGAAATACCATTACCATAAAGAATGAGACAGAAAACGTTCCGCTAAAACGCTCGGACAACAAAACTCTGACGCTGGACATCCCCGCTGGTATCACAGTAAATTGGCAAGCGAAGCTTACTGCTGGAAATGTCTATAACGAGTTAATCGTTAAAAAAGGCAAAGGTACTCTTGAGATTCGTAACGGCAGCATTGGAAATAGCATAGTCAATTCGCTTTACAATGCGATAAGAGTTGATGAAGGAGACCTTACTATTTACGGTGGGACGATTTCATCGGGTGTGGGTTACGGAATTAAGAGCTATTCTACTGGCACAGTAGCCATCAAAGGCGGAACGATTTCAATGCGCGGTGGTCCAGGCATAAGCGTAGGGGTTTACAACGCTTCCATAGGCACGGTGGAAATCAGCGGCGGGACAATCTCAGCTGATTACGCTGTTTACAACGTTTCCACTGGCACGGTGAACATCAGCGGCGGGACAATTAAGGCTATAGGGGGCAAAGCGATTTACGGTTTTTCATCTGGTGGCACAATAAACATTAGCGGCGGAGAGATTTCGTCGAACGACGAGGACGGCGGTACTGTGGTAAGTTCTGTCGGTAAAATCAATATATTTTCCCCAGCGAAAATAACCTCAAAATGATACGCAATGGCCAGTTAACTTAGGAGCTACACAATGAGAATCCATTCTCCGCCCAAATAACAGCAACAGCTAATCTCCAAAGGAGAAGCCTCTGCCGAATGGCAGGGGCTTTTATATTTTAAAAAGAACTTGGGGCATAGGGTCGGTTATACACAAGACTTCTCTATGTAATAAACTATCTGTGCTAAGGATAAAAAATCAGCAAGTCTATCTGGCTTATCGTTTATAACCGCTGGCTTTGATTCGGCTAGTTTCAACTTTAAATTATTGAACAGAATTACGAGCCAAGTCTTTTCGTTTTTAGATAATTTAAGCGGTTTTTGCGCGTTTTCCCAACCAGAAATCAATTCTTGCATAATCTCAAGCGAGAACAGCTCGTTTGCAGTTTCCAAACGTCTGTCCACTTCTTGTTTTTTCGGATTGACCCTCAAAGAGAAAGGCTCTTTTGCTAAGAAAGACAGGATATACAAAGCGATAACCTTGTGCCTGTCTATATGCTCTTTTATCGCTTCTTTGCCATAAGTGTGAATTTTCAAACGTCGCCAGCTTTGCTCGTACATATCCAAAGCGGAGTTTAGCCTGCTCATATCCAGTTGTATAAAAATTGAGTTTTCTTCGCCTATGCTTATCAGCTGTTTTTCAAAGTCGTTTGCAATTTCTTTTATAGTAGGCCACCATTCTCTTGAGTCACATAGACTATCTTCATTTTTAGGCATTAACTTAGCACCCCAGAAAATTTTTCGGCTATCCTTTGCTTGGCGATTTTTTTGAACCGAGACGTGACTTCCCTGACCAGTTTTGTAGGTTCTTTGTTGGCTGGGAGCAACATCAAGCGACCATCTTTGGTCCTTTTGGCGGGAATATTGTTTAGCCAATCCATATGTCCATCTCCATTTGTGTTTAAGCATAATATACATTTTTTTGCAAAAGTGTAAAAAAAAATTACACTTTTTTACCATTTTTACCCTAAAACCCCTGCCCAAACGGGCAACCCACAGGCTATAAACGGGACGTACGCATCCTATAATACAAACTCCCCCTGCTTATGCCTAATTTCTTTGCGGCGTGGCTCTTGTTTCCGCTGCAATTCCGTATTTCTTCGCCGATTTCGTGGATATTTGGCTTGTATTTTGGCGGCGGAGGTTCGCGCAAACTGAATTTGCATTGCTCAAACTCCGCTTTTATAATGGCTTCCAGCTTATAGCCGTGTTTTTTTAAAAGGGCGTAACGCTCCAAAACATTTTTAAGCTGCCTTATGTTTCCTGGCCACAAATAGCTCTGCAAAATCTTGAAATGGCACTCGTCCAAAGGCTCCTGCCCTTGCCAAAGGGATTGCGCTATGCTTCTCAAATCGCTTCGCTCCCTCAAAGGCGGTATTTGGACAGGCAAAGCGGCAAGCCTAAAATACAAATCCTGCCTAAAAAGCCCCTTTTCAATCAAAATGCGCAAATCCCTATGGGTGGCGCAAATCAGCCTAAAATCCACCTTGACCTCTCTTTGGCTGCCAACGGGCGTGACGGTTTTCTCTTGCAGGGTGCGCAAAAGGGCTTTCTGAATCTCCGGCGAAAGCTCCGCAACCTCGTCCAAAAACAGGGTTCCGCCGTTTGCCGCCCTAACAAAGCCCGTCTGCTCCCTATTTGCCCCCGTAAAAGCCCCCCGAACATGCCCGCAAAAGAGGGATTCGGCAATTCCCGCGGAAATAGCCCCGCAATTAACCGCGACAAACGCCCTGCCCCCTCTGCTGCTAAGGGAATGCAACTCCCTTGCCGCAACCTCTTTCCCGGAGCCGGATTCGCCAGTCAGCAAAACAGGCAAATCGCTGTCCGCAGCTATTTGCAACATCCTTTTGAAATTTAAATTTTCATCCATATTCCTTAGACGAAGCAAACAGCCAAAAAAGGCAAAAAAATCTTTCAAACCCTCATTTTGCAAACAAGTGTTGACGTTTTTTGGGGTTTTTCCTCGGCATAATTAAACGTACCGCCCCAATACCAAAATATCCCCAGCCCTGACGCCCGCTACTTTTGCCGCCGCTCCCAAAGTGAGCGGCATGGCGGCGGAGAGCTTTTGCCGCGCTTCTATGCTCAAAGCGCTTATTTTTGAGTAATCGAAGTTTTCGGGGATTTTCTGGTTTGCCATCTTTTGCAGATTCGCAATCTCCTCCGCAGCGCGGATGAAAAAGCCGCTGTAAAGCTCCTCGCAAAGTATGTGCAACTTCTCTTTTCTGGTCAAGGAAAGCTGAGGGCAAGCCACGCTGAAAAAATCTTCGGCTTTTACGCCAGGCCTCTTCAATACGGAAAGCCACCTCGTTTTCTCCGCTATGGCCGCTTGGCCGCTGCCTGCCAAAATAGGCGCAATCCGCTCCGGCGTCCCGGAGTTCTCGCTCAAAAATTCCCTCGCCTCTTTTATCCTCTTGCATTCCTGCATGTAGTTTTCCCACTCCGCTTGCGTGAGCATCCCCACGCCATGCGCTTTTTCGCAAAGCCTCTGCTCGGAGTTGTCCGCCCTTAAAAACAAGCGGTATTCGGCGCGGCTCGTGAACATCCTGTATGGCTCGTTCCATTCCATGGATGTTATATCGTCTATCAAAACGCCTATGTAGCTATCCGCCCTGGAGAGCATAAACGGGGGCTTGCCCTTTACCTTTAGCGCGGCGTTTATGCCTGCCATTATGCCCTGCGCCGCCGCTTCCTCGTAGCCGCTTGTTCCGCATACCTGCCCCGCAAAATAAAGGCCGGGGTGCTTTTTGCATTCAAGGGTTTGGTGCAAATCCGTGGCGTTTATGGCATCGTATTCCACCGCGTAGCCAATTTGCAGCACCACCGCGTTTTCCAAGCCTGGAATGGTGCGTATGGCTTCTATCTGCGTCTCTTCTGGCAGGCTTGAGCTAAAGCCGTTTATGTATATCCTCTTTGCGTTTTTTGTCTCCGGTTCCAAAAACAGCTGGTGGCTCCCTTTGTCTGCAAAGCGTTTTATCTTGTCTTCTATGCTGGGGCAGTAGCGGGGGCCAAGCCCTTGGATTTTGCCTGTGAATAGGGGGCTTTTCTCAAAGGCGGCTTCCAAAATTCTGTGGGTTTGCTCCGTGGTTCTTGTGAGGTAGCAGTTTGCGGAGTTGCACAAGTTTGCGGCATCGCTCTTGCCGCTGAATGCCCAAGGCTCCGCGTCCCCATGCTGGATTTCGCATTTAGAAAAATCTATGCTTGCGGCATCCAAGCGGCTGGGCGTCCCGGTTTTTAGCCGCTTGGTTTTTATGCCCAGTTTTTGCAAAGACAAGGGAAGCAAGTCGGAGCTTGGTTCATTTATCCTGCCGCCTATGCTGGTTTTGTCCATGCCCGTGAACATCTTTGAGTTGAAAAAGGTGCCGCTCGCTATTACAACCGCTTTGCAACATATTTGCAGGCCGCTTTGCGTACTTATTTTCCAATTTTCATTTTCTTTTTCCAGCTCGGTCGCTTCGCCTTCTATTATCTCCAAGCCGTTTAAATTTTCCAAAGTTTTTTGCGCAAGCTCAGTGTATAAATCCATGTCGCACTGGGCGCGGTTGCCCCAAACGGCGGGGCCTTTGCTCGCGTTCAGCACTCGGAACATTATCCCGGCTCCGTCTGCCAGCATACCCATAAGGCCGCCCATCGCGTCTATGTCGCGCACCATCTGCCCTTTGCCAACACCGCCTATTGCGGGGTTGCAACTCATGCGGCCTATGCTTTTTTTGTCCAAGACCAGCATGGCGGTTTTTGCGCCTATTTTCCACGCTGCGTTTGCCGCCTCAATGCCGGCGTGCCCACCGCCTATAACAACTATGTCCAAGTTCACGAATCGGGGAACCACAGCTTAAAACTTTCCAAGCCCTGATGATTAAGCATCCCTATGCCGCCCAGGGTTTTGCAGCCTGCCTCTTGCGCTTCTTGCAGCAGCTTTGTTTGGAGCGGGTTGTAAACTATGTCGAATACCATCATGTTTTTGCCAAGGACGGATTTGTCAACAGGGCTTTGGTTCACGTTGGGGTGCATCCCAAGCGGCGTGGCGTTGCAGAGCAGGTCTATGCTGTCCTTGTATTTTTTAACCTCGTCAAAGTCGTGCAGGCTGCTGTTCTTTAGCTCCAAGTTCCAGAGTTCGGGTTCTATGCTGAAAATTTTGAGGCTGGCGGCCCCGGCAATTTCCATGAAGGCGTAGGCTAGGGCTTTTGCCGCGCCGCCGCTGCCGAGCAGCGCAATGTTTTTGTTTTTTATGTCCATCCCGGCTTCTTCCAAATTCCTCAAGGCACCCAGCCCATCGGTGCTTGTGCCGCACAGCTTGCTGTTTTGCCAGTAGAGCGTGTTGACGCTGCCAGTCGCTTTGGATACAGGCGATACATAATCCAAAAACTGGATAACCTGCTCTTTGTGGGGGATGGTTACATTCGCGCCCGCAAAACCCATGGCCCTGAATCCGGCGATGGCGTCTTTTAAATTCTCCCTTGCCACAGGCAAGGGCAGGTAAACCGCGTTTATGCCACGGTCTTTTAACAGCGCATTTTGTATGGAAGGCGATTTTGTGTGTTCCACGGGGTCTCCGAACACCCCTAGTATCTTTGTTTTGCCGTCTATCTCGGTCATTTGCCTCCCTTTTCCATGCGTTCCTTGGTCAAAAGCGCAATGCCTATGGCCCCCATTTCGCCAGGGCGGTCGGGGCGTATGGGCGTTAAGCCCGTGTGCTGTTCAAAGGAGCGCAGAACGGCATCGTTTTTGAATGTGCCGCCCTGCACCACAATTTTTTTGCCGAGGGTATCCAGGTTGCGCAGGCGGATGACTTTTGTGAATACATTGTCTATTATGGAGCGGCATATTCCGGCTATTATGTCTTCGGGTTTTTTGCCGTCCCTTTGCTCCGTTATTATTGAACTGTTCATGAACACCGTGCAGCGGCTGCCTAGCTTTGAGGGGTTTTTGGAGCGGAATGCCATGTCCGCTATCTGCTCCATTTTTATGCCCAAACTGCGGGCGTAGGTTTCTATAAAGGAGCCGCAACCGCTTGAACAGGCTTCGTTTAGGATTATGCCCGTGACAACGCCGTTGGCCACCGAGATGGCTTTCATGTCTTGCCCGCCTATGTCCAGGATAAAACTTACATCGGGGCATATTTTTTGCGCGGCTTTTGCGTGGGCAACTGTTTCCACGGTGTGGTAGTCGGCGTGGAGTGCGCGGTAGAACAGGAGTTCGCCGTAGCCAGTTGTTCCAACGCCCAAAATTTCGAGTTCAGAGCCTGCCTCTTTGTAACGCTCGTTCAGCTGTATCAATGCGCTTTTCAGCACAACAAGCGGGTCGCCTTGGTTGCCTGAGTAAAAGCTGTCTATAACTTCCTCGTTTTCGCCCAGCAGCACGAATTTTGTGGTTGTGCTGCCTGCGTCTATTCCCAGATATGCTTTGACCACCGAGCCTTTTTTGGGCACGGGGTAATTGCCGCCAAAAAGCGGGTGTTTGCGCAGAAAATCATTTTTTTCCTTTTCATTTTTGAAAAAAGGAGGCGTTTCCTCATTCTTGTTCTCGTTGCCAGCGGAGAAATTCTCAAGAGCATGGAGGCTTTTTTCCTTGCTGTAGCCGCATTTTTTGCCCTTGTACATTGTCCCGGCAGAAAGCGCGGCTCCCCATGCCACCAAAACCTCGGAGTGCTGGGGAACCAAAACCTGTGCGCTCAAAAGCCCCAGACGCTGCTGAAACACGCCCACAAGCGATGGGTTAAAGGTCAAAGGGCCGCCCTCAAATAGCACGGGGGGCTTTATCTCCATCCCTTGCGCAAGCCCACCAATGGTCTGCTTTGCTATGGCATGGAAGCTGGAAAGCGCGATGTCCTCTTTGGAAACGCCTTGGTTTAAAAGGGGCTGGATGTCGGTTTTGGCAAAAACCCCGCACCTGCCGGAAATCTCATATACCTTTTCGCCCCTCGATGCAAAATTCTCAAAATCCTCTGTTTTTATGCGCAGAAGCTCCGCAACCTGGTCTATAAACGCTCCGGTCCCGCCCGCGCAAACGCCGTTCATGCGCATGTCGCTTGCCAGGAGCTTCCCGGTGGTTTTGTCCTTTTCAAAAAATATAACCTTGGCGTCTTGCCCGCCCAGCTCTATGGCAACGCGGGTCTCCGGGTACATTTCGCGCACCGCCAGGGAATTCGCAACAACTTCCTGCACAAAGAACGCCCCCGTTTTTTCCGCGAAGGGCTGCCCGCCAGAGCCGCAAAAAGAGACTGTGAAATGTTTGTTTTCAAATAATTTATGGGCTTCTTCCAGCAATTCGCGGACTGTTTTTGCCTGCATAGCGTTATGCCTTTGATAACGGCTGTGCAACAGTTCCCCCGTTTCCGGTTTTACAACGGCTATTTTCACTGTTGTAGAGCCTACGTCTACTCCAATCCACAACTCGTCTATGTGCATATCAGTAATGTAGAATTTTCTGCAAATGTTGTACCCCCGTTTGCACACGTTTGTTCACGTGGTCGGGGCTAAATCCAAAAACTTGCGCTATTTCTTCTTTGCTCCAGCCTTCCCCAAAATGAAGCTCAACAAATAGCTGCGAAATGGGGCAGGGCATTTCGGAAATTCGGCTAACCTTCCAAAGGGGCGAATGGCTGTCGCGCAGGCAAAGTTTCTCTTCCCGAAAATACTGGTAAACCATGTTTCTGTGCCTGCCCGCTACCCTGAAAAAATCTATGCAGCAGTTGCGCACTATTGAATAGATCCAAGTTTTTATAGAGGACTGCTTTTTGAATTCTTTTTTGCTGTTCCAGATTTTCAAAAAAACTTCTTGACGGAGGTCCTCCGCCTCCGCCATGTTGTTCACATGGCGGAGGCATATTTTAAGCACAAAATCCGCATGTTCTTGCCAAATAGAATGTATGTTCATTTTGCAAAAGTTATATTATTTTTTGCTTTTTTTGGTCTCCGGGCTGCATTTTGCAAACAGTTGTTTGCACAAAATTGCATTTTGCAAACAACTGTTGACGTTTTCGCGATTTTTCTACTTTTTAATGATGCCGTTATTTTTGCCATTTCTCTTTTTATTCCTGATATCTTGCTCCGGCGATGTTATATATAACGAAGCGGCCCCGCGCATATTTGTTGAAGTTCTAAACCATTCAGATACCGTTTTGAATGGCAAAACGGTGCTTTTCCAGGCTGTTGTAAGCCCTTCTCCCGAAGATGTGGAGTTTTTTTGGGTGATAGAAAATAAAAATTCTCCAAACTATCCCGTTTTTTATTCCGAGTTGCTATTTGAAAAAAACTTTAGGGAAAGCGGGCTTTATAATATCAAATTCAACGCAAAAGACCAGTTTTACGATACGCACATAGATAGTTTGCTCATAAGAGTTTCCAGCGCCCCTGTTTGCAGCGGTTTGAGCATAAGAATTTTCCAAGGCTCCCCAACTTTTAAATGGAATTGCATAGATAAAGACAATGCCGCCGATAATGCTTATTTAACCTATAAATTCTCGCTGTTCAGCAAATACGGCACCCTGCTCGAAGACACAACTTTGGTTAAGGATTCCCTGCAACTGGGCTATGCCTTGCAGAAAAATGACGTAATCCGTTTGATAGCCACGAATAGATATGGGATTAAAACCAACCTGGATTCCGTGTGGGGTTTGCCATGAAATATTTTGCCTTGCTGGCTGCCCTTTTCCTAGCAGTTTCCTGCTCCGATAGCGATAAAGCGAGCGGCGAAAAAAATCAGGGAATTTGGATAGCAGACATTGATTACGAAGTGTACCGCGACAGATTATATTTAATTGGAATTTTAGAATCCGAAATAGATAACTGTACTTCTCACATTAATTTTGGAGACTGCTCTATCAATAACTGTTGGATAATCAACGGCAAATATAGCTATATCTCCTTGAAAAATTTAGGTGCTTGCCACCTCAAAGACTATCTTTGGATTATAGACGGAGACACTATTCCTTCATCCGAAAAATCCAACAAAGCGGTTTATGGCGAGCATTTTGTGGAACTGGTTCTGGTGGATACTTTTGGGGACTCCATCAGCGAAGGCAGATATATTCAAATAGACGAGCCGCTTAGAATTACCATGCTCTCGCCAGTGAATGATTATGAAGCTAGGAGAAACGAGACGCTTGTATTTCAATACCGCATAAGCGGCATAGATACATGGGAAACCTGGGAAGACACAGTTTATGTTTCCTCAGATGAAAAAGTTTTGGAAAACGAAACCCTGCTCTGGGAAGAGGGGAGGGCCTTGGCAAATAAAACTTTGAGGCCTCCGTTAAACGAACAGGTTTATTATTGGGGAGTAAAGATATCTAACCAAGACACAGCATTTTTTTCGAGGATTAGAAGCGTATGGATAAAAAACTTAGTATATTAGCCCTGCTTTTTTTCTTTAGCCTTGCTGATTCGGCCCCTCTTATGATGATGCCTCTGGAATCCGATATAGATAGCAATATCACGGCTTTGTGGGAAAAATCGGTTATGCAAATTTTGAGGGAAGCTAGCTTTGACCCTGTAAAAATTGAGCATGGGCGTTTTGCCGAGTGCGCAACTATAGAATGTGCGGTGTCTTCGGCGCGGGCATTGGGTGCGCAGGGCTTGTTCAGGGGGCGGTTTAAGGCAGAAGGCAAAGATTCCGTTAGCATACGGCTCCGCATAGACTGGCTTGCAGGGAACACAACCCCGCAAACGGATGTGAAAATCGTTGCCCCGCTCGCTTGGGACGAGGTGCTTAAAAGCGGGGTTGTGCTGAAATTGCTATCCGGCATAACTGGGAAAAATTTGCATTTTGAGCCTGCTAAAGACAGAAAAGCCTTTATAAAGGTTGAAACCAACCCAGACAATGCGGTTGTTATGCTTAACGGGGAGGCGGTTTGCCATTCCCCTTGCGAATTTTCGGATAACAGCTCCGTTGCGCAGGTTTCTGCCTATTGGCATTCTGGCGATAATCTATGGTCGGCAAAAAAAACTATAATCCCAAAAGACACCGTGAAAATCGCCTTGGAATTGAAACGTTCCTTTCCCAGCACGGAGATAAGCTCATATCCAAGCGGTGCTTTGGTTTTTCCCGCAGGGCTTTTGGATGTAAACTCAAAAGCGCTTGGCAAAACGCCCTATGATTTGCGGGGCTTGCCGGGAGAGACGCAAGTACGGCTTTTTCGCAAAGGCTACAACGATACTTTGCTGAACGTGAGAATTGACGCTGTGGAAAAACAGGTTCAGCATGTGCAGTTGACCCCTGTCACAGACCCGCAAAAAATTTCCGAGCAAAATCTGCTTGCCAAAAGCCAGCTCAAAAGGGATGTGGGCTTGGGGCTTTTAGGCGGGAGCATAGGCCCTTTTGTAGCGGGTTCCACGCTTTTTATACTTGCTCATTACGATTACAAAAAGGCTAGTGATATAAAAAAAGAACTGGAAGTTCCATCCTTTGGCGGAGAGAATTTCAAAGCTAGGGTGGAAGAAAACCACAAAGCGGTGAAAGCCGGGGATTCAAAGATGGTTTTTGGCGCCGGGCTTATAGGGCTTTCCCTGCTTTTGGCCGGGATAGGCTTCTCCATAAGTTTTTAAAGCCTCTTTTGCGGCATTTTGCTCGGCTTCTTTTTTTGAAAAGCCAATCCCTTTGCCCAGAGGCTTGCCGCCTGCGCTAACCGATATCCTGAATTTTCTTTTGTGAACTTCTCCCCATTCTTCCAGGGTTTGGTACACGGGGGTGCCAAGCCCAAGCTCTTGGGTTTTTTCGTTTAAAAGCGCTTTGGGGTTTTGGAATACCTCGCTTTGCAAAATCTCGTCCTCTTTGGAAAAAAGGAATTTTGAGAGTATTTCCCTGCATTTCTCAATGCCCATGTCCAGATACACTGCGCCCACAAGCGCCTCAAAAACATCTGCCATAAGCGCGGGGCTCTTTTTGTCCACTTCTTTGGCGGCTATCAGATACGAATATAGCTTTAAATGCTTGGCAACGGTAGCAAGCACCGTGCCGCTGACAATGGCGGACTTCTTTTTTGAAAGCAGCCCTTCGTTTTCCTTGCCATATTTCAAATACAAAAACTCCGTTGTCAAAAAATCAACAACGGAATCTCCCAAAAATTCCAAACGCTCGTAAGTTTGGTAGTCCAGAACAGAATGCTCCTGTTTGCAAGAGCTATGGGTAAAGGCTTGTTTTAGCAAGTCTTTGTTTTTAAAGGAGCAACTTAGAATTTGCTCCAGTTTCTGCACTACTGTTTCTCAGCTAAGAACTTTATAACATCGCCAACGGTCTGGAATTTTTCCGAAACCGTGTCTGGAATCTCAACTTTGAACTCGTCTTCCAAACCCATTATAAGCTCGGTGCGGTCTAAGGAATCGGCTCCCAAATCTGTTGTAAAGGAAGCCCCTTCAACAATTTGCTCTTCCTTAACGTCCAATTTGTCAAGGATAACTTTTTTCACTTTATCGGCAATTTCTCCATTAGCCATCGTCTTTCTCCTTAAAGAGTATGTTTGTTTGTACTACACAATATAGTAAATGCGATTAGCCCTAAGCGCCCAGCCCGCCATCCACGCCCAGCACCTGCCCTGTTATGTAGGCTGCCTCGTCAGAGGCCAAAAACGCAACGGCATTAGCCACGTCCCTAGGGTTGCCTAAATCCTTTAGGGGTATTGCCTCTTTGTATTTGGCTATAACCTCCGGGGCCAGCTTCTCGGTCATGGCGGTTTTTATAAAGCCTGGGGCTATGGCATTAACCGTCACGCCACGTGCCGCAAACTCCATAGCATTGGATTTTGTTAAGCCTATTATGCCAGCTTTGGAGGCTGCATAGTTGGCTTGCCCGGCTTGGCAACGGATGCCGTTTATGGAAGCCATGTTTATTATGCGCCCTGAGCGGTTGCGCATCAGGTGCGAGCTTATGGCCTTGGTGCATATAAAGGCGGAGCGCAAATTCACATTCAGAACGGAATCAAAATCTTCCTGCTTCATGCGGATGAGCAGGTTGTCGCGGGTTATGCCGGCGTTGTTCACCAGAATATCCACCTTGCCAAAGTCCGCTAAAATCTGCTTGAACACCTCGTCAACCGCTTCGGGGCTGGACACGTCGCAAGCATAGCCTTTGCAGGTGACTCCCAGAGCCTCAACTTCCTTTATGGAAGAACCATCGCCTAGCTGTATATCCAGTATTGCCACGTTCGCGCCGTTCTCGGCTAAAACTTTTGAAATTTCCAAGCCAATGCCACGGGTAGCTCCCGTGACTATGGCATTTTTGCCTTTCAAACTTATCATAAAATTCTCCTAATCATCCACTCTTACCATCTCTATTCGGCGGTTCAGCTCACGGCCTTCGGCAGTTTTGTTGTCCGCTATAGGTACATCTTGCCCGTAGCCAACGGCTTTCATGCGGCTGGTGCTAACACCCTTGGTAGCCAGGTAGCCCACAACAGATTTTGCTCTGCGCTGGGATAGGTCTTGGTTTGCCGCAGGCTTGCCCTGGTTGTCCGTGTGGCCCTGGATTTCAATTTTCACTTTTGGGTTTGCCAATAGCTGTTCCGCAACTCCGTCCAAAACCTTTTTGGCATTGGGGGTCAATGTAGCGTTGCCGCTGCCAAATGTTACGCCTTGCAGGTTAACCCTTGCCTCTATGGGAGGTGGCTCCGCCACCTCAATCTCCACCGTTTCTGATTTGGTGCCGCCTTCTCCGGTTGCGGTTAAGGTATATGCAATGTTGCTCGTGGGCTTAACCTGCTTGGAACCCTTGGGTTGAACTTTGCCTACGCCGTTGTCTATGCTCACTTCGGTGGCGTTTGCCACCTCCCACTTCAGCGTGACTGAATGCCCGGTCTGTATGGATTCCGGGTTTGCGCTGAACAGGATTATAGGTACAGGCCCTGCCGCTATCTCAACATCCACGGAAGATGTCCGTGTGCCGCCATCGCCCGAGGCGGTTAGGGTATAGGTGGTGTTTGCTGTTGGCTTCACTTTTTTTGAGCCGCTTGCTTCAACCGTTCCTAGGCCTTCTATTTCAACAGAGGAAGCGTTGCTAACTTGCCAGGTCAAGGTTGCGGACTGCCCTTTGCTTACAACATCTGGGCTTACGGTGAACAAAATTGTTGGAGCGGGTGCCGCTTCCGCTTGCTTCTCCGGGCAGCCCTTGTTTGACGAAGGACCTTCTTCATAAGGGCATAGGTCTATGCCTGTGCATGTTTTCTTGAACTCGCGCTGCCTTCCCGTTTCCGACACCCACGGGTCGCACACTCCATCTTCGTCTGTATCCGGGTTGCGGTATTCCTCTTCTTCTTCCTCTTCCACTACCGGTACAGGGTCCATAGTGAATAATTTTATGGTGAAGCCTCCATAAGCCACATAGTCTGGGATAAGCCTGGCGCTGTAAACAACTTTTTTGCCTTCTTGGTTCAAATTCACGGCTAAAATATTATTCTCTATGTACTTTTCTTTATCTCCCACGAATATCTGCGCACCGAGCTGCATATCCACGCTTTTTGATAAATGGAAGGATGCGCCTAGCGAAACCGTATTCAGATCCACGGAATTGTCGACGTCGTTTGGTAATTTGGGCCATTTTGTGGGCATATCCATATAATATTCCCCAAAAAACGATGCGAATTGCACGGGAGTCCACTCAAGGGCCGTGGCAAAGCTTTGAACTTTTGGGTAATGCTGCCCTTCTGTTCCAAGAGGCGTTCTATATGCGTAATTCAGGTGAAACAAAAGCGGGATTTGCGCCCTTATTCTGTTGAGATCCAACGTGCCGGCAACCCCGAACTTAAAATAGTTGGTGGCATTGGTGTAAGAAGACGGTGCGCCGCAAGACGTCGTGCCACAACCTAGAGCGTAGGTGCTGTCTGTGTTTAGGAACATAGGGTCGCGAATCCAGGGGCCGTAGTCATTCTGCTTGTTCAGATTCTCCCTGCCTGTGTTTACGCCAAAGCCTGGGATAATAGCAAAATCAAGGGGAAAGGTGTTGTCAAAAGGAGCGCGTAATTTTACGGAGACAAATAAATTTCCCTGCCCGCCTCCGCTTAAATATTTTGTGTTAGAGGTGCCTGCGCTATCCACCCTCAAATACTCGCCATAAGCTGGGAACCCTACTGAAATATCAAAATATTCAGAAAGCCCAAGGGATAGGAATGGGTAGAGATTCAAGCCCAGATAGTTGACGAGATCGTAATCGTAATCACCGCCATCCGTAGGATAAAATTTATAATCCTTGATAATTGAGCCAAGACCCGCGCCTTCAAGAAAAAAGCCAATCCCCAGGCGGCCATGCCCAAGGGCCTGCGCGCTCTGCGTTTTATGCACGCCTAGCTGGCCGTAGTAGTTAAAATTTCCCTCACCCGCCACTGCAAAGCTCGCAAGCATTGCGACAGACAAAGCCAAAAGTCCGATTTTTTTTGAAAAGGGGGTATAATTCATACATATTAATATAGTAAAATTTATTTTTCTAAATTCCCCTACCATGCAAGAAATAGATTTAAACGGCGAATGGAAATTGGTCTGGGATTTGGAGAACAAAGGTTTGGCTAACCGCAGGTTCACAGACATCCCAGATAGCGCCAAAAATATAAGCGTTCCGCATGTTTGGAACGAAAACGAAGCCACAACGGCTTTTTATTACAAAAAGTTTTCCACTTCAAGCAAAGATAAGAGATGTATTCTGCGTTTTGAGCAGGTAGCGGTTTATGCCGTTGTTTGGGTGAACGGGAAGTTCGCTGGCAACCATTTTGGGGCAAGCACGGCTTTTGATTTTGATATTTCGCCTTTTGTGAAAAGCGGCGCGGAGAATTTGCTGTGCGTTAAAGTATCCACGGTTTCAAAAAACAACGACTTTGAGCTTATGACCGGCGGAGACCCTGTACCCGCAGAGACCATGCCTCTTGGCCTGCCTTGGAAGCGTTTCCCGTTTGCGGGGCTTTCTGGCAAAGTATCCATAATAAGCGCGGAAAGGGCCTTGCTCTCCTCTTTGGAAATAGCCACGGACTGCGATAGGAAGCAGATAAACGCAAAGGCATCTTTCAACAATGCACGAAACTGCGCAACCAAGCTGAAAATAGGCATTCGCAACCCTAAGGGAGAAGTTTCGTTTTTGCAAAAAGAGGTTAAACTCGAAAAGGAAAACGCAAATATCACTATACAGCTTGGGTTAAAGGAGATAAAGCTATGGACAATAGAAGAACCTAGCATATACGCCTTGGAAATTAGCGTGGAAGGCTCAAACAGCATTGCGTCTAATTTCGGTTTTAAAAAATTTGACTGCAAGCAAGGCGATTTTTTCTTCAACGATTCCATAATCAAAATACAGGGCATAGTGTACAGCCAGCGCAAGGGCATCTCCATCAAAAAGGATTTGGAGAGCATCAAGGAACTTGGCTTTAACGCAGTCCGCACTGGCGGCTCTCCTTTTAACAAAGAGGCTTTGGATGTATGCGATGAGCTTGGGCTTTTGGTGTTCCAGGAATTCCCTATATGCGATGAGCAATCCAGCAAGATGGGCTTGGAAGCCGTAAAAGACATTGCAAAGGAAATAGTATGCGAAAGCGTGAGCCACCCGTCTCTGGCGGTGTGGGTTCTAGGCTCAGACAACGGCAGGCTAATTCTGGAGAATGGGGCAAAGCTCCTGAACCGCATAGACACCTTGGAAAGCTGCCACCCAGCTATAAGCAACGTGAACAACGTTTCCATAGATAACGACCAAAACTTTAAGCACGGGCGCGAAAAGACATTTGGCGCAACCGGAAAAGCTATGGGCGTAACGGATGGGAATGTGGTGGCACATTCCTCGCATCGCCTTGCCCTTAAAATTTTTGGCGGGGTTCCATTCGCTCTGTTTCTATCTCGCTATGGGATTAGCGAAGACGAAGATTTTATTATACCAGACCCCTTCTTTGGGGACGGCTGGCTGCAGGACAACTACAAGCAGTTCACGGATGATATAAATAAAAACGGGAAGGTTTTGCTTTCCATAAAAAATTACAGCTTGTTCGGTTCTATGAAAAACAATGCTGCATTGCAGGGCGCGGTGCAAAAGATAAAAAAAATCGCAGGCTGCGAGGCAAAGGATATAAACGAGCTTGCAATCTCAGGGCTTGAGCAGAATATCCAGTGCTTGCAGAGCAGCCCTATTGTGAGCGGCTACTTTATTGAGGAATGGGCAGATTTTAAAAATGATCTATGCGGAATTGTGGACGAATCCGGAGCCGGCAAGGGTTTGGATCAAAGCATAAAGCGTATAAACGCTTCCACAAAGCTGCTGGTTAGCGGCTTGGAAAGGGTTGTGGCGCAAAACGAAGTAATCTCATTTCAATTGAATGTTTTAAACGAAAAGAGGCTGGACGAGGTTAGCGTGTCTGCGCAGCTTTTGGACAATGCCGGGCATAGCGTGGTTTCGCAGAGCAAAAAATTTTCCACGCCTAAACTTGCGCTCGCTTCCATAGGGGAACTGAGCATAAAAGCGCCGCAAAAAACAGGCTCCTATACATTAAAGCTAACGCTCTTGGACTTAGAAGAGGAAATTTACTCTGCGGAAGAACCCATAGAGGTTATTGACGCTCCCGATATAAAGAGTGCGCTCGCTAAAACCGAATTTCTGGACACTGCGGAGAATTCTGCGGAAATAATCAAAATGATAAATGGCGAAAAGCCAATAATGTTCACCGCGGCTCTCAGCTCCTGGGCAGACAATTCCATTCTAACATCCATTTCGGATGCGGTGAAAGGCGGGAAAATTCTATTCATTTCTGATATTGATCCAGAAGATATAAAGGTGTTTAACGGCAACCCCTCTTTTGATTGCTCTCTGGAATATTTTTATTCCTCTGGAGCTGGGGGAACAGCAGTGCATTATATCCTAAAGGATTCTCCACTTAAAGAAGAGCTTTTTGGCAAAGATGTTCTGGACAAAATTTGTTCCGCCATTGCGCCTGGCCTTTCCATGCTGGAGATTAAGGATGCAAAAAGCCTTGTGCATTCCGTTTCATTAAAAGATGGCAGTTTGCAAGCAGGCGTGGATTTGCAGTTCATAGAACACGGCAAGGGCAAGATTATTTTCAGCTCGCTGAACATGATAGAAGGCCTGGAGGCCTACGCCCTAACAAACAGCGTGTTTGCAAAAATCGTAAAATTGGTCACTGAGTAATCACAGAGCCATCTTGAATATGTAAGAATGCAGCCACGGGGCTATGCCAAAGAACAGAACGGCTATGCCCAAAAAAGCCAGGCTTATTTTTTGCCAAACATATATCTGCACAGGTGGCAAATTTTCGTCTATGTCGTTTACCCAGGCGGCTTTCACTATTTGCAAATAGTAATACAGAGCTATTACGCTGTTTATGGCTGCAAAGCCCACAAGCGCATAATTGCCAACAGAAGCCGCGCTTGCAAACACCATCCACTTGCCTATAAACCCTGCAAGAGGCGGAATGCCAGCCAAGCTAAACGCGCTGATTGCAAACAGAACTGCGAGCAACGGGTTTTGCTTTGAAAGGCCAGAGAGTGAAGCAAAACTCTCCATGCGGTTTTTGCCTATTATGCCTATTAAAAAGAACATCAGGTAGTTTGAAAATGCGTAGAGAAAAAGGTAATAGACAAAGGACGAAACTCCAAGACGCGCATCCCCGCACAAGCCTATCAAGATATAGCCTGCCTGGGCGATGGAGCTGTAAGCCATGAACCTGCGCAACCTGCTCTGTTTTAAAGCCCCCAGGTTGCCTATGAATATGGTTGCCATTGCAAGCACGGAAAATATGAGCCTGAACACGAGGCCCGCTTCCGCCAAAGGCCCATATACCAAAACACCTAGGAACACAAGCGCAACAGCTTTTGAGGTGACGGATAGATAGGCTGTTATAGGGGTTGGCGCACCTTCATATACATCCGGCGCCCAAGTGTGAAAGGGGAACAGGGTTAGCTTAAAACCCACACCCATAACAATAAAAGTCATAGCTATGAGCAATAGCTTTAAATCTGTGCCAAGAAAGCCTGCGTTATACATCGCGCTGGCAATATCGGCGTAAGCGAGCGAGCCGGCAAAGCCGTATAGATAACCCATGCCAAATAGCAAAGTAGCCGTGGCTACGGAACCCATAAGGACATATTTAAGAGCAGCTTCCGAACCCTTGGATGAGAGCTTGTTCCAAGCCACCAGAAAATACATGGGCATGGTTGCAAGCTCCAAGCCTATGAATAGGGATAAAAGCTCATTGGCAGAAACCACCAACATTCCGCCAACCGCCACGAACAGCATTGCGCTCAAAAATTCAGGCTTGTTCCTCAAGTTATAGCTGTTGCTCAAAACAGAGGCTAAAAAGAAAGACAGGAGCAAAAGCTCTCTAACCAAAATCCCAAGGCCGTTTACGCTCCAAGTCAATAAACTTGCGCTAATCTTCCCGTCTTCAAACCCGCAGAGCGAAAACCCCGCATAGAGAAAAAACAGAGCCGCAGAACCAGCATTGGCTAAAATATTGGAATACCTTGTTGAGAGCAACCCAGCGCCTAAAACCAAAAAAGGCAGGAGTATAAATATGCAGTCTAGAATTATAAAAGGAGACATCATGGCTAAATTAGAAAATCAATGCCCAGCGGTACCTGTGGGCAAATTTCTTTGCCCCGTGATAAACTGTTTCACAAACGGATTTGTGGTGTTTTTTATTTCATCCACCGTTCCAACCTCAATTATGCGCCCCTTGTAAAGCATGGCTATGCGGTCTGCCACCTTGAACGCGCTTGCCATGTCGTGGGTTACCACAACCGAGGTAACGCCCAGCTTTGACTGCATATCCAAAATCAAATCGTTTATAACATCGGAGGTTATAGGGTCTAGCCCTGTGGTAGGTTCATCGTATAAAAGTATTTCAGGGCTTAGGGCTATGGCTCTCGCAAGGGCTACGCGCTTTTTCATGCCGCCGGAGAGTTCGTTGGGCATTTTGGTGCGGAACTCAGGCACCAGGTTTATCAGCTTTAGCTTTTCGGTCACGGAGTCTTGGATTTGCCTTTCGGTAAGTTCGGGGTGGTGTTCGCGCAGGGCAAAGGCTATGTTTTCGCCTGTGTCCATGGAATCGAACAACGCCCCCATCTGGAAGAGCATTCCCATCTTTCTGCGTATTGTGTGGGTATCAAAAAACTTTGGGGTGGAAATTGTCACATTGTCAACGCTCACTTCGCCGCCATCTGGCTGCAAAAGCCCAATCATGTGTTTTAATATAACCGATTTTCCACCGCCGGATTGCCCTATGATTACCATAGTCTCGCCGCGCCGAATATCCAAATTCACATTTAGAAGAACATCCTGCTTGCCAAAACTCTTGCGCAAACTGCGGAGCTTTATCATAACATCGTCTTCACGAATAGTTACATTAGGCATTGGCGCACATCGCAGGGCTATTTCTTTTTGGCATCCTTTTTAGGCTCTTCCTTTTTAGCTGCTGCGGGGGCTCCCTTGGCTGCTGGTGCGCCTTTGGCTGCTGCCGCAGGGGCTGCTGCTTCGGCTGGCGTGGCTGCTGCCGCAGGAGCGGCGGTGGCAGCGGCTTCGGCAGCTTCGCGTCCCTTGGTTATGGTAAAGATAACCGTGCGCTTTGGGGAAATCAAAGAGGCTTTGCCCAAATCCAGTTTTTCCGCATAGTAGGTTGTGTTGTTGGGCATCTCGGAAACGTCCAGCTCTATGCTTGCGGGTATGTCTGCTGGTTTTGCGGAGAGCTTTAGGTAGCGACTTTCCTGTGAAAGGTTGCCGCCCTGGTTTTTAACGCCTATGGGTATGCCGGAGAGACGAATTGGAACGCGCACGGAAACCGGCGTGTTCTCATCTATCTTTAAAAAGTCCACGTGGATTATTTTTTGCGAAATGCTGTGTTTTTGATATTGATAAACTATGGCGGGGTTCCCGGCCTTGCCATCTATAACCAAGTCCAGCAAGGTATATCTTTTGCCGGGCGCAAGAACAGCCTCTAAATCTTTTTCCGAAACGCTTATGGAAACGGACTCGGAACCTTTGCCGTAATAAGCGGCAGGTATGTTGCCTGATTTGCGAACGCGGCCGCTATCTCTAGAAGAACCTGCTGTGCGCATCTGTGCATTAAGGGTTGTTAGCTGCATAATTTCTCCATTTTACTCGTTAAAAACTACAAAATTTTCATTGGGGTAGCTGGATTCGAACCAACGAATGGCGGAATCAAAACCCGCTGTCTTACCGCTTGACGATACCCCAAGGTGTGCTAAATATAGAAATTTTTGGGCTTTTTTTCAAGGGTAAAAGTAAAACTACTTGACGCCGCAAAATTTTTTTGCTATATTTTAGAACCACCTTGAAGGTTATAAAACAAAGGTTTAGAGATGACAAAAAAAAAATTTGGACTTCGCGAATTGATAATTTTGGCTATCGTTATAGGCTCCGCCTATAGCTTATGGCCATCTATTCAATATCACACTAAGCAGGGCGCAGAAAAAGTAAAGTTTGCCGAAGAAAACTCCAAGATTGTGAGTAACTCCGTAAAGTTTGGCTTGGACTTAGCTGGCGGAACAAGCATAATCCTGGAAATTGACAAAAGCGGCCTTAAGCCAGACGAAGCCTCGGATGTTCAAGAACGCTCTCTGGAAATTATCCGCAACAGAGTTGACCAATACGGCCTCTCCGAGCCGCAGATATACCCCAGCGGCGGCAACCGCATTGTGGCAGACCTTGCAGGCATAGGCATCGAAGACGCCCGCGAACTGGTTGGCGGCACGGCAATACTGGAATTCAAGATTGTTGCAGAGCAAGAAAAGGCAGCGCAGGTTTTAACATCAATAGACAATTACTTAAAGGGCCGTGGGCTGAATAGCACGGATTCAACCACAGCAATAGACGCGGATTCAGCCGCGGCAGCTAAAGCGGACTCTGCCGCAGCACCCAAAGTAGATTCAGCTTTAATAACTGCCAAGACCATGAGCCAAGATGACGAAGATTTACTATTGCCGGAAGACAAGATGGAAACCGAGACTGCGCAGCCAAAGGGCGATGAGGCAGTAGCCAATTATATAGATCCAGACAAACCCTTTACAGGATTTTTGACAAACTACAATTCAACTTTAGCTGTTCCACAAGAGTATATTTCAAGGGTTCAGGCCATTCTGGATATGCCAGGGGTGCAGGCTCTGTTCTCAAGGGACTTGGCTTTTGCCTGGGGCCGCGACTACGAGGTATTGCAAAACGGGAACAAGTTGAAAAGGCTCTATATCCTAAAACGTCGCGCAGAGATGGACGGCAAAGAAGTTTCCACAGCTAAAGCCAACAGAATCTCCGGCGGCCTAACCGCTGGGCAGGTGGCTGTGTCCCTTCGCTTTAAGGGCATGGGGCCAAAGAAGTTCGCTTCCGTCACCGGGAACAACATCGGCAAGCAGATGGCAATTGTTTTAGACGGGCAGGTGATTAGCGCACCAACCATTCAAGACCGCATTCCCAACGGCGAGGCTCAAATCACGGGACTCTCGGACATGGCAGAGGCAACGCGGCTCGCAATAGTTTTGAGAGCTGGCGCTCTTCCCGCTCCTATGGAGATAATTGAGTTGAGGAATATAGGCGCAAGCCTTGGCGAAGAGAACATCAAAGCTGGCTTTGGCTCTGCATTGATAGGTTTTGCTATTTGCCTTGTGTTCATGTTATTCTATTACAACTTTGCCGGCATTGTGGCCAATGTGGGTATTTTTGTTAACGTGTTGATGATAGGCGCCGCTCTGGTTTTATTCAAAGCAACCCTCACGCTTCCTGGCATTGCGGGTATGGTTTTGACGGCAGCGATGGCTTTGGACGCCAACATAATAATTTACGAGCGCATAAGGGAAGAATTGCGAGCTGGGCAAATGGCGAGAATGGCTATTGCAAAGGGTTACGAAAAGGCTTTCAGCGCAATTTTGGATTCCAATATAACAACGTTTTTGGTGGCGTTTATACTTTACAAAATAGGCACAGGCCCTGTAAAAGGTTTTGGTTTAACTCTGATGATAGGCATAGCCGCTTCTCTGTTCTCCGCATTGACCGTAACCAGAGCCATTTTTGACCTTAAACTTTCCAAGCATGATGCAAAAACAATAAATGTGGGCAAGGGAATAAAGTGGTTGCAAGAAGCCGCCTTTCAAATTGTTTCCAAGCGTGGAATTTGGTCAAAGGCTTCAATAACAATATGCGCCGTTTGCATTGGCCTTGCAGTTATGAAAGGTTTTGATTACAGCATAGATTTTACCGGTGGTTTGGTTTATACCGTTGAATACTCCGATGATAACAACCATATCAATGAATTGAAAACTGCCCTTGGCACTGGCGATTTGGGCAGCGTAACCGTTCGCAAGCAAGGCTCGTCCCTGAATGAATATAAACTCAGCATTCAAACTCGCGGGTCAGACGAAAAAGTTGCTACAGCCGTGACAGAGAAACTGAATGCGGCTTTAGCAAATGCTGGTTCTCCAAAAATAATCGGGATAGATGAGGTAGGCCCAACAATAGGCAGCGAGCTTCGCTTTAATGCGATATTAGCTATCATTTTGTCCTGGATAGGCATAGGCATTTATATATGGGCTAGGTTTGGCAAAATGGGTCTGGGTTTTGGCGTGGGCTCAGTGATCACGCTAATTCACGATACAATTTTCTGCATAGGCCTGATAAGTTTCTTAAAACTTCCCATAGATGGTGCGATGATAGCTGCGTTCCTTGCGATGATAGGTTATTCAATCAACGATACAATAGTTATCTATGACCGTATTCGCGAAAATAAATTCCTAGCCAAGGAAACCTTGGAAGAGCGCATAAACGTTTCCATTAACCAGAGCCTTTCCCGCTCCGTTATCACAAGTTTGTCAACATTGTTCGTGTGCATAGTTCTTGCGGTTATGGGCGGTTCCAGCATTCGCGACTTTGGCATTGTGATGTCCGCCGGCATTGTTGTTGGCACTTATTCCTCTATCTGCATAAGCGCGCCTTTCTTGGTGTGGTGGAGCAAGAGATTCAAAAGAGGAATGGGGTAGAGAGCAATTCCCTATCCAAGCCAAAAATGCTAGACAGAGTTTCCACTCTGTCTTTGCTTTCAATTTTTTGCTGAGTTGCTCCGTTTGCGGTTCTTGTTAAAAGTTTCCCGTTTTGGTAATAATACTGGACGCCGTTCTTTTTGTCCAGCTTGTTGAAAACCGCGTATTTCATGGATTCCCCGGTGTAGCTCTGTTCCCAAGCGAGGTTGAATTCCTGCGTTGTGCAGCCTTTGAGCGGGAAGTAAAAGCGGAACTTTGCCGCCTCGTTTGCAACGCCTGTCCATAGGCAGAGATTTTCGCCTTCGCGCTCTAGCCGCACCCAATTTGGTTGTAGCGGGAATGTGATTTTGTTCAACTGCGGGATGTTTGCCGGAATGGGCAGCGGGTCAAAAATCAGGTAGCCGGGATCTAAGAAAAGCTCTGTGCCGCTGTCGATTATGCTGAGTGCGCAATGAGCATTTTTCACGTGCCTTTTATGCCCAAGCAGGAGTTTGGGCGAGTAGCCAAGTTTTACAAGTTCTTTGTGCAAGCGCATTGTAAGCCCAAAGCATGTGTTGCCGCCTTCCTCGCCAACTCTGAGTATTTTGCTCAAATTTTCATAAATCCAAGACGAAGATAAATTGCAAAGCGAGAGCAAGTTTGGATTGATATGCCGCGAAAGGCTCATTTTTGGAAGGTAGAAATTTCTATCTTTCCTGAAGAGAGGTGAAATATGGCAACAGCAATAATGGAACCAGAAATAATTGAAACAGCAATGAGCAATATAGGGCTTAAAGATAGAGCGGGAGAGCTACTAGACGAAATAGAATTGCAAAGAAGGCTTAAAATAAGCGAAGAACAAGATAAAATGGGATTATATGAACCAACAGAAAAAGTTGTGGAAGAAATATTAGGGGAGCTAGCAAGTGGACGGTATGCAAGAAAATGAGCTTATAAGAAAACCCAGCCAAGTAACAAAAGAATGCAAATTGATGCTAAAAGAAGCCACCGCATACATAGCAGAAAATTCAGAAAAGCAAGCGGTAATAATGCTTATGCAATTTAAGAAAATCGTAAATCTTTTAGAGGTTATGCCAGGAATAGGTTCAAAATACGAAAACGGAATGAGAAGGTTTTTGTTGGGAAAATTTCCTTATTACATCTATTATAGAGAACACGAAAGCTACATAAGCATAAGAGGGATATGGCACACAAGTCGGGGAACGGACTTTGAGGAACTTGATTAATTTTCTACCTTACCCTCTATGTCTAAAACAATTCTTTTATTTCCGGGGCAGGGTGCCCAGTATGTTGGGATGGGCAAAGTTTTGTCCCAAACTTTTGAACCTGCAAAGCAGCTCCTTAAAAAAGCTGATGAGGTTCTTGGCTTTGAGCTTTCCAAGATTATGCAAGAAGGCCCTGAGGATACGCTTAAAAGCACGGATAATACGCAGCCTGCTCTTTATGTTTGCTCCTGTATGGCGATGGAACTTTTAAAGAGCAAAAACTTTTCCTTTGACTATGTGGCGGGGCATTCGCTGGGCGAGTATTCCGCGCTCTATGCAGCAGGCGGTTTTTCTTTTGAAGACGGGCTTCGCTTGGTGCGTGTTCGCGGCGAGCTTATGGCAAAGGCAGGCGAGTTAAAGCCGGGCGCGATGTCTGCGGTGCTGGGTCTCTCGGAGGCGGATTTGAACGCCGTGCTGAGCGAGGCACAAAGCGCAGGCGTTGTTGTTGCTGCAAATTTCAATTCACCTGGGCAAATAGTTATCAGCGGCTCAAAAGAAGGCGTTGCCAAAGCTGGCGAAATAGCAAGCGCAAAGGGTGCCAAAAAGGTTGTTCCGCTGCCGGTCTCCGGCGCGTTCCACAGCCCGTTGATGGAATACGCTTTGCCAAAATTAAAAGAGGCAATTGAAAAAACCGCTTTCAGCGATTTGAAGGTTCCTGTGATAGCTAATGTAACCTCGGAGCCTGCGAGCAAGGGCACGGAGCTTAAAGAGCTTTTGGCTAAACAGCTCCTTTCCCCAGTGCGTTGGCAGCAAGGTATGGAAAAAGCCATCTCGCTCGGAGTTCAAAGAGGCATTGAAGTTGGCTCTGGCAAGGTGCTGATGGGTTTGATGCGCAGCATCAGCCGCGAAGTTCGCGTTTATCCGGTGGAAACGGAAGAACAGTTCAATGCAATAGCTGAGTAATTCTCTTTTCAATGCTCTGCCAATTTCCGCTTTCCATATCGGAAACGGAAAATACGCTTGCCCCAAAAGAGACAAAGTCGCAGCCCGCATCAAAAAAATCACGGACATTTTCTGCTTTAACACCACCGCAGGCGAGCAAGGCGATGTTCTTGAATGGCCCTCGCAGTTCCTTTATGTATTGCGTACCGCCAAGGGAAGACACTGGGAAAAGTTTTATGGCGGTTGCTCCCAAGGCATGGGCCTGCATAATTTCCGTTGGCGTTAAAGCACCTGGGATGCAGGGGATGTTTTTCTGAACGCATAATTTCACCACAGCGGGATTTGTGCCTGGCGTGACTATGAATTTTGCTCCGCAGCCAAGGGCGGTTTGCAAGTCCTGCTCGGTTATAACCGTCCCCGCGCCGACAATTAAACCGTTTTTCCCGCCTTCTTCGCACAGTTTTTCTAAAGCTGCCTTAGCATTTGCCGTGTTTAAGGGAACCTCTGCAAATTTTAAACCGGTGTTTTTGCAAGCCTCAACGCAGTTTATAACCTGCTCAGGCGGCAAGCCGCGAATGATTCCCAGAAAAGGTTTTTTGCGAAATTCTTCGAGAAAATTCATATCTTAGCTCCGTCGCTAAATTTCATAATACCACTCTTTTTGCGAATATTTTGTCCTTTTTGTGGGCTTGTCGTATATGCTCAATCTTGAATCAGCCGGGACAGATTCCGTCACAAATACGTTGCTACCAAGAACAGAATTTTTGCCTATAACTGTATCTCCGCCAAAAATGGAGGCTCCTGAATATATGGTCACATTGTCTTCTACCGTTGGGTGTCTCTTTTTTCCCCTCAACCTTTGCCCGCCTCTTGTGGAGAGCGCGCCCAAAGTCACCCCTTGGTAAATTTTCACGTGCTCGCCTATAACCGTTGTTTCGCCTATCACAATGCCTGTTCCGTGGTCTATGAAAAAATAATCGCCTATTTGCGCACCGGGGTGAATGTCTATTCCCGTGGAGGAGTGGGCATACTCGGTCATTATCCGCGGGAGCATTGGGATGTTGAATAGGTAAAGCTCATGCGCAAGTCTGTAAATTGATATGGCATAGATGCCCGGATAAGAAATGATAATCTCCTCTTTACCTATGGCTGCGGGGTCGCTATCAAACGCCGCCTCTATGTCAGTGGCAAGGCTTGCCCTGATTTTCGGGAGTTTTGCCAAAAATCCCATCACTAATTTTTCAGATTCCTCTTTGTTTTCCTGCTCTTTTTTGCCAGCCAGCAAACGGAGTAATAAACGTTTGACCCTTTCCAAAAGCACCTCTGCATACTCATCGTCAAAATAACCGGGGAACAGCAAACTGCGCAATTTGTCCATGAGTTCCACAACGTCGTTTTTACCGAATTGGCAATGAGGGTCTATAGGGATTGAGTTTTTTAATTCCGAATAGCTCTTTAAAAGGGAATCCAATAAAAGTTTCACATGGAAAATATAGTAAAATAGCCCTTTTCAGCTGTGCTTTGATAAGCTATGTCAATAATTTATATATTATAACAATATGCTCCGCCCTATACTCTTTTCCGCTTTATTAGTTGCCCTTTCTTTGCAAAATCTTTTTGCTGCCGGGGCTTTTACCCCAGAGCAGTACAAAAAAGCTCTGTGGATGGTAACCAGGTTCTATGGTGCTCAAAGGTCTGGCAACGGCCCCAACTGGCTCCTTATGGACCACACATACAAAACCAGCTTCACCAGAGATGCCGATGGCAATATAAACCTCGAAGGCGGTTGGTTTGACTGCGGTGACCATGTTACTTTTGGGCAAACGTTTTTCTATTCCGCTTACATGCTCGCCAAGGCTTATGACGCATTTCCCAAAGGGTTTCACGACCTTTATAACGGCAAGGACTACAGCGATTATGCGGAGTCTGGAAATTGGAACATGACAGGTGGTAAACCTAATAGAGTGCCGGATTTATTGGAGGAACTTAAATACGCTACGGACTGGATAATCAAGGCCACGCCAAACGGCACTACGTTTTATTATGAAAAGGGCGAGGGCGGCCCAGACCACAGTACTTGGGTTACTGCTGGAAAAATGTCCACCCAACCTGTTGACCAAGGCGGTGAACCGCGCAAAATGTGGAAAAATCCTAACGATGGGGTTATGGCGTCTTTTGCGGCGGCAACTCTTGCCATAATGTCAAAGATATACCGTGAATACGATGCAGCTTACGCCGACACTTGCCTTAATCACGCGAAGCTAGCTTATACTTACGCAAGTGCGAAAAAGAACGTTTCTGCGGGAGCGGCTAGCGGTAGCTATTACGGGGCGCACAAAGACCCTCAGACAGTATTTGTTTTAGCGGCTTCGGAAATGTATAGAATTACTGGAGACAACACGTATAAAAATGCTATAGACATAAGCCAAGTAAAAACTCACTATCACGTTCTTGATTATGCAAACTCCCACGACCTTGTGGCTTATGCCGCAGCGATGGCTGCTCCCGCAGACAAGGATTCGCTCCTCAGGCTTATGCAGAAAGAGTTCGTGGACAAATATACCAACCCCGGCAATATCAATGGTGAAAAGGTCACGACCCTTGGAGGTGGCTGGGGGCAGTTGCGCTATGCTGGTAACACGGCATTCAGCGTTGCGCTCTACTCTTTGGCAAAAGATATCACCCAATACGACCAATTCATATACGACCAAGTGGACTATGTTCTTGGCAACAACAACGCCAAACGCTCATTTATCACGGGGTTCTGCGAAGGTTGCAGCGGTAGCCCAAAGTTGGTTCACCACAGAAATGTATTTTTAAGAGATGATAATCCAGACGATAACGCAAAAGCCCAAATGACCATTCCCGAAAGGAATAGGTATTTCGGGTATTTAGTGGGCGGAACAAGAAATTCGTCTGAATATGCTGAGAGTGTAACCGACTATACCACAACCGAAGGCGGCATAGACTACAATGCTGGTCTTTTGGGAGCGTTGGCTTATATAGTTTCAAAACTTGATCCGGCGCCGGATATTCCGCCAATACCAATTGAACCGCCAGGTGAACCTGGTGAACCGCCTGCTCCTATAATATCTCTGCCAAATAAAACATCGCTTGCAAACTCCGTTGTTCGCTTTGCGGGAGCGCATACATTTCCCGCTCAGAATAAAAGTTTCACGGTGCGGATTTTCAATTTGAAAGGCAACGAGGTTTCTGTTATTAAAAGCCAAGGCGAGGCGGTTAAATTTACCCCGCAGAGTTTTGGGGCTTATTACGCTGTTATAAAATAGAAAGAGTTTTCTATATTCTCTTATCTTATGCGTAAAAAACTGCTTTCGGAAGGCTCAAAGGAATTTAAGTATGAGATTCGCGAAATAGTGAAAAAAGCGAACCAGCTCAAGGCTTTGGGGCTTGCAATTCATTGGGAAAATATAGGCGACCCCATAGAGAAAAAATGCCAAGTGCCCGCATGGATTAAAGATATAATGGCAGACTTGGTGCAGCAGAACAAATCCTATGGATATTGCCCTTCAAAAGGGATTTTGGCAACGCGGGAGTTTTTGTGCAAAAGAAACAACGCTCTGGGAGGCGTGCAAATAACCCCCGATGATATTTTATTTTTCAATGGAATGGGGGACGGCATATCCACAACCTACCAGCTTTTGGATGTGACTAGCCGCGTTATTGGCCCTTCCCCCGCATACAGCACGCACAGCTCCGCAGAGGCGGCACACGCCAACGCAGACCCCATAACTTACAGGTTAGACCCAGAAAATCACTGGTATCCAGATCTTGATGAATTGGAAAACAAAGTTAAATACAATCCGAGCATAGTTGGCATTTTAATAATAAACCCCGACAATCCTACGGGCATGGTGTACCCGCTTGAGCATCTTAAAAAGATGATTGAAATTGCAAAAAAATACAAGGTGTTTGTGATAGCCGATGAAATCTACAATAAAGTGGTATATAACGGGGCGCGTTCTTATGCGCTTGCGGAATACATAGGCGATGCGCCGGGCATAGCAATGAAAGGGCTTTCCAAGGAATTGCCTTGGCCAGGTTCACGCTGCGGCTGGATGGAGTATTACAATAGGGACAAAGACCAAGAGTTTGCCGCTTTTTGCAGCGCGCTGGACAATGCTAAGATGGTGGAGGTTTGCTCAACAACCCTTCCGCAGCTCGCGTTGCCGCTCATTTTGGGCGATAGCCGCTATGAGTCGCACCGCGCTGATTTAAACGAGCAGATAGGCAAGCGTAGCACTTTGATAAACAAAATTTTAGGCGAAGTTGCCGAACTGAAATTCAACCCTACTTACGGTGCATTCTACAACTCCATGATTTTCAAAGACGGGGTTTTGAACGATAAGCAAACCCTGCCTATTGCAAACCCAAAGATGAAAGCACTTGTTGAGGAATGGTGCAAGGACGTCAGCCCCGATTACCGCTTTGTCTATTACCTTCTCGCTTCAACTGGAATCTGCGTAGTGCCCATCAGCAGTTTTTGCTCGGAGCTTCTGGGCTTTCGCATAACCCTTTTGGAAGAAGACGAAAAGGAATTGAACAATGTTTTCACCACGCTCAGAGATGCTATCAAAGCATACGTGAAGAGTGCCTAGCGTGGCTCTCTGAATCTATGAATGCTATCTATCATCTCTATCCTGTTGTAGCCAACCTTATCCAAGCTATCTATGCGGTAGCCTAAATCAATTGCGCTTTCGTAACATTCCTTAGCCGCGCTCAAACTGTCCGAGTTGAACAGAACATCGCACCGCGCATAGTGGCTATATGCTTTTTCTTTGGAATAGGTATAATAATACCAAAAGACAAAGATGAGAGCGGCTAAGACTAAAAGAAAAATTATATCACCCTTGCCCATGAATTTTGAGCTAGAGCCTTCTGATTCTTCTTTTTTTAAAAAACTTATGAGCATAATTCCCTCCTAATGTCCTCATAATTTTTTAGATAAATTTTTGCTTTTTCTGCAACCGCTTCTGGAGTGTAGCCAAATTCCTTTTCCAAAACCGTGAACGGCGCAGACCTTCCAAAGCTGGTTAAGCCCCAAGAGCGGCCCAATGGCCCAACTATAGGCGCAAACACGGATGGCAAACCGCTGGAAACAGCGAATGCCGCTCCCCAGCGCGGAATCAGAGCCTCGCGTTCTTTTTGCGGCAAGTCCATGAAAAGCCTTGGGCTCATAACGCTTACCACGCGCACGGAAATTCCTTGCTTGCGCAGAATTTCAGCGGCTTGGCAGCATAGATAAACATCGGAGCCGTTGGCAGCAAATGTCAGCTTGGGGTTTTCTGCGTTTTGCACTATGTACCCTGCGGCGTTGGCTTTTGAATGTGGATTCTCCAAAGGCGGCATCACCTGCCTGGACAGTATGAATGCGGTTGGGCTATCGCCGTTTGCCATTGCCATTTCCCAGGCAAGCGTTGTTTCGTTTGCGTCAGCGGGGCGCAGAACCAGCATAGAAGGCTTCCCGTTTGGCAAGCTCATATTTTCCAGCAGGCGAATTTGCGCCTCTTGCTCCACAGGCTCATGGGTGGGGCCGTCTTCGCCAACCCTGAAGCTATCGTGTGTGAATAAAAATTTAACAGGCAAAGCCATCAGTGATGCAAGCCTCAAAATGGGTTTCATGTAATCGCTGAACACAAAGAATGTTGCGCAGGTTGCTGTGAACTCGCCGTGCAAGGCAATGCCGCACATAGCGCAGCCCATTGTAAGCTCTGCAACCCCGGCTTGCAAAAATGCCCCCGTGAAATCGCCTGGTTTGAATATGCCTGTTTTATCCAGAAAGCTCTGGGTGTAATCGCTATTAGAGAGGTCTGCTGAGGAGCAAACCATATTTTTTTGATTATCCGCGAGCCAAGCCAAGACTGCACTGGAATTAACCCTTGTGGCAACGCCCTGTTTTTGCGGGATAATCGAAAGGTCAAGAACCGGGGCTTTGTTATTTTGCCAATGTTCCAATTCCTCTGCGAGCTGCGGATAGGCTTGCTTCCAGGCTTCAAATCTATTCTGCCAGGAATCGCATTCCTTTTGCAAATCTTCAAGGCGGCTGTTAAAGGCATCTTCCACGTCTTTCCAGATGACGAATGGGTTTTCGTGGTCCCCGCCCAAATTTTTTATGGTTTGGGCTGTGGAAGCGCCTGCCGCATCTATCGGTTGCCCGTGGGTGGATACTTTGTTTTCAAAATGGTTGTTTTGGGCATCTTTAATGCCTTTTCCCATAATGGAATTGCCTATTATTATAACGGGTTTTTCCGTTTCTGCATAAGCGTCTGTGAATGCTTTTCTCAGCTCGTCCGGGCTGTGGCCGTCAATGCTGTAAACGCGCCATCCCCAAGACTCGTATTGGGCGGCAACGTCGTGGCTCATAACCTCGCTGGTTGGGCAAGAGAGCTGAATGCTGTTTGAATCAAAATAGAATATGAGGTTCGAGAGCTTTAAATGCCCTGCTATGCGCCCAACGCCGTAGGCAATTTCCTCTTGAACGGTGCCGTCAGATAAAAGGCATACGGTTTTGTGCTCGAATAATTTCCCAAAGCGGTTTACCAAGATTCGCTCAGCGATGGCGCAGCCGAGCGCAAGCCCGTGCCCAAGCCCAAGTGGGCCGGAGGTGTTTTCTATGCCGCGTTCAACATCTAGGTCTGGGTGCCCCGGTGTATGGCTGCCGAGCTGCCTAAAATCCTTTAAATCTTCCATGCTCAGTCTTTTTGTGAAGCAGAGCATTGAATAAAAAGCTGCGGACATGTGCCCAGGGTCCATGAAAAAACGGTCTCTTGCCCGCCAATAGTGGTTTTTGGGGTTGAACTTTAAAAATTCCTTGAATAAAACGGAAAAGAACTCAGTGGCGCCCATAGCGCCACCTGGATGCCCGGATTTAGCTTTCTGTACCATGGCCGCAGACAAAATCCTGGCATTGTCGGCAGCACGGCGGATTATCGCATTGTGCAAATTAAACCTCGCATAAGAGGGCTTAAATATAGTAAATTTTTCAAGGGATAGATGCTGCGGCAACCGCAAAAGCACAAGATACGTTGAGGCTGGCCTTTCTCCCTTTCATCTGGATGGAGGCTATGCCATCGCATTTATCCAGCAGTTCCTTTGCAACGCCAAGTTCCTCGTTGCCCACTATTAGCAAAAACTTTGGAGGCCATTCTAGGCTCTTTATGCTCTGCCCGCCTGTTTCCAAGGCTATTATGCCATAACCCTGCTCTTTATAAAAATTTATGCAGTCCAGCGGGCTTTCCCAGCGGCGGCTCTTTAGCCAGGTTTCGCAGCCCCTGGCCGTGCTTTTAAGCGCAGGGTGCTCGGTGCTGGGGGTATAGCCGGAGAGGTTTACCTCCGAGAAGCCAAAGCAGTCCGCCGTTCTGAAAATGGAGCCGGTGTTGTGCGCGGAGCGCAAGTTGTGTATTAAAACCGCGTAGGGGAGGGGTTTGCACAGGGGGCTATCCCTATCGCCGTCTTCCTTGCCTGCAAGCATATCCCTTTCGGGTTCAAGCCCAGCGGCGCGGCGCCAATGCAGGTATAAATCCAAAACTCTCTTATGCTGGGTAGAGCTTCCTATTAAAAACTCCGGCTCAAAGTCTTCCCTTAAAGCCACTCGCTTGTCATAATCTTTTGCCGCCGATTCCCAATCCTTCCCTATTCTAAGAATATAATTGCGGAGCAACTCGGCAAGCGATTTAGGGGAGATGGGTTTCATAGATTTGTGGAAGATAGAAAAGCGTACATTTTTCTACTTTGCAAAGATACAAGTCTATGCGCATAATTTTTATGGGAACGCCGGAGTTTGCGGCTGAATTTTTGAAACACCTGCTAAAAGGCGAGCACAAGGTGATAGCGGTTGCAACGCAGCCCGATAAACAGTCGGGGCGCGGAATGGAGTTGCATTGCCCGCCTGTGAAAATTGCCGCTTTGGAGGCTGGTATTCCCGTTTTGCAGCCCGCTTCGGTGAAAAATCCCGAATTTGCTGAGGAGCTGAAAAAATTAAACGCGGATATTTTTGTGATAGTCGCATTCTCAATTTTGCCAAAGGAAGTTTTAACCGCTTCAAAACTCGGAGCCATAAATGTTCACGGCAGCTTGCTCCCAAAATACAGAGGTGCTGCGCCTGTGCAATGGGCAATAGCGAACTGCGAAGAGACATCGGGTTTAACCATATTTTTGCTGGACGAAAAAATGGATCACGGGCCTATTTTGGAGCAAAGGGAAGTAAAAATAGAACAAGACGACACAACGGAGAGCCTGCTGAAAAAAATGGTGGCTCCGGGCTGCGAGGCTTTAGATACGGCTCTGCTAAAATTGCAAAACAAAAATTTCACGCCGCTGGAACAAAATCATTCTCTGGCAAGCCCAGCCCCAAAATTGAAAAAAGAAGACGGCATAATAGATTGGAATAGGAGCGCGCTCCAAATTCACAAAAGGCTGTGCGCCTTCACCCCTTGGCCAGGTGCATACACAAACCTGAAGGGGCAAAAAATTTTCATAAGAAAAACCGCAGTCGATAATTCTTGCTCTTTAAAACCAGGTGAGATTTCCGTTCAAAAAAATACGGTTCTCGCTGGCACGGGGGGCGGTGCTCTCGTAATTTTGGAAGTACAGGCGGAGGGCAAAAAGAGAATGCCCGCCACGGATTATTTCAGGGGGATAAAACTTTTCCACCAAGGCGAAGTTTGCGGATTTTCATCTATGGACAAGGTTTGACCAATGCGAGGTGTCAGGAGATTAACGCCTTTTTCCTGCGCCGCTTTGCTTGCCCTTTCAATGGGTTCCCACCAATCGTGAATGGATAGATTAAAACTGCCCCAATGCACAGGAAGCATATATTTGCCATTCAATTCCGTAAACGCTTTTACCCCGTCTTCGGGCATTATGTGGCTATCTGGCCAGTGAATGCTGTATTGCCCGTTTTCTATAAGGGCTAAATCAAAAGGCCCGTAGTGGTGGCCAATCTGCTTGAAATGAAACTCGTAAGAAGTATCGCCGCTGTAAAACACTCGGTGTTTGGGGCCTATAAAAACCCAGGAAGCCCATAAGGTTTTATTCCAGTCGGTTAAACTCCTGCCGGAGAAATGGCGTGCCGGAGTGCAAGCGAATTTCAATGTTTGCTCGGATAATCCTTTTACAAAACCTTCTTGCCACCAATTATACTCGCGAATTTGCGCGGAGTCTATTCCCCAGCCTCGCAAAATATCAGCAACTCCAAGCGGAACAAAAAAGAACCCTACATTTGGAGCAAGTTCCATAATGGTTTGCATTTCCAAATGGTCGCGGTGGTTGTGGGAGATAAAAACCGCATCTATAAAAGGCAATTCGTCTAGGCTGACGGGAATTTTTTTCTGAAAACGTTTTACGCCGAGCAGGGGAACAGGGGAAACATCGTTGCTAAAAACAGGGTCTATCAAAATGCGCACGCCGTCTATTTGCATTAAAAAAGTGGAGTGCCCAAGCCAGGTGATGTACAAGCCCGTTTGCTCATCTGGGAAAGCCTTTTCTATGTCCACAGAATCTGCGGGCAAGGGTTGTGATGGCCTGGTGATTCCCTTTTCGCCCAAATGGATTTTCATAGCTTTCCAAGGGTTCATTTTTACGGGCTTAGAAGGAAAAGGGTTAGCAAATTTTCCATTCTTAAAAATAGGCTCCACGCGCCCTGAGTCGGCTGTTTGATTTTCTGGCAACATAACATTCCCTTCAAGATTTTTATGCGAACACGAAATTAGCAAGGACAAACACAAGCATCCAAATATATTTTTCAATTCGCTGAACTTCATTGTTGTTAAATATAGCAAATGCGGGGTGGCTTTTTGAAAAATTACTATATTTAGCACAGGAGTGTTGATTATGGAGAAAAACGAGATTATATTTGTAATCACAAAAGAAGATTTGCAAGATGAAGCAATGGAAAATATTGGGAGAGAACTTACCGATGACGAGATTAACACAGCTATAAAAGGAATTAATTATGGGCTTGGAACTATGGCTCTTGACGTTACATACCACACAATTTTTACGGAAATGATAAAAAAATGAGTAGTACAATATTTGATTGCCAAGGGCATAGAATAATACAAGGTGATTCATTAGAGGCTTTATCTAATGAAATTAGCAATAGTTCCATTGATTTGATTTTTGCCGATCCTCCTTATAATATCGGTAAAAATTTTAATGGACACAAAGATAAATGGGTTACAGATGAAGATTATCTGAATTGGTGCTATAAATGGATAGACTTGTGTATTAAAAAACTAAAACCAAATGGTAGTATGTATATTATGACTTCTACACAGTTTATGCCATTTTTTGATATTTTTATTCGGAAAAAAATGACAATACTTTCGCGTTTGGTTTGGTACTATGACAGTTCAGGCGTTCAAGCAAAAAGATATTATGGTTCTATGTATGAGCCTATTTTATTTTGCGTAAAAAATCCTGAAAGTTATACTTTTAATACTGAGGAAATTTTGGTCGAAGCAAAAACGGGTGCAAAAAGGAAACTGATAGATTACCGAAAAAATCCACCACAAGTGTATAATTCGGAAAAAGTGCCTGGAAATGTATGGGAATTTGCTCGAGTTCGTTACAGAATGGACGAGTACGAAAATCATCCAACACAGAAGCCCATTGCATTGCTGGAAAGAATCATTAAAGCAAGCTCCAATGTATGTGATACTGTATTAGACCCTTTCTCTGGAACTTTCACTACAAGCTTTGTAGCCAAACAATTAAACAGAAAATCAATCGGAATAGAATTACAGGAAGATTATGTGAAAATTGGTTTGAGAAGATTACAATTAGCCGATGAATATAAAGGCGAAAAATTACAAAAGGAAATCCGAACTTTTGAAATAAAAAGACAATTTACTGAAAAGCAAGTTTCAAGTTTATTTGGATAAAATATTTATGGAACATACATTTACAAATAATATCAAGATAATTTTGAAAAAGAATTTTGGCAAAAATGCCGAAACAATTTTTGAAAAGAGTTTGCTTGTTCAGTACTTGAATGAGAAAACTCGTTCTGCTAATCGTGATTCAAAAGCGAGAGGAAGTTTTTCAAATCTATACGCCATTTATGTGATTATTGAAGATTACATTGCAAAAAATTATAACAGAAAAGGTAATTATTCGGTTTATGAAGGGGCATTATTCAGCAATTTGTTTACTCGTCAACGGGAATTGCCATTTGGTAGCAAATTGCAAAATCATTCTTTGAATAGCCGTATGAATGCCGAATTTCAAAAGTATTTTCCAAATTCAAAGTGTATTCCAATTCTTCGTGATCTTGAAACTAATCGATACTGGATAAATGAAAATCTATTGAAAATTACGGTTGGCAGAAAGTCGTATAATCTTGCGACAACAATTATTGAAATCATTAACGAATACATTCAAACAAAACAAGATGCTTTTTTGAGATTTGTAAAATCGTGTGAAGAATTACAAAAAATAGGGACAGATACTCCAGAAAAAGTTGAAGAATTTATCTTAAATTTGCTTGCCACTAATGTAGATGCTCGATTGTTTGAAATTGTAAGTTATTCAATTCTAAAATATTATTATCACGACCAGCAAATTTATTGGGGTTTTGAAATAAATAAACTCAACAAAGAAAATTTACGATTATATAAAACTGGTAGAACAAATGCCAATGATGGTGGTATTGATTTTGTAATGAAACCTTTGGGTAGGTTTTTTCAAGTGACAGAAACATTAGATTTTAAAAAATATTTTCTTGATATTGACAAAATACAAAAATTCCCCATATCATTCATAATTAAATCAATTGAGCCAACAGAAGAAATTTTGCAAAAGATAAAGGAAAACGCTTTAAAAACTTACTCAATTACAGCGATCGTAGAAAAATATATGTTTTGTGTTGAGGAAGTTATCAATATACCGACGCTTGTTTTGCGATTTAAAGAAGCCGTAAAACAAGGCTACTTGAACAAAATACTTGATGAGATTATCTTGCAGAGCAAAGTAGAATTTAATTACGAAGAGGAAAATGAGGAATAATTTATCTCTGGTTTTTACTATATTTTAAAGAATTTATAGGAGTATTTATGAGAAAAGAAATATGTTCAAAAGATATTACGGCTGTAGGCCCGTATTCGCTTGGCGTGGATGCAGGTGGGCTGGTGCTTTTTTCGGGGCAAATACCCGTTGATTCCAAAACGGGCAAATTGGTGGAAGGCGATGTTAAGGCACAGACGGAACAGGTATTCAAAAATATATTCAATTTGCTGGAAAGCGCAGGCCTTACTGCGGACGATGTTCAAAAGGTAAATGTTTTTTTAACCGATATGAATGATTTTCAGGCGATGAATGAGGTGTATAGAGATAAATTCAATAAACCATATCCGGCACGTAGCACTCTTGGCGTTGCCGCTTTGCCTTTAGGCTCAAAAGTTGAAATAGAAATAATCGCAAAAAAATGACTTGATGATCCCCAACCGCATATTCTTCATTTGGCTTGGAAAGAACTTCCCTTGGAGCGCAGGCATTGCCGCGCTCTCTGCCTTGCGGGTGCAAAAACCAGAAGAAGTTGCTGTTTATTCAGATGTGGAATTGCAGGGTGAAGGTTTTGATTTGCTCAAAAACGAAAAGGGCATTACATTTAAAATAATCGACAGTTCTGTTTTCAAAGATTTGGGCGATGACGGGATTTGCGAGGAGCTTTGCAACAAGGTGAAAAGCCCCGCTTCAAAAGCGAATTTGCTTCGCTTGGCTCTGCTCTATAAACATGGCGGCATTTATTTGGACACAGACACCATTTTTGTAAAGCCAATTGACGACTTGCTCAAATTCAAAGGTTTTTGCGGAACGGAAACCGTTGCCCTGCCACGGGAATTGTTTAAGTCCATAAATCCATTTGCTTATTTGGTTTGCGGATTGCGGTTTGCCTGGCGTTTTTTTTGCACATATTGCCCCAGCGGAGAGCAAATTTTCAGAAAAACGGAGAAATTTTTCAGCCAGTCGGCGAACAACGCTGTTTTGGCGAGCGAGGCCAAGAACCCCATAATAGCGAGTGCCTTTAAAGAGATAAATCTGATGAAGGAATCCACCCGTTTAAGGAGGTATCGTCTAGGCACCCACCTATTGCAGAGCATTACGCTCAATAAAAGTTCGGAATTTATGGAAGTTTTGCCAAGCTGCTATTTTTACCCCCTTGGGCCGGAAATTTGCAGGCATTATTTTTTGGACGGCTCTGGGAAACGGCTGGCTAAAATGCTCCTGCCGGAGACGCGAATTGTGCATTGGTATAATAGCGTTGAGCGCAGGTTTTTAAGCGAACCGCTGAATGCGGCGTGGACTCTCAAGCATCCGAGTTCCGCGTTTACTATATTACTTCCATTATGACTCTTACCGCCATTGCCATCATTTTTGTGCTCGGCTACCTCGCCATAGCATTGGAGCATCCTATAAAAGTGAACAAAGCCGCCAGCGCACTGTTTTTAGGCACATTGCTCTGGCTGATATGGTTCAAAGTTTCGGGAGACACTCACCACGCAGGCGAGCAGTTGTTTGAATGTTTTGGTGATTTAACCCAAATCCTCTTCTTTTTGATGGGAGCCATGACCATAGTGGCAATAGTGGATGCCAATGACGGCTTTTCAATAATAACCTCCCGCATAAAAACCAGCGATGTCCGAGCCTTGATGTGGATAATAGCTTGGATAGCTTTCTTTTTAAGCGCGGTTCTAGACAATTTGACCACTACAATAGTGATGGTAACCTTATCGCGCAAACTCGTTGAAGATACAAAAATGAGGCTTTACTTAGCGGGTACAATAGTGATAGCGGCAAACGCTGGCGGCGCGTGGAGCCCCATCGGCGATGTAACCACCACGATGCTCTGGATTGGCGGGGAGATTTCCGCAGCAGGCATAGTTAGGGCGCTTATTTTGCCGAGCATAGTTTCGTTGCTCGTTCCCTTAATTGTTTTAAGCCTTTTAATAAAGGGCAGGATTAATTCCAATTTACACGTTGCCACCCAAGAATCCTCTTCATTTGATAGAAACGTGCTGTTTGCCGCTGGCGTTGGCGGCCTTTTAATGGTTCCGGTTATCAAAACGGTTTTCCACGTTCCTCCGTATATAGCTATGCTGTTTATCCTTGGCATTCTCTGGACCGTTGTAGAACTTTTAGGCAGAAGGCATGATGTTCTTCCGCCGCGCCTCAATACTTATCATGTTATAAAAGAGGTTGATGTTCCGAGCGTTATGTTCTTTGCCGGTATTTTGCTCGCGGTTGGGGTTCTGGGCGCAACTGGCCAGCTTGCCTCGCTTGCCAAAATATTGGAAGACAGCATAGGCGATATCAGCATAATAGTCATAATAATAGGCGTTCTTTCCGCCATAGTTGACAATGTACCTTTGGTTGCTGCTACAATGGGCATGTATAGCCTTCAAACTTACCCGATGGATCATTTTTTATGGGAATTCATAGCTTTCTGCGCTGGAACTGGCGGTTCCATGCTGGTAATAGGCTCTGCGGCAGGTGTTGCGGCTATGGGAATAGATAGAAACCTGTCTTTTGGCTGGTATTTGAAGAAAATAACCCCGTTAGCGGCACTAGGCTACGGTTCAGGGGCGGCAACTTATCTGTTGCTCTCCAAATATGTTTTCTAATTTACCACCATTATGATTCTTACCGTTATTGCCATTATTTTTGTGCTAGGCTACCTTGCCATAGCATTGGAACACCCCTTAAAAGTGAACAAAGCCGCCAGCGCGCTGTTTTTAGGAACGCTGCTCTGGCTAATATGGTTCAAGGCTTCGGGAGATGTTCACCTTGCGAGCGAGCAGTTGTTTGAACGCTTTGGCGATTTAGCCCAAATCCTTTTCTTTTTGACGGGAGCCATGACCATAGTGGCAATAGTGGATGCCAACGATGGCTTTTCCATAATAACCTCCCGCATAAAAACCAGCAATGTCCGAGCCTTGATGTGGATAATAGCTTGGATAACCTTTTTTTTAAGCGCGGTTTTGGACAATTTAACCACTACGATAGTTATGATGACCTTGTCTCGCAAGCTCGTTGAAGATTCAAAGATGCGGCTTTATTTAGCTGGCACAATAGTTATAGCAGCAAATGCCGGTGGCTCGTGGAGTCCCATCGGTGATGTAACCACCACTATGCTCTGGATTGGCGGGCAGATTTCTGCGGCTGGCATAGTTAAAGAGCTTTTTTTGCCGAGTACAATTTCGTTGCTCGTCCCCTTAATTATTTTAAGCGCTGTAATAAAGGGCAGAATTAAACCCGATTTCCAAGTCACAGCTCAAACGACGTCTCCATTTGATAGAGATGTTCTGTTTATAGCTGGTATTGGCGGTCTTTTAGCGGTTCCGGTTATCAAAACGGTTTTCCACGTTCCGCCGTATATAGCTATGTTGTTCATTTTGGGTATTCTCTGGACTGTTGTAGAGATACTTGGCAGGAAGTATAAGGTTCTTCCAGAGAGCCTCAATACATACCAGGTTATAAAGTCTGTTGATGTTCCGAGTATTTTGTTCTTTGCTGGCATTTTGCTTGCGGTTGGGGTTTTAGGCGCGACTGGGCAGCTTACTTTGCTTGCTCAAGTATTGGGAGACAAAGTTGGAAACACCAGCATAATAGTTATCATCATAGGCATTCTTTCCGCTGTAGTTGACAACGTGCCTCTGGTTGCTGCTACAATGGGTATGTATAGCATCCAAACTTACCCGATGGATAATTTTTTATGGGAGTTCATAGCATTCTGCGCAGGAACTGGCGGCTCTATGCTGGTGATAGGTTCTGCGGCTGGTGTTGCGGCAATGGGCATAGATAGAAATCTGTCTTTTGGCTGGTATATGAGAAAAATATCCCCATTGGCAGCGTTGGGTTACGGCTCAGGTGCCGGAACTTATTTGCTGCTTTCAGAGTTTATTTTCCATACTGTTAAGTAGGTGCGGTTGTTTTTCTACATTACCCCCATTATGGCTTTAATGCTTGAACCTTATCCCCAAGGGTCTAAGTGGCGTTGAGGTTGCTCCCAACCGTTTTTTG
>Ga0268262_10000704_pt1 | contig 43265 bp, 41 predicted proteins | sample TergutNc150P3_FD_190354 | JGI IMG/M metagenome (GOLD analysis project Ga0268262, IMG submission 190354) | Nasutitermes corniger P3 segment gut microbial community from laboratory colony in Florida, USA - Nc150 P3 (SPAdes) (version 2) | ecosystem: Host-associated > Arthropoda: Insects >...
GGGGTTGGGGGGTTCGGGGGGAAGGGGGGCGGCGGGGGGGTGCGGGAAACCCGAAGTGTAGCCGCTTCAAATTTCGCTTTGCTTGTAGGTTGCGAGACGTGGGTGGGTGGTCTGCGGATAATTCACACGGCGTTTTTTTTAGAGCGACTTCTTGGGTGGGGTGCAGGGGTTTTTGCGCCGCTTTTTGTTTCTGTTTTTTTTAGGGTAATATTTCGGGTTTAAAAAGTACGGCGTTTTCTTGTTTTGGTATTATGTAAAAACACGAGCGGCGTTTAGCCGCTGTTATTATGCCTTTTGAAATTTTAGCGGAAATGAAAAACGTGAGGATTAGTTTTTCATTTCCTGACCATGACCAACACGATGTTGGGCATGGTCTTTGTCTATGCCTGTGTGAATATATGCCGTGTTTTTAATTTGTCTAAAGCCGTGCTTTTTAATCCCGAACTTTTGCAAGCCAATTTTAATAGGGGTTTTAATTGCGGCGCAAAAAGGGCTGCGATAATGATTTGGGAAAATTGCGGAGCGCAAGCGTAGCAATTTTGTCCGCTTTAAGTCGTGGAGACTGACAAAATACCCCCTTCCGTTCTGGGGCTTTAACACTAAAGAATAATTAATTGATAGCCGTATCAAGTAAAGATTTGAAATAAATTATTAATTGCGGTTCGGGTGGGGCAAACCCTGACAGGCTTTCGGACTTCGCAAAGTTGGGAAGAACGGAAGGGGGTCTTTGCGATTTTATTTGACAAAGAGGGATTTCATTTTCTTAATTATTAGGGCGTAGCCCTACCGCCGTAGGCGGTCCTCTTTGGATAAATAAATTTAACTGTTATAAGTCATGATGATAAATAAATATTATAAAATACGTTTTTTGTTACACCATTAATGACATCATATTTGTTGAAATATAGTGAATAATGAATAATAGTAGTAAATAAATATGATAAAAAATAGTTGACATAATTCTTTATGTAGTATAGACTTATGAGTAATAAAGCATACTGAATGATAAGCATGAGAAAACTGTTACACTGTACCCAACAGCGTTACCGTTATTGAGGAAAGCGCATTTAATAATTGCACTAAACTCGCCTCAGTAACTATTGAAAACGGTGTTACCACCATTGGGAAATGGGCTTTTGAAAAATGTACAAGTCTTACAAGTATAACCATACCAGGCAGTGCTAAAAACATTGGGTTTTGCGCTTTTTGGGGTTGCTCTAACCTTACTTCAGTAACTATTGAAAACGGAGTTACAACCATTGGGGAAGGGTCTTTTGAAAGATGTACAAGTCTTACAAGTATAATCATACCCGACAGTGTTACCGTCATTGGTGCGCAGGCTTTTGATCGTTGCACTGCACTTGCAAGCGTAACGTTTGAGGGAAGCATTGCCTCAGCCAAATTCAGTACCGACAGATCCTTCCCCGGAGACTTACGTGCGAAGTACCTTGCCGGAGGCGTAGGAACATACACCAATAATAGCGGCAAATGGACAAAATCGTAATCGGTACAACCCCAGCCGTCGGGGGTGTTCACCGTAAGGCACGGTTTACGATACGGACTTTCCGTGTCGCAGACCGCGCGGCCTGTGTAACAGTACGGGCAGTTCGTATTCCAATACAGACGGCTCGTATTCCAGTACGGGCGGCTCGTATTGCAATACGGGCGGCTCGTATTGCAATACGGACGGCTCGTATTCCAATACGGATGGCTCGTATTGCAGTACGGGCGGCTCGTATTGCAATACGGGTGGTTCGTATTCCAGTACGCATGGCGTGTACTGATTAAATTTATTAGGAGAGACTTATGCCGCAGACAGATTACATACCCCGAAACGACAAGGAATTTGAGCAATTTTTCAGGAATATCGTCGATTATGTCATTGACAACAACGCTCGCTGGAAGCATATCCCGAAAGACGACGTTGATATCTTCGAAGACCAGTTCAGTCAATGGAACACCGCCTACGAAAAGACCCTTGTACCCCACATTCCCCAGCTAACCGCCGAAAAAAACCGTGTGCGCCTCTCCACCGAGCGTGCCCTGCGCCATTTCGTGAACCGTTTCCTGCGCTTCGAGCCCGTAACCGACCTCGATCGTGACAAAATGCGCATTCCCAACCGTGATTTGATACGCACGCCGCACATCGACGTAAAAGAAGTCGTGGAGTTCGAGCTCAAACTGCGCAATATCCGAGAGGTGCTGGTCAATTTCTGGATTAAAGGCCAAACCCACAAAGCGAAACCCTTAGGCTACGACGGCGCAGTAATCGTCTGGGACGTCCTCGACACCCCTCCAGCAACAGTCGGCGACCTCACCCTCCACACAATGGCAAGCCGCACCCCCCACGCCCTCGAGTTTGACGAGACCGAGCGAGGCCGCACAGTCTACATCGCCCTCTCCTGGCAAAACGAGCGAGGCCAAATCGGCCAATGGTCAGAAATACAAAACGCAGTCATACCCTAACTGTTAACCCGCAAATACTGATAATCGTCAGCAGGCGCAACGCAAAGCCCCTACGGTGCTTAGTGGCGTGGCATTAGTCTACGCATGCTTTGGCATGGCTGCATCGGCAATACACGCCAAGATCACCGCAGGGGCTTTGCGCTGTGCCTGCAAGAAATATTCGATTATTGCGGGTTAACACTTTTCAAAGCAGAGTTATGTGCCAACTGCTGAATAATTCCGACAGAAAGCCATAACAATTTTTAGGCGGGCAGCGCAAAGGCCTTACGGCGATGTACGGTGTGGATTCAGTAAATGCCACGCCAAAGCGTGCGTAAATAAAGTCCACAGCCGTTGAATCGCCGTAAGGCCTTTGCGCTGACGCCAAAAGACTGTTATCGCTATTCTCCTTAATAATGGAAAACAGCGTTTTCTCCGATATTATAACAAACAATGAATAATCTATTGGTTTTATACGGCGGCAGCCTGTCCGGCGAAGCCTTTGAGCCGCTTTACGACGGCAAAAACAGCGTCAGTCTGGCGGTAAAGCAGGCGCAAGAGTTTCCCGGCATAAAAAAAACAGTCTTTCTTGCCACACAAGGCGATTTTTCTTTCCTCGCGGACGTACAAATCGAACAAAGAGAAACGTGGACAAAACGGAGCGTACTGGAAAGGATTTCTGAATTACAAACAGACTTTGACTGCATTTATTTCGCTTACGCCGACTGCCCCTTCCTTGACCCGGAGCTGGCAGGTAAAATCGCCGAAAGGCACTTGTGTTACTCCGCCGAATATTCTTACGCCGACGGCTGGCCCTACGGCCTCGCCCCCGAAGTACTGTCCCCGGGAACAGCCGGAATCCTCGCCAAAATACTCATAGACGACGAGCCTGTAGAAAGAGACACGCTTTTTTACGTCATTCAGAAAGACATCAACGCATTTGACATCGAGACCGAAATCTCGTCCGTTGATTTACGCTGCCACAGAATTAACTTCTGCGCCGACTCCAAAAGAAACCTGCTGCTTCTGAATAACTTTATCGCCGCAAACGGCAAGCTCCCCTGCGCCGCCGATGTCGAGCGCATTATCGAGAAACAGCCTGAAATACTGCGCACCCTGCCTAACTTCTACCCCATTCAGGTTTACGGCGGATGCCCCCAGAAATGCGCAATTTGCCCCTACCCTACAGTTACTGACGCACAGGGGCGCAAGAATTTTATGGATGTCGGCCGCTTTACAGGGCTTCTCGATAAAATCGCCGCCTTTTCAGGGGACGCAGTTATCGACCTTTCCCTTTGGGGCGAGTTAAGTCTTCACCCGCAGAAAATGGAATTGATAGAAGCGGTTGTTTCAAGAAACTGCCTCGCTCTTGTTATCGAAACGACGGGGCTTGGCTGGGCGGCGGCGGAAATTGAAAGAAGCCTTGAGCTTTCAAAAAGTTACGAAAAAAGAAAGAACCCTCTCCCCCCACTTTCATGGATTGTCTCTCTCGATACCGCCGACCCGCAGCGTTACAAGGAACTGCACGGCAGCGGATTTGCCGAAGCGTCCGACTGCGCAAAAAAGCTTCTTTCCCTCTTTCCCAAAGATTGCTATGTGCAGGCAGTCAGACTCAAGGGCTTTGAAGACGACACTGAAAAGTTCTACCGTTACTGGAAAGAAGCGGCTCCCTCAGAAAAAAACATCATTATTCAGAAGTATGACGACTTTTGCGGCGCATTGGAAAAGCAACAGGCTTCGGATATATCTCCCGTCATACGCCAGCCATGCTGGCACATTATGCGTGACATGCCGGTTTTGATTGACGGCTCTGTCCCTTTATGCAGAGAAGACCTTACGGCGTTAAAAGACGGTAAAAAAAACGGAATGCTCGGCAACGTATTTACAGATTCCCTTGAAAGCGTCTGGCAAAACGGAATGCCGCATTATATTGAACACTGTAAAAAAAATTACCCTAAACAATGCTCGGAGTGCGATGAATACTATACCTACAACTTTTAATGAAAAAATAACTCGTTATACCGCCGTAGGCGGGAAAGAACGCATTGCTTCAACCGGTATTTCCGCCGTAATACTGAACCGACCGGGGCTTCCGCGCAGATCGTTGTTTCAGGAAATTGAAAAAACCGGATTTGACAATGTAATATCAATTGAATCCTCCGCGCCTCATTACGATATCGAAGAATTATCGGGGCGTTTCCCTTTTGTGCGCTTTATACTGCCTGAAAAAGAAATAAATCTCGGCGAACAGATAAATCTCGCGGCCTGTGAAATTGAAAGCCCGCTTTTTTTTGTTATGCGAAACGACATGAAAATTGTAGCCGGAGGAACAGCAAGGCGGATGGCTGAACGTTTATACGTTAACTATGAAGAAGCGGGTGCGCAGAATACGCAAAATAACGAAACAGATGAGAAAAAAACAGGAATTATAAGGCTCTGCACTGTCCCTGTAATAGTGAATTCAAATTATGAAATACTGCCGTCTTTATCCGCGCCTTTGACTCACCGCAAGAAAATAAAAACAATTTTAATGGAACCGCAGGCAGACGGCGATTTAAGCCTCTATCCGTTTGACGGAATCGGAATATACGACCGTCAGCGCTTTATTCAAATAGGCGGATATGATACAACGCTCGACAAGATTCATTGGCAGCTAATGGATTTCGGTTTCCGCGCATTTTTGTGGGGAGAAGAAATAGCTTTTAACTTACATTATAAAGCTTCCTATGACGGGGAACTGCCGCCTGAAGACTATACTGCGGAAGACAGTTACAGGCGGTTCTACCTTAAAAATATCGCCCCCGTATTCAGCGGCGATTACGCTTATCTGCCCTTTTACAGGTTTCTGTCATTCTTGAACAAATCGGAAGACGATTTTTTCCCGGCATGGGAAGAATTCAAACAAAGCAGAATATGGGTCAGGAAAAACAAATACAGATGGAGATTAGACGCCCGCGGCGTAACAGCCATGTGGGATACGGCAAAAAATGGAGAATAAATTGACGGCAGTTGTATTGCAGGCGCGCCTTGATTCAACGCGGCTTCCCGGAAAAGCCCTGCTTCCCATTGACGGGAAACCGCTTTTGTCCCGCGTAATGGAAGCGTTAAATAATATTCCCGCTGATTTAAGGATACTTGCCTGTACGGAAGATTCTCTTTCAGAGTTTACTCCGTTAGCCAAAGAAGCCGGTTTCCATGCATTCGCAGGTCCAAAAGACGATGTTCTTGAACGTTTTTGCATGGTAATCAGCCATTTTTCGCTAAAACGCGTTATCAGGGCGACAGGAGACAATCCCTTTGTTTTTACAGACGCTGCAGGGGCAATAAATGCGGAAGGTTCTGCAATAAACGCCGATTATTCAGGCTATGCGGGGCTTCCTTACGGCGCGGGAGTAGAATCAATTTGCGCGGACGCTCTGCTGCGCGCCGGAAAAGAAGCGTCTTCTCCGTTTGACCGCGAGCATGTCTGCCCGTATTTATACGCGCACCCTGAATTATTTAACCTTCACCGCCCTCTTGCGCCTCTGCGCTGGCAGGGCTCAAATATCCGTCTCACTGTAGACACTGAGGAAGATTATGAGCGCGCAAAAGAACTTTACGCCGCGCTCAAGATTAAACAACTTAACCGCTATGGATATGTTATAATAAAGACATATAATTCGCTGAATAATTTTAACGAAATAAATCGCGCTCGGAGGTAATTTTATGGAAGGAAAAGGGATTATTATTGTTGTTCCGGCTTTTAAGCCAAGGCGGGGCGGAGGACATCTTGTCAGGAGCATGAAACTTACGGCGGATTTACGCGCCGCCGGAAAACAGGCTGTTATTTTTGTTTCTTCACAAACAGATCCAAACCTGTTTTTTCAATCCATGGATTTTAACCCGCAATGGCGCATAACAGAAGACGATTTACTGCAAACCGTCTCCGGCACTGTTGAATTTGTCGTTACTGACCGTTTTCAAACGCCGCTGGATGAACTTTTACGCTGGAAAAATATCGCGCCTGTAATCGGTATTGACGAAGGCGGCGTATACAGGGATAATTTTGATTTTTTAATTGATATTTTATCGCCGAAAAATTTCCTTACGCCTCCCGCAAATATCACATCTGTCTCCCTGTTAAAATTTCCTGACCCGCTTCCCATAAAACCGAACGCGGACAAAAAAATAAGAATTCTTATCAGTTTCGGACACGAAGACCAAACGGAACTTGGAATTTTTGCCGCTCAAGCTCTTGACCGTCAAAATAAAAAAGGAAATTTGGACATAACGCTGTTAAAAGGCGTCCTTAACACTTCAAATTCTACTCTGCAAAATGTCAGCGTTATTGACATCATCCAAAATCTTGAGGAACATCTTGCCGAATACGACGTTGTATTTACCCATTACGGTATTACCGCATACGAAGCGTTACATGCGGGAACAGCGGTTGTTTTGGTTAACCCGACCGCATATCATGAAAAACTTTCCAAAGCCGCAGGCTTTTTTACAGTCAAAAAAATCCCAAAAATAAATAAATCCTTTGTAAAAAAACTAAAAAACCACTGCGCCGACCAAACGTTTAAACTTGGACTTGACAATAAGAAGGAAAACCTTGCGGGTTTGATTAACGGATTTTCACCGCAGGTAAACCGCTGCTGTCCCATATGCGGCGAAAATCAGGCGGGAAACAGTATCGCGCGTTTTACCGAACGCACGTACCGCAAATGCGAAAAATGCGGCTTAATCTACATGGACAGAACCAGTCCTCCTTCAATTGAGTACGGGCAGGAGTATTTTTTTGATAACTATAAAAAGCAGTACGGGAAAACATACCTTGAAGATTTTCCCAATCTTACCAAAATTGCAAAACGCCGGCTTGCAAGAATTAAGTCATTAGTGCCTGTTACAAAAGACAAAACCATTTTGGACATTGGCTGCGCTTACGGCGCTTTCCTTGCGGCGGCAAAAGAAGAAGGTTTCTCTCCATGCGGCATTGATCCGGCGAGAGAAGCCGTCCGTCATGTGCAAAAGAAACTGCGTATCACCGTAGTGCACGGCTTTTTCCCATACTCATGGCTTCCGGTTCCCAACTCGCCTGATTCCTCACAATACGACATTGTTACAATGTGGTATGTTATCGAACATTTTGCTGACAGCCAAAAAGCATTCACTGAAATACTGAAAATACTTAAACCTGGCGGTATACTTGCCCTTTCCACTCCATCTTTTTCAGGCGTATCGGGACGTTCTTCGCTTCACAATTACCTTGAAAAAAACCCTGCCGATCACTTTACAATCTGGTCGCCTAAAATGTGCAAGAAAGCGCTTTCGCTTGCAGGGTTTAAAGTAAAAAAGATTGTAGTAAGCGGACACCACCCCGAGCGTTTTAAGTTTTGGGGGAAACTTGCAGGCAGCAAAATAAGTCCGTTTTACTGGGTTATTCTCTTGAGAAGTAAAATATTCCGTCTTGGAGATACTTTTGAAGTTTACGCTGTAAAAAAGTAAATCAGACCTGCAATTAACCGGTATTATTTACTACAGCTTGAGAACATGGATCTGTAGACACCCCGCAGGACAGGAGCTAATCGGCGCACACGGCGTTGAAGAAGCAGGTCTATTGCTATAAAGTTTTACTGCTCCCACCCCTCAGGATACAGCGTCACCAGTACAAAGCCGTCTGAAAGTACTTTGCGGCAGATAGCCTTTAAATCTTCGGGAGTAATGCTTCTTATTACGTCAGGCCGCCTGTTAAGCCTTGAAAGAGGCGTATTATAAAGAACGGACGAATTGGCGTAACTTTGTGCGATGTGCAGGTTCCTCTGAATTAGACTTTCATGATTCATTAAAACAGCTTCTTTGGCTTTGTTGAAAGTATCGATATTAACGTCATCTTTAACAACGTCAAGGCAATCCTGCACTGCGGCAATCAGTTCGTCCGCCCTTTCCGGGTTGCATTGAAAGTAAACGCAAAGCGAATATTCTCCCCGCGGGATTACGTTAATGTCTACATCCGCATAAATTGTATATACTCCGCCCAAATTTTCACGTATTTCATCTGTAAACATAATGTCAAGATATTCCGTTAAAACGGCGGCAGCCTGATTTTGTCTCTCGTTAAAACCGGAAGGACCGTCCGTAAACCATGAAAGGTAAACTAGACTTCTTTCGTCCTTGCCCTTATAAATAATATGTTCACTTTCTTTCGGACGCGTTATTCCGGGATCAACCCATGCTTTCATCGAAGCGGCGTTCGGGATTGAAGCAAGGTAAACTGTCAGATATTCTAGCATTGTTTCCGTATTGATGTTTCCCGTAAATATAAAAGTGTAATCGGCGGGGTTTATGCATCTGTAAAGAAAAATCATAGCCTGCTTTATCGAAACTTTGTCTATATCGTCAAGTTCAAGAGGCTTAAAAAAAGGATGATTGCCGTTAAGTATCCTGTTCAACTCGCGTGAAAAAACTGCCTGCGGATCATCTTCGATATGCGCAAGATTAGTCCTGTACTGATCAAGCATTGCGGCAACCGGTTTTTCGTTTATTGAAGGCACTGTAAAGAAAAGATGCATCATTTCAAAAAAAGTTTTTAAATCCTGTACGGTGGACGAGCCTTGAAAGCCCCGGTAGTACTCTGAAACCCAGAATGAAAACGTTACCTGTTTTCCGGCCAGTTTGTTTATTAACTCAGTGTGCGAATACGGTCCAAGCCCCGATATGTTAATCATTTCAGACGCCAAACTAACGGAAATAATTGAATCCTGCGCCGCGTTTACGGTTCCGCCCTTTGCCATAGCGTAAAAAATAATTTCGTTATTTTTGTTTGCCGTCTCTTTTAATATTACATTCGCTCCGTTGGATAAAACTATTTTAAGCGCTCCTGTTTCCGCATCGGTTTCCTGCGATACAATCTTTCCGGCAGATGGAATATTATCCAGCAATTCGTCTGAAATGAAAACTTCCTGCCTTGCGGAAATTTCAGCTTTTTCAACTTCACGGAAGATTTCCTTTATCCTCTGCGCAGACGGAAGATTTTTTTCTTCCGCCTGAGGCGCAATCAAAAATACAATGATATCGTCAACCGCAAAATAATTATCTATCGCGGCGGCAATTTCGTTAATGCCGATTCCGGGAAGCAGTTTGTTTACGGCGTCCAATTCCCATTCTATGTCCGCCATGTCTTCGCCGATCAGAAAATGGTAAATAAACTCGTTTAAGAAGTAACGTGAATCACGCTTGTCTTTTTCAGATAACAGGTTTTCCATATATGAGACAGCATTCAATTTTGCGCGATCAAGTTCGTTTTGCGTAAAAGCAAACCTTTTTATTGTTTCTATTTCAAGCAGCAGTTCTCTTAACGCTTCTTCAACTTTACCGTTTTTAGGCTGTGTTCCAAATCTAAAAAATCTTGACCTCTCCGACCATCGCCAGATATCTTCCCAGTAATCAATTGCCGCAGCCTCCGGATCAAAAGACGCTTCATTAAAACGAAGGTCTATCATTGTTTCAATTAAATAATCAATTAAAGATTCACGGTAATATGCAAGTGTTCCCTTTTGAGCGCTCGCGTTCAGTTTGTAATAAATTATAAAGCTGGTAGACGTAAGTTCAGTATCGGTAATTATTTCCGTATGGAAATTGCCGTTTACAGGCGGCGGAAGCTCATATTTCGGACGGTTTACAGGCTCTAAGGCGGCTTTCATGTTAAAATGATTTGCAAGTTCTTTTTCAAGAGTTTTTCCGTCAAAATCGCCGACAAAGATCAAAGCCATATTGTCGCTTGTGTACCAGCGATCATAAAAACTTTTAAGCTGCTGCGAAGCCGCATTTTCAATAACTGATTGAAGCCCGATAGTTTCCCTGTTCTCATAAGCGGAACCTTTAAAAAGTATTGGAAGCATTATCTTCCACGCCCTGTCCATAGCGCCAAGCCTTGTACGCATTTCTTCAAGGATAATGCGGCTTTCACTTTCCACATCTTCCTGTAAAAAACTTACAGCATGCGTCCAGTCGTCTAGGATTGCAAGCGCCCTCTCAGGTATCCGTTTGATTCCATCTGATACTTCCACAGGCACGTCAAAGTTATAAACTGTTCTGTCATAGGAGGTATATGCGTTTGCATCCGCTCCAAAACGCATTCCAAGCGAGCGAAGGTATTCAATAAGTTCAAGTTTCGGGAAACGTTCCGTACCATTAAATGCAAGATGTTCAACAAAATGCGCCAAACCTCTTTCATCTTCCCTTTCAAGCACGGAACCCGCGTTTACAACAAGCGCAAGATGAGCGCGGTTTTCCGGCCGCGAATTTTCAAGAATAAAATAACGCAGTCCGTTCGGCAGTGTTCCCGTTAACGCCCTGCCTGTCAAGGGCACTTTGTCGGTTTCTTTGCCTAACCCCGCGTAATCATCCGCATAAGATACCGCGCCTGCAAGAACCAATAAAACAAAAAAAATTACGCTTCCTGCAAAACGAATTATTTTATTTTTCAATTGTCCGCTCCTCACTGTTAATCTCCCGCATACCTTGCAGCAGTTAAATTATCAATTTCATTCATCTCGTAATTCAGCATTTCCTTGCGGTATTCTTTCTGCCTTCTTTCTTTTAAATTTTCTATCGTTTTTAAATCTTTTTGAGCTTCAAGGTATAATGCGCGTTTTTCTTCTACTACAATTTCAGCCTGCGCGGCTTTTTCCGTAAGCCGCTGCGCTTCCTGATCAAGTCTTATTATATAATTTTCCCACGCGTTAGTCTCCCCTATGTCGGCAAATCTTCGCAAAGCCGCATTATGCCGTTTTACGGCAGTTTCTTTTATTTCGTTTTCTATCTTGTTAAGTATACTGACGGCCTGTCCCAGGGCGAGTTTACATTCTTCTTCCCTGAATTTCCGAAGCTGCATTACTTTTTCAGGACCGAACTTGAACCTTTTCATAATGCGCTTGCAGCCGGCAATGACGAGAACAGAGAGGCGACACTGTTAAGCGCCATTGCAGAATCCGCGACAGAAGGCTGCGGTATCGCGGCTGTCCTTTGCGGTCTCACCTTTCGTAACACGCCGCCTGCCGCGGCAAGAAGTTTTTCATTATCATCCGCCATTTCTTCTTCCGGAATATCAACGCCCGTTATTTCAGACATATACTTAAGGGTGTCTTCCAGCGTTGAAGGCTCGTCAATATCCTGAATAAGGAAATTTTCAATCTGTCCGTGTTTTGCTATTGCATAATCAATTTCAGGATTTGACCCCTGATGATAAGCTCCTACATTGATAAGGTCTTCGGCTCTTGCATAAACCGCCATTGTTCTTCTTATCTCTCCCGCCGCCGTCTTGGAAGCCGTCCCCGATACGTTAGGTGAGAGACGTGAAATACTTTGCAGAACGTCAATTGCCGGATAATGGTAGCTTTGGGCAAGCTCACGGGAAAGAACTATGTGTCCGTCCAGAATACCGCGTACAGTATCCGCAACAGGTTCGTCCATATCATCTCCGTCCACAAGCACTGTGTAAAAACCCGTTATGCTGCCCTTGTCGGAAGTTCCTGATCTTTCAAGAAGTTTCGGCATGGAATCGAACATGCTTGGAGGAAATCCTCTTTGAGCCGGCGGCTCTCCTGACGCAAGGCCTATTTCCCTCATAGCTCGCGCAAACCGCGTAACAGAATCAAATAAAAGCATTACATCCTTTCCCTGATCGCGGAAATATTCCGCTATGGCAGTCGCAACATATGCTCCGCGAAGCCGCGCAAGGGGCGGAGAATTGGATGGCGTTACAATCAGCACGCTTTTAGCAAGACCTTCCGGCCCAAGATCGTTTTCTATAAAATCGTTTACTTCGCGTCCGCGCTCGCCGATTAACGCGACAACATTGACATCCGCCGTTGTGTTACGCGCAATCATTCCTAGAAGGGTTGATTTACCTACGCCTGAACCTGAAAAAATACCCAGCCTCTGCCCTTTTCCAACGGCAAGAAGTCCGTCAATCGCCCTCACTCCGGTTGAAATGCGCTGAGTAACCCGCCTTCTTTTTAACGGATCAGGCGGACTTGCAAGCGCAGGATACATACAGTCAGATGCAATATCGCCCTTGTCATCAACGGGGTTTCCAAGAGCGTCAAGGACGCGCCCCATAAGTTTGTCAGATACCGAAACTTCAAGGCGCGTTCCAAGCGCTATAACTCTGTCGCCGACTTCAATGCCGTCTGTTTCCTCAAATGCCATCAGTTGAACAATTTCATCCCTTAGCCCTACAACTTCCGCTCTTATCTGTCCCCTGCCCTTCGGAGTTACAATTCTGCATATTTCGCCTATAATTGACCGAGGACCCTTGCTTTCTATCAACAAACCCTGGACTTTTGAGACTCTGCCGATACATTTTATTGTGTCTGTACGTTCTGTCGAATAGAGATATTTTTTAAAAATTGAAGTTTCCATGAAGCCCCTCCTTCTTCATGTTTGCCCGCTTAACACACGGCTTTCCGTTTTTATTTATGTGGCTGGTTCCTGATCGGTTTTCCTTCTGAATGCGGTCAGAATTTCCTTGTCTCCCTTTCTCTTGCCTTTCATGCCCATTGTAGCGAGCGCCGCAAGAGCGGCAGACGCAGTCAGGGCGGCATTCGCAGCCGATTCTACTTCAGGGTCTTTTTCAGCTTCCGCTTTTGCGGCTTCATTTCTTGCAATTTCTGCGGCAGCGGCTTCTGCTTTTGCAGCTTCTGCAGCGGCGGCGGCGGCATTCATTAAAGCGGAAGAAGCCGCCAATTCCGCATTCAGACTTGCCGTATTTATAACAGGCTGCGGTATATTTGCGTCCATTGTAGATTTTATCGGAGAGACTTCCAGTATCTTGCTTTCCAACTCCGCAAGCTGGCTTGAAATTCTTGCGTCAATTTCACCGAAATCAGTCTCGATAATACAGCCGCCTGAATCTACGGTTGAATCTTCTACAATCTGAATTGAATTCGCCCCTTCTACAAGCTTAATAAATTCATCTTTGTGCTCGGTCGCAAGCTGTAAATCAGCCATATTAACCCTGATTATTACGCTGCCCTTCCCTTTTATTTTTCGCAGAGACTGTACAACATTTGAAATTATAACATCACGCTGATTTTCTGAAATAATTTTTATTACTTTACGCGAAATAAGAAGAACAAGGTCAATAATCTCCTGTTCTGTTTCACTTAAAATTTCACCGCGTTTATTCTGCGCTCTCTCAAGCATCACCTGCGTTCTTTGAACCAGTCTTTCTACTTCCGTTTTTCCTTCGTTGTATCCTTCTTGTCTGCCTTCTTCACGGCCTTCTTCACGCGCCTTTTTGCGTTCACCTTCAAGAGATTGCCTTACTTCATTTTCAATTTCAACCGCTTTGTCTTTTGCTTCATTAACAATTTTCTCAGCTTCAATTCCCGCATCTTGCTTTATCACTGCGGCTTCATCAGTCCGGCGCTTAACTTCCTGAAAAGCCGCATCCTGCGCTTTCTGAACAATACTTTCCGCCTCCGCCTTTGCGTTTGCGAACATTTTTTCTTTTTCTTCTTCCCAATGTACCTTGAAAGCTTCCGCTTCACGGCGAAGATCTTCGGCTGTAGGACCTTTGTATTCCTCAACCTCGTCTATATCTTCAACTTTATCTTCCGCCGGAAGCAAATGCGTCATTTCGGGAAAAGAAGTGGGAGATTCAATTACAACTTTATCTTCAAGCGGTACAAGCTCATTAGGTCTGAATACAGCCTTTAACATAAAAATCCTCATTTGACTTGCAAGACAAGCCGGCTGTCCCGCAAGCGCCGCAGTTTAAAACAATATTATATAATTTTTCTGCGGGAATTTCCCGCAGAAAAAACCTTAAAACGTTAAACAACCAACTCGTCTTCACCGGCGCGTGCGACAACAATTTCGCCCGTATCTTCAAGATGCCGGATAATAGACACTATCTTTTGCTGAGCTTCTTCAACATCCTTAAGACGTATTGGTCCCATATACTCCATATCTTCCTTGAGCATGCTTGCCGCGCGTTTACTCATATTCTTGAATATCTTGTCCTGTACCTGCGAATCTACTGATTTCAGCGCTTTTGCAAGTTCCTGCGAATCCACTTCGCGCATAACTTTCTGGATTGCGCGGTCGTCAAGCATAACAATATCTTCGAATACGAACATTCTCTTCTTGATCTCTTCCGCAAGTTCAGGGTCTTCGTCTTCAAGAGCTTCAATAATCTGTTTCTCTGAAGCGCGGTCAACAAGGTTTAATATTTCAACTATGCTTTCAACGCCGCCGGCTGCCGTATAATCCTCGCTTGACAGTGAAGAAAGTTTCTTTTCAAGAACGCGCTCGACTTCGCGCAATACTTCAGGGCTTGTTCTGTCCATTGTCGCGATACGCCGCGCTACATCGCTTTGCACCTCATGCGGCAGACTTTGCAGAATAATAGAAGCCTTGTTCGGTTCAAGATACGCAAGAATCAGGGCTATTGTCTGCGGATGTTCCTGTTGAATAAAGTTTAAAAGATGCGCCGGGTCTGTACGCCGTATAAAGTCAAAAGGCCGCACCTGAAGGCTTGACGTCAGCCTGTTAATAATGTCGATTGCCTTCTGGCTTCCCAGTGATTTTTCAAGAAGTTCCCTTGCATAATCAATGCCGCCTGTGGAGATAAACTGATTAGCCATCATCAGTTCCTGGAATTCCTGCAGGATGGCATCCTTCTGCTCGGCGTCAATTGTTTCAAGACGGGCTATTTCAAATGTGATTGTCTCAATTTCATCTTCACGCAGGAATTTGAAAATCTCTACGGAAACTTCAGAACCGATTGTTACGAGAAATATTGCCGCTTTTTGCCGGCCTGTAAATTCTTTTGCGCCTTTCTTTTTAGAACTGCCTGCGGTGGCTCCGGGTACTAAGGCTGTCTTTGCCATTTTTTATTCCTCCAAAAGCCAGGTTCTGATGAGCTGGGCTACATCTTCCGGATGTTCTTTTGCCATGTTGATGGCTGATTCCATCAACTCCATCCTTGCGCGCTCTTCCATAGAAATGGATACGTCCATTCCCTCTTGTTCCGCTTCGGCCATGGCGCTCTCGCGGAGCATTTGTTCCCTTCGCGCCCTCTCTTCTTCGGAAAGCCGTCTCCTGCGTTCCATTTCGCGGGAGATCATCCTGAACAATATAAACCCAAACAGCAGTAAAATCAACCCTGAAAGGAATACTACTACGGTTACCTGTATCTGTTTCTTCCTGAAATAAGCGGCATCTTCCGCCTTAAATTCATCCGTACGGTCAAACTGAATGTTTGTAACAGTAACGGAATCTCCCCTAGCGGAACTATATCCGACAGCGTCGCGAATATAAGCCGCCGCCTTGCGCAGATCTTCATCCGAAACAGGGGTATATTCACGTTCTATCGAACCTTCGGGTGTAATAACGGGATTGCGTTTAGCGTCATATTTCCATTTCCATGTTCCGTCTATATTCACAGAAACTGTTATGCGGTCAATTTGCGGGCTTTTTTCTCCCTGCGTTACACGCTTGTTAAGTTCTTCGTTATGCGTCCTTGTTGTCTGGGTCATCTCTCCCCAAAGGTTACTCATATCTTTAAAAGCGGGAGGCGCCTGACCTTCAGTTCCGGGAGGACCCTCAGGGTTAAAGCCTGTTCCTTTCCATGTTGTTTGCGAGGTAGTTTCGCCAACGGTAACCGATTCAGTGCGGATTGAATCGTCATACGGAAGACCCGGTGTCTGGGGTTTCATTATAATGGGAGTAACTTCATTTTCAGTAAAAGACTTCGTTGACATATCCATTTCAATCTTGATATTCAGATCCCTTACGCGGTTTTGAGAAAAAGTGAGCTGAAGCGCGTTAAGCACAAGAGCGCGGTATTTAGCTTCCTGAGTCAGGATAAATTTATTCTCGCGTTCTATAAGGTTCTGCCTGTCCATTGCCTCCATGCCTTTAAAGTCGTTAAGCTGAAGCCCTCTTTGATCCGTTATGACAATATTTTCCGCCTTCAGCCCTTCAATGGCAAATTGAAGAAGTTTTTGTATACCTTCAACTTTCTTGCGGTTTTCCGTAATATCGCTTCCCGGTTTCGGAGTAATAATTACGCTTGCGCTTACCGGATTCTGATCCGTAACAAAAAGTTCGCGCTTAGGCCAGACAATGTTGACAGTTGCATCATCTATATCATCAATTGATTTGATATGCTCGGTAATTGTTCCTCTCAGAGCGCGTTGTAAATTTACATTCCGCTCCATATCGGTAATAGTCCAGCGTTCCCTGTCAAAAACCTGCCAAGGGTCTATTCCGGTGGGAATTAAATCTTCCCTTATCAGGATAGCCCTCATACGCCGCGCTGTAGCGTCATCAGGAACCTGAACAAAACCGTTTGTAACGACGACTTTGATGTTTTCCTGATTTAGGCGAAGTATAATTCTGTCAAGAACCGCTTCATCCTTGATTGGCGCGTCAATAACGGATACCATAACCGGTGTTGCCGATACCTTGAAGAGCATAAATACTCCTAAGATAACAACAACGCCAATAACAGCAATAATGATCTTTTGCTGTACCGACCACCCTTCCCATAAAACGGCGGCTTTTGTAATTAATTTTTTGAAAAATTCGTTCATGTCCCCTCCCATGAAATATTTGCTATCTGGTATTTATTATATCTCTCCAGCCCTGAACAAGCCTGTTTAAAACATTTCGCGTAATGTTAAGAGCCATACTTGCTTCGGCCTGGGCTATAGTTATATCGTGAATATCAACAGAATCAGGATTTATTATCGCTTCTTTTTCAAGTTCGCTCACATGCTGCTGAGCGCCTGATACTTTATCCAGCGCCTGCAGCATTGCATGCTCAAAAGTACCAGCTCCCGTTACGTGCTCTGCGCTGATCTTTTTTTCCAGCGCAATTATCTTGTTTCCGCTTCCGAAATACGGACTGTCAGGCGGCAGCATATGCTTTGGATGAGTGCGAAGCATTTCCGTCGCATAATTTTTCGCCGCAGCTGAACTGATATACGAATTGTTATTGAATATTTCCATAATTTCCTCCCGTTACGTTACTTTGAGCCTATTTCCAGCGCGCGCTGGAACATGGACTTTGATCCATCTATTATTGAAGCATTCGCCTCATACGACCGTGAGGCTGAAATCATATCCACCATTTCCGTAACAACATCAACATTCGGCAGCTCAACATAACCCTGCCTCGGTCCTATTTGAATCGCGTCAGGATGAGTAGGATCCCACCGGTATGTATGTTCTGTCTTATAATCTTTTTGAATTTCAGCGACACGCACGCCTTGTCCAATTCCGTTATCCATTGTTTCAGGAAGGAAGGGAGATCTCCAGTACGGGCTGTCTACCCTCGGCCGCATAATGACACGGCTTCTCCTGAAAGGTCCGCCTTCCGTAGTGCGGGTGGTGTTAACATTCGCCATGTTATCGGCTATTACATCAAGCCTTACCCTGTTCGCGCTTAACCCTGTAGCCGCTATATTGATCGAACTGAAAATCCCCATTTACCGCCTCCTCTCTGCCGATTACTAACTTCTTAACACCTGATTTATCTGACTGAATTCAAATGCCGCCGCCTGCGTTAAAAGCGTATAACTCATTTGATTTTCAGTTGCAAGCATGAATTCCTGTTCCGCGTCAACGTTGTTTCCGTTGTTGTTATAGGTACTGGTATAGTCAAGCACGCGGCGGATTTCAACATCGCGGTAATCCCTTTCTTTCCAGTTAGGTATATGCTTTGGATCAGTCATGGTTATCTCCAGAGCAGGTTTTTCTTTTTCGCTTTCCAGCGCCCGTTTCAGCTCGCTTTCAAAATTGACATTTGTCCGCTTGAAGTTGGGAACATTGGCGTTTGCAAGGTTATTGGCTATAACTTGACGGCGGACTGTGCTTGCATCCATTGCGCGGTGAAGCACATCAATAGTTCTGGCAAATGTATTCATAAAAAAACTTCCTCCCTTTTTAACATCGGCAAAAGCCAAAAATCCCTTTACAGAATATACCGCCCAAGGTCCTGATCCTTGACTATTTCAGCCAATTTCTCATTTACATAATCTACGGTAATGTCTATACCCGTTGGAGCTATATCAGACGCTTCAAATGACAGTTCCTCAAGCAGCGTTTCCATTATTGTATGAAGACGGCGCGCTCCTATATTTTCCAGTTTTGAGTTAACCTCCGCGGCAAGGGCGGCTAAATGTTCAACAGCCTCATTTGTAAAGTTCAGTTTTACATCTTCCGTCGCAAGAAGCTCGGTGTATTGCTTAATAAGCGCATTTTTCGGCTCTGTAAGAATACGTAAAAAATCTTCCTTGCCAAGTGAATCAAGCTCTACCCGCAGCGGAAACCTTCCCTGTAACTCTGGAATAAGGTCAGATGGCTTGCTTATATTAAAAGCGCCGGCAGCGATAAACAGAATATGATCTGTATTGACAGGCCCCCACTTTGTGTTAACAGTCGCGCCTTCAACAATCGGCAGAATGTCGCGCTGAACCCCTTCGCGGGAAACGTCATGACCGCCTCCCCTGTCGCCCTTCACGGCTATTTTGTCAATTTCATCGATAAAAATAATCCCTGTTTCTTCTACACGCTGACGGGCTTCATCGCTTACCCTGTCGCGATCAACAAGCTTTTCCGCTTCTTCGGCTCTGAGTATTTCCTTCGCCCTTGCAACAGACACAACTTTCTTCTTTTTCCCGCCCCCGAAGAAACCCGCTATCCCCGACAGGCTGGATTCAAGGTCTTCCATGCTTGCTCCCATCATTTCTATTGTTGGCATCTGCGGATTTTGATTTACATAAAGCTCAACAGGTCTGTCGTCAAGTTTTCCTTCATGAAGCATGACGCGTAACTTTTCTCTTGTGGCTTTGAATTTATCGTCATTGACTTCATTTTCATATATTTCAGAAGAATCTGCCGTTTTTTCGTCGTATTGATCTTCAAGATTTTCTTTATTGTTAAAAACAGGAATTCCCACCTGAAGCGTAGTTCCGATTATACTGCCGTTTGAATTTTCAGGACTTATGGAAAAAGTACCCATAGGGCGCACGACCGGACTCGGCTTTTGCTTCTTTTCCTTTTGCTTTTTGTTATTGTTCGGAAGCAATAAATCCAACAAGGCTTCTTCGGCTCTTTTTTCAGCTTCCTGAGTGACTGATTCCTGCATTTCCTGTTTTACCATCTGGAATCCTGCGGCCATAAGGTCCCTTACCATTGATTCTACATCCCTTCCGACATATCCTACTTCCGTATATTTTGTAGCTTCTACCTTTAAAAACGGAGAACCGGTAAGTTTTGCAAGCCGCCTTGCAATCTCTGTCTTTCCGACTCCCGTAGGTCCTATCATAAGAATATTCTTTGGGGCAATATCTTCGCGTATCTCAGGCTCAAGCTTGAGTCTTCTGATACGGTTGCGAAGCGCGACTGCTACCGCCCTTTTTGCTTTTTTCTGTCCGACAATGTATTTGTCAAGCTCTCCGACAATTTCCTTCGGAGTAAGTTTGTTAAGTTTTTCGTTCATCTGTTTCTTTTCGTTCATAAATGCATCCCCTGTATTTACGATAATTCTTCCAGCGTTATCTGCATATTTGTATATATGCAGATGTTACCGGCAATCCTAAGGCTTTTTTCCGCTATTTCCGCCGCTGAAAAGCCGCTGCCTTCCAAAAATGCCAAAGCCGCCGAATACGCATAGTTGCCGCCGGAGCCGATTGCAAGCGCATTTTCAGCAGGCTCTATTACATCGCCCGTACCGGAGATAAGCAGCGTTTTTGAAATATCCGCAACAAGAAGCAGCGCTTCAAGCCGTCTTAAATTACGATCCATGCGCCATTCCTTTGCCAGTTCCACTGCCGCTCTTGCAAGATCTCCTGAATATTCCTTAAGTTTTTCCTCAAAGCGGTCAAAAAGCGTAAACGCATCCGCAGTAGCTCCTGCAAAGCCGCAAAGAACCTTTCCTTCCATAAGCCGGCGTACCTTACGGGCGTTGTTTTTCATGACCGTTTCGCCCATTGTAACCTGACCGTCTCCTGCCATTGCGACTTTTCCGTCTTTGCGCACTGCAATTACAGTAGTTGAACGAATTTTATTTTTATCCTTCATTTACAACTCCTTTTTCGGCATGCGGATGAGATGCCTTATAAACTCTTTTCATGTTTTCCATATTTACATGAGTGTAACGCTGTGTCGTAGAAAGGCTTGTATGCCCCATCATTTCCTGCACAATCCTTACATCGCAGCCTGAGTTTACAAGGTGGGTAGCAAAACTATGGCGCAGTGAATGAGGATGTATATTTTTCCCAATTCCGGATTGCTGCGCATAACGGGATATTATCCACCTGACTCCCGGAACAGAAATCGGCTTTCCTTTTCCGTTTATAAAAACAGCTCCTTTTTTATTGTCTATTCCCGCCTTCATAAGACGCTCCGAGCGCAGCGGAAGATATTCCATAATAGCGGATTTTGCTTCCGGCGAGAAAAACACATAACGTTGTTTGCCTCCCTTTCCTGTTATCCTTGCCTCATCAAACGAGTCTGATATACTTTCCATAGAAAGCGACACAACTTCAGAAATTCGCAGCCCGGCGGAATACATCGACAATATCAAAGCCTTGTCTCTTTCCGGCCAGAGAATGCCGGCAGTTTCAGGCAGCGCCGCGAAACTTGCCATTTCATTTTCCCACAAAACAGAAGGCAGCTTATGCGGAACTTTTACATTCTTAACTGCAGTACACGGGTTATCCGATCTTTTTTTAAAACGCGTCATCCAGCGGTAAAAACCGCGTATTGACGAAAGATGCCTGTTAACGCTTGCGCCTGCCATGTTTTCCGCGCTTAAATCGGCAATAAACTTATGAATTTCGTAATGAGCGGCTTTCTCAGGCGCAATATCGTTATTGGCGCAATAATTTGCATAATGGGACAGATCATTGCTGTAAGCGTCAATTGTCCTTGCAGAACAGCCGCGCACCGCATGGAGATATGTCAGGTATTCATTAATTACCGTAAAAACTTCACTCACTCTCTATTCCTCGCTTGTTACTTCATCATCCGCGCTGTGCAGATAATCGCAGTCAGGGTTTATGCAAACCTTGTGTGCGCCGTTTTTCTTGTCATATTTTTCCACCATAAAGAAGCCGCATTTCGGGCAGTTCTGATTTATCGGTTTGAAATGACTTATAAAATCACATTCGGGATAATTTGTACATCCGTAAAATTCCTTTCCCCTGCCCTTTGTCTTTCTTGCGACAATGTCGCCTGAACATTTTGGGCACTTTGCAAGAGGTATTGATTTTGTGTTTCTGCACTCGGGGAATCCCGAACATGCAAGAAAGAATCCGAAACGTCCCAGTTTTTTTAGCAACGGTTTGCCGCATTTTTCGCATATAAGGTCCGTTTTTTCATCAAGGGTTCCTTTGTAAGACTCAATTTTTTTTGTTACTTCATCAACTGTATTTTTAAAAGGATTCCAAAACTCGCTTATCATTTGAGGCCAGCTTATTTTGTTGTCCTCTACCTCATCCAGTTTTGTTTCCATAGAGGCGGTAAAATCAGCGTCAATATACGCATAAAAATGCTCAACTAACACGTCATTAATCAATTTACCGAGAACGGTCGGGACAAGCTGTTTGTTGGAGCGCGTAACATAATAACGATCAAGAAGAACCGAAATAATTGAAGCATAGGTTGAAGGCCGTCCGATGCCTTTTTCTTCAAGAGTGCGCACAATGGAAGCGTCAGAGTAACGGGCGGGTCCCTGCGTGAAATGCTGTTCGCTTCTGAATTTTTCTATTTTAACGGTATTTCCGGTTTTTAATGACGGGTATGTATTTAAATTTTCTTCTTTAGAAGATAAAAGTTTAATAACCTTGTAAAAACCCTTTTCTGTCAGTTTGGTTCCGCTTACCCGGAAAAGTCCTTCGTCGTTACCCGAAACTACCTTGATATCGACGCTTACAGTCCGGCTTTTTGCATTGTTCATCTGACTTGAGACAAAACGTTCCCAGATGATTGTATAAAGCCTGAGTTGATCTTTTGCAAGATAATCTTTTACATAATCAGGCGTATATTCCGTATATGTAGGCCTTATCGCTTCATGCGCATCCTGCGCATTTTTGCCTACTGTGTATTCAACGGCCTTCTCGGGCAATTCGGCGGGATAATTTTTTCCGAGCCATGCGCGCACGTCTTCGAGCGCAGTCTGCGAGATACGGACGCTGTCCGTGCGCATATAGGTAATAAGACCTACCATTGAAGAGCCGATATTTACGCCTTCATAAAGCTGCTGCGCAACCTGCATGGTTTTGCGTGATGTGAAACCAAGCCTGTTCGCCGCCGTCTGCTGAAGCTGCGATGTTGTGAACGGCGCTTTCGGCCTGATTGTCTTTTCTGTTTCTCTTACATCGGAAACAATACATTCCCTGCCATGTATCTTTTCTATAATTGCCTTAACTTCGCCTTCATTTTTTAAAACAGGCTTGCCGTTATTCCAAAGTACAAGCTGCGCGGTATAATTTGTTTTCCCCGACTTAAAATCAGCCTCCAGCGTCCAGTATTCATCGGGAATAAAGTTATCTACTTCTTTTTCACGTTCACAGATAAGGCGAAGCGCTACAGACTGGACGCGCCCGGCTGAAAGGCCGTTTTTTACTTTTTTCCAGAGAAGCGGGGAAAGATTATAGCCTACGAGCCTGTCCAGAACACGGCGGGCTTTTTGAGCTGATACTTTTGCTTCATCAATTGTCCGCGGATTTACAACAGCGTCCTTAATTGCCTGCGGCGTTATTTCATTAAAACTGATTCGCTCTATCGGCACTTCTTTAGTTTTTGCAGTGATAGCGTTTCTTAAATGCCATGCAATCGCTTCGCCTTCACGGTCATTATCACACGCCAGTAAAACCTTTCCCGCATTCTTTGCGTCTGACTGCAATTCTTTAAGTATGCTTGCCCTGCCGCGTACTGTTATATATTCCGGCTCAAAGTTATGTTCAACATCGACCGCAGTCCTTGATTTTGGAAGGTCTATAAGATGACCCATTGACGCTTTTACATTATACGAAGAACCCAAATATTTCCCGATTGTTTTTACCTTTCCGGGAGATTCCACAATTACAAGGATCTGTTTTTCTCTGGATTTTGAGTTTGTCTTTTTTTTCTTACCATCTTTCTTCACTTTTGTTTCCGCCGCCATACTACGTCCTTATATCTCAATATTAAGATAATCTGCCATTAAAAAGACAATATCACTTGTTTTTCCGCCTGAAACCTCTTCACTTCCTGTGTCATCTGAAACTTCCATATTCCATTTCTTTAAAATATCATTCTTTGAATAAATTATTTCCGCTCCGTCCTGCGCAAGTTTTAAAGTTCCCCGTTTATCGTATTTACCTTGTTGTACTCCGCTGGAAGAAGTCCACAAATCTTTACCGTGTTCAAGCGCAAAACCCGCAGTTATAAGCGCTCCCGACTTTTGCGGAGCTTCCACTATTAACACGCTTCGTGAAAGCGCCGAAATAATTCTGTTCCTTGCCGGGAAACTCCACTTGCTGGGACGCACGCCCGGAGGATACTCTGAAAGAAGCGCCCCTTTTGAATCAATTATTTTTTTCGCAAGCGACCTGTTTGTTGACGGGTAGATTTCATCTATTCCCGAACCGAGCACTGCGTATCCCGGAACGCCGCCCGCAAGATTCCCTCTGTGCGACATTGAATCAATTCCGACGGCAAGTCCTGAAACAACAGATATTCCGGCTTTTCCGGCTTCAAATGCAAGTTTATACGCCTGCGACAAACCTTCAGGACTTGGCTTCCTTGTTCCTGCCATGCCAAGCAGGGGCTTTTCAGGGTCGGGCAGACAGCCTTTAAAAAAAATTACCGCAGGCGGATCGTATATCTCCCTTAATAACGGCGGATAACTTACATCTGAAAAAGATACCCATTCAATTGAACGCATTTTGCATATTGTATCTATACGGTCGGCTTTATCACGAATATCACAAATATCCCAATTTTTTTTAATTTTTCGATTAATTATTTCTTCTATATGATTTTTTGACAATATTAATAAATCTTCTTCACATTTGAACAAATTAATAACATTGATTTTTTCTTTTGCCGTTAATCCCGGCATAAGTGAAATGATTAAATCCGACAATCCGCGATCATTCATAAAGCATCCCCTGAATAATATCTTTGTTAATCAACGCCTCTTCTTTTATTTTTTTATCTTTTGTACGGGAAATAATTTTGTCGTATTGTTCAATCGCCTTTGAAAAGTTTTCTGTCAAATAATATGCGCTTGCGAGAACAAACATTGCTGAAATATCGGAAGACTGTATTGTCAGATAACGTTCAAGATACGGAATCGCATCCTGCGGCCTGTCAAGTTCATATACATAAAGAATTGAAAGACCGTACATCGCCTTTGCATAGGTAACGTCAATTTCCAGCGCGTGTAAATATGAATTTTCCGAAAGTTTAAAATAACGTTCCCTTTCTTTCTCATCACCGGCGGAAAATCCGACAATGGATTTTGCCACATTAGCGGCGGAAACCCCTGTTAAATAATAGAGAATAGTATCCTCCGTGTTATAATAAATTGCCCTCTCAAGGGCGGCAAGCGCCTCATAGTGCATATTTTTATCCGCAAGACGTATTGAAAGAATTTTCCAGTAAACTCCCGTCTGGGCGCCTTCCCTTACATTCCGCTCTATTTGATCTTCATATAACGCTATCGCCTGTCTTAGTCCCTCAATGGTTTCAGGCGGCCCTCCTCGTGGGCTTAATTCCGCAATACGTTTTGTAAGCTCTCTGCTGGATTTTCCGGCATTGTTGCGGTACATGTACATGGTCAAAGCTACTGTAACTATAATAACAACAATTGCAAGAAAAAATTCTTTTAACATTTTCATATTTTTACTCTCACAAATTAATATTATTAAGTTTTGGAAGAAAACGCCTGTGATTTTCTCTCAAAAGCCCGACATCTACATGAGTGTAAATTTGCGTAGTAGAAAGATCGGCATGTCCTAAAAGTTCCTGAACTGTCCGCAAATCCGCCCCTCCGGCAAGCAACGATGTGGCAAAACTATGCCTTAATGTGTGAATATGCGATGAAATTCCCGCAAGAAAAGCCCATTTCGCATAGTTTTTCCAGATACCCTTTCTCGAAAGCCTTTTTCCGTTTCTGCTTATAAAAAAGGCGTCGCTTTTATTGACTCTGCCTGCAAGTTTACCGCGGGCTTCCCTTAAATACTGTCCCAGCCAAAATGCAGCTTCTTTCCCAAACAGCGTAAGACGCTCTTTGTCCCCCTTTCCCCTGACTTTTACAATGCCGCCTTCAATATCAACATCCCTGATATTAAGTCCCGCCGCCTCTGAAACACGAAGGCCTGAGGAATAGATCAGCTCAAAAAGGCATCTGTCTCTAATACCTAAAGGATTTTTTGTTTTAATTTTACCTAAAAATCCGTCAATTGTTTCCTTGTCCATAACTTCCGGAAGATTTTTTTTCCGTTTGGGACTTTCAATTACAACCGCAGGATTTTCTTTTACAAGTTTTTCATCCATCGCAAATCTGAAAAAAGAACGAAGAGCTGATATTGCTTTTGCCGTAGAACGGGAATCTATTTTGTCAATATTACGGCGCATTTCAAGATAAGCAAGAAGAATTCCCGCATCTGTGTTTTCAAGAGACAATTTTTGCGCATCAAGAAAATCCAGGAAACGCCGGATTTCAAAACGGTAACACTCTCTTGTTAACACAGCGCGCCGTTCTATTGCCGCAAGCCGTGAACAAAATCTTTCAAGCAGTTCACTTTTTTCCAAATTATTACCTCTCCGTAAATTCCAGTTGTTTTTCTTCCATGCGGAAATTGTAATTTCTTATTACCGAAGGGACATCTAAATCATCCGGATATCCCCTTTGCGGCAGATAATCAGGACGCTTTGTTCTTTCAACCATTCTTACATATTCATTAAAGTCAATAAAGTCAGAATCAGACGTTTTTGCAGAGTTCTCAGGCTTTTTTTCCGTGTATCCGGTTTTTGAAAAACCTGTAGCGATTACCGTTATCTGAATATTACCTTCCAATTCAGGATCAATGCGAACTCCGTGAATTATATGCACATCCGGATCGCATTTTTCTTTTATTGTTTTAATTATATTTTGAATTTCAACAAGAGTAATATCTTTAGAACCTGCGATGTTAATCAAAACGCCCGTCGCTCCGTCAATACTTGTGTCTTCAAGGAGCGGGTTATCTATCGCGTTTTTTACGGCATCAATAGCCCGGTTTTCACCTGAACCAAAACCAATACCCATAAGCGCGTCGCCCCTGCCCTTCATAATTGTTTCTACGTCCGCAAAGTCGGTATTTTGAAACCCTGTCTTTGTAATTAACTCTGAAATTCCGCGCACTCCCCGGCATAAAACTTCGTCAGCCAGCGAATAGGCATTATCGTACGAAGTTTTACTGTCAATAATTTTAAATAAATACTGATTTGGAATGACAATTAACGTATCTACTTCCTGACGCAGTTTTTCTATTCCTTCTTCTGCAAGCCTCATCTTATAACGGCCTTCGTATTCAAAGGGAGTAGTTACGACCGCTATGGTAAGCGCTCCGAGTTCCCTTGCAATTTTTGCAATAACAGGAGCAGAACCTGTTCCTGTTCCCCCGCCCATGCCTGCGGTAATAAAAACCATATCGGCTCCGGTTAACACCTGTTCGATAGCTTCACTGTCTTCAATAGCGGCCTGTTCTCCTTTTTCAGGCTTTCCTCCGGCTCCGCGTCCGCCTGTTACCTTAGCGCCGATTTGCACTTTAACTTCAGCCCTGCTTTTGTTGTAAAGATCCTGACTGTCCGTATTAACTGAAATAAAGCTAACTCCGTAAAGGCTGCTGTCAATCATGCGGTTAAGCGCATTGGCTCCGCCGCCGCCGGCTGAAATTACCTTGATAACTGCAGGAAAAACTTCTTCATAGTTTGCCTTTTTCTCCGCAAAGACTTCCTGAGGCTTAAACGGAATAATCTGCGACTGTATTACTTGTGGTTGTAATACGCCTGGTCTTTCCTGTACCGATAAAACATTCATTTTCTCCCCTCCTAATTTATTATAATTATTTAACTGTCATTAATTCCGTCCGTTCTTATTATTAATTAATCAGACGTACCAAAGACTGTTAAAAGAATTCCTCTTTCAGCCACGATTTCAATTTATCAATAAGCGCTGTACTTTTTTTATCACTCTGCCTTGATTCAGGATCATATTCCGCCGCATCAATACCGGATCTTTTCTCTCCTTCAAGCGCAAGTCCTATAACTGTAGCCAGGGAAGGATTTTTGTATTCATCAACTAACCCTCCTAAATTTTGCGTTGGTATCGGACTTCCGATCCTTGCAGTCAGTTTTAATACATGATTTGCAAGTTCAACAACTCCTGTCAGACCGGCTCCGCCGCCAGTCAGCACTACGCCGCCGCCGAGAGGACGCGGAAGATTCAACGTATCAAGATGTTGTTTTACCATTTTTAATATTTCTTCCATCCGCGGTTTTATTATCGTAAGTATCTGAGAACGCGGAATTGACATTGGCGGCCTTCCGCCGACTCCAGGCACAATAACAGTCTCATCATCATCTAAAAGCTCATCCCAGCAGCAACCCGCGTCAATCTTTATTTTTTCCGCATTTTCCATAGATATATTTTTAATAATTGATATATCGCTTGTAACTTGAGTTCCGCCTGCCGGAATTGTATATGTAGAATACGGAGTTCCTTCAACATAAACAAGAATATCCGTAGTGCCTCCTCCAAGATCAATTAACACTACTCCTAGATCCATTTCATCCTGCGTAAGGACAGCCCGTCCCGCAGCAAGCGTTTGCAGAATTAATTCATTAACTCTAAAGCCGGCGCGGTTTACGCACTTTATAAGATTTTGCGCTCCTGTTACCGTGCATGTAATTATGTGCACATCACATTCAAGACGCACTCCGATCATGTCAAGCGGATTCCTTATTCCTTTTTGATCGTCTACCTTGTAATTCTGCGGAATTACTTCAAGTATTTGCCTGTCGGTCGGTATTACTACCGCTTTCGCGGCTTCAATTACGCGGTTAATATCATCTTGACCGATTTCCCTTTCTCTTGTATCCCTTCTTTTTCCCGAAACCCCCACAACACCGCGCGAATTTAATCCGTTAATGTGATTGCCGCCAATTCCTGTCCAGCAGCTTGTAACTTCAAGACCGCTCATCATTTCTGCATCCTCAATCGCGCCTGCGACAGCCCGAAGAGTAGCTTCGATATTCACTACAACGCCTTTTCTTAAACCCGTAGACGGACGCATTCCCAATCCGATAATCTGAAGGACGCCGTTATCGTCATATTCACAGACAATACAGCGTACAAATGTAGAACCTATGTCAAGTGAAACGACAATTCTGTTATTCATCAGGATTGCTCCTTTACTTTGTATGAACCCATGCCGGATCTTAAATCAATCTCGGCCGGTTTTTCGGAACTGTTTTTAAATATGTCCAGCACTAAGAGCATATACCTCAGCCGATCTTCCGTAAGGGTATTTTCAAGGCGCACCCTGATTGAACTGTGAATAGGATAAAGCACAATATCAAAACCTTCCCATATCTTACGCTCAATGCGAATTTCAGAAATTGCAGATAACAATTCGGGCGAGGAACGCGATAATTCATAAATACTTTCAACTAACGGAACAAGCCCTGCCGGAAGCCGCATGCCTAATTGAGGATTATCAAAACCTGAAAGAATCGGAAGACCGGCTCCCTGCAAATCGTCTCCCGTCCTGAAAAAGACTCCGTACCTGTCAACAAAAAGCAGCGTCTGTCTTGAAGCGTTATTTGCAAGAGCCACTGCGACCGCCTGCCTCGGAGTAATGAAAATGGACATTTTATCGGGGAAACGCTTTATCACTGTCGCGGATTCAACAAGAAGACATTCTGCAAGTTTTTTCTGTACATCCTTTGTACTGGTAGAAAAAAACGATGAGTTTTCATTAAGATTTGCGAAACTTAAAATTTCACGGCGATTCATTCCTGCAATCTCCTGAACTTCGACAGTTGAAAAAGGAACAAAGGGCGTTACGCCGATAAGCCAAACTAATTCCGCCGCAAAAATCACTGCGGCTATTATTATAAACCGTTTAAGGTTTTTTTCGATTTTTATTGAGGATTTTGCCTTTTTACCTGAATTTTTAGAAGCAGCCGCTGAATCGGAGTCTGCAAACGCCGCATTAGAAGCGTATAAATATTCAGAACTCATCTTTATCCTCCGCCTTATTGTAATTAAAAGATATTCCGCCGGAAACGGCTGCATATTTTTCCCCGTTTCCTGCAACATTCGCAATAAGTCCCGCGCAAATCAGCGTTGTTGCAAGAGAAGAACCTCCGGCTGAGAAAAACGGAAGCGGAATTCCCGTAGCCGGAAGAGCGCCCGATACTACGGCGATATTCAATAACGCCTGCGACACAATAATTGTCGTTAATGAAGCGGCAAGAAGTCTTCCGAACAATGATTCACATTTACATGCAGCCTTGTATCCTAAAAATGCAAAAGCCGCAAATACGGCAAAAAACAGTATTATGCCGATAAATCCGGTTTCTTCAGCATAGGCGCTGAATATAAAATCCGAGTGAATCTCCGGAATGCTCGCTATCTTGCGCGTTCCTTCTCCAATTCCCTTTCCCCACAATCCGCCTGAAATAATCGCGTCGCGGCTAGCGTTAACCTGAAAACCAGCCCCAAGAGGATCCCACTCAGGCCTTATGAAGCTTACAAGACGCCTTACTCTGTGTTCCTTTGTAAAAACCAAGAGCGCCGCGACAGGCATTATCATCGCAACGGCCGCTAAAAAGTAGCGGTAACGCATACCGGCAAGAAAAAATATAACCATTGCGTTAAACACAATAAATACCGCAGTAGAAAAATTGTTTTGTATATAAATCAATCCGAAGAAAAGCCCGGTTACCAGCACCGGCGGCAGAATACCTGTATAAAAATTTTCAAAGTTACCCGCTTTTTTATCCAGCAGATGAGAGAGATACAGCGGAAGGACAAATTTTACCATTTCCGAAGGCTGATATGAAAAAGAAGCAATTTCTATCCAGCGTGATGCGCCATAACGTTCAACGCCTATTCCGGGAATCAGCGTAAGGATACAAAGGAAAACTGCAAGCCCCACCAAAACCATAATAAACTTGCGGAATTTCTCAAGATTGATTTTTGAAAATACAAAAAATAAAACAATACCCGCGCCGCCGAAAATTAACTGTCTTATAATGAAATAATTGCCGTCCCTGAAAAACCGCAGGGCAAATGCATAAGACGCCGAATACAGCGTAACAAGCCCCGTTCCGAATAAAAGGATTACGCATAAATAAAAGAGATGCACTGTTCTTTTGTTTCTCATTTGTTCGGCGTCAAAATGGTACATTAAATTTTCCTTATTGTATTTTCAGCGTTGAAAGGGCAATAATCGCAAAAAGCCCGCCAAGTATCCAAAAGCGGATAACAGTTTTTGTTTCCGGCCATCCCATAAGTTCGTAATGATGATGAAGCGGCGCCATTTTAAAAACCCGTTTCTTCCTCAGTTTAAAAGAAATTACCTGTATAATTACAGATGCAATTTCCAGAACAAATACTCCGCCTATAACAAGAATAAGAATTTCCTTTTTTGTCATAAGTGAAATAACAGCGATTACTCCTCCAAGCGACAAACTTCCTACATCTCCCATAAAAACTTCCGCAGGGTGCGCGTTAAACCAGAGAAAACCAACACAGGCCCCCGCAGCCGCAAGGCAGAAAACCGTTAATTCACCTGCCTGCGGAACATACGGGATTCCAAGATATTCGGAATAATCTATGCGGCCTGTAATATATGAAAGAACGGCAAGCGTAAGAAAAACAACAATTAAAAGCCCCGCCAAAAGACCGTCAAGTCCGTCTGAAAAATTAACCGCGTTTGATTCTCCTACAATTAACAGAACCGCAAACGGAACCCATAACCAGCCCATGTCAACGACAGGATTTTTAAAAAACGGAATGTAGAGGGCTGTCGTATTTTTATCTCCCGTAAAATACAGAATCAATACAACTGTTATTGCAACAGCAAACTGTCCAACCAGTTTTGCCCATGCCTTAAGCCCCGCTGAATTATGACGCGTAACTTTAAGATAATCATCAATAAACCCGATCGCTCCGAAAGCGAGGAAAGTACCCATGATTATCCATACCATACGGTTATGAAAATCCCACCAGAAAAACACTGACACAGCAACAGAAAGAATAATTAAAATCCCGCCCATTGTAGGCGTTCCGCTTTTTGCAAAATGAGTCTGAGGACCGTCTTCGCGGATTGACTGATTTACCTTCAGTCTGTGCAAAAATTCTATAATTTTACTGCCAAGCAAAAAACATATCAAAAGCGTTGTAAGAGCCGCAAATGCGCCGCGAAATGTAAGGTATATAAAAATATTAAACGGGGTAAAGTATTTTATTAACGGCAGTATTATTTCACGAATCATTGAATGCCCCCTGTAAGCATTTCACTTAATCTTTCTAAGGCACAGCCTCTTGAGCCTTTCAAAAGGACAAGATCGCCTGTTTGCAAATATCTATCAAGAGCTAAAGACAGTTCGTCGATATTTTCCGTATGAAAAAAATCCATTCCTTTTGATTCAAGAAAGCGGGCAGTTGCGGCAGTTTCCCTGCCGAAAAGGAACACTTTGTCCGCCCTTGACTCTGCAAGAAGTTCCCCCAATTTCGCATGGGCAGACACTGAGACTTCACCTAACTCAAGCATATCACCTATTACAAAAATAAGCCTTCCCTGCCTGTCAAGTGAATTGCAGAATTCAATGCTTTTTGCGGTAGATTCAGGGTTTGCATTGTAACAGTCGCGGATAACCGTCGCGCGTCCTTTAAGCACCTCAAGCCTTCCGAAAAGAGGCACTACTTTTTCCAGTCCTTTTTTTATTGCGTCATTTCCGACAGGAATCTCTTTGGCGATTGCAATTGCGGCCATAGCGTCATGAAGACTGTGTTTCCCCGGCAGGGCAAAACGGATTTTTTCTCCCGCCCATGTAATTTCCGTTCCCTCAAGCCCCAGACTGCGCGTTTGTTCAAGTTCGTCAAAAGTATCAGTTCCGTAAAAATTAACCATTGCATTAACGCCGTCCGCAAGAACATTTGAATATTCATCATCCTTGGGGATAAGGGCGGTATCGCCGTTTTTTAAAAAATTAAAAATACATTTTTTTTCATTTAGTATATTCAGCTTACTGCCGATGTTTTCGATATGGGCAGTTCCAATATTTGTGATTAATGCAATGTTTGGTTTAAGAACATTTGCGATTTCACAAATTTCTCCTTTTCGATTCATGCCAAGTTCAAAAACGCCGACTTCATGATGAGGACGCACTTTAAATACGGAAAGCGGAAGCCCTGTTTCGGAATTAAGGTTTCCCTCGTTCATTACGGTATTTTTTTCGCATGAAATAATAGCCGCGGCAATTTCTTTTGTAGTTGTTTTACCGGAAGAACCTGTGATCCCTACTTTCACAATGTTTTTGAATTTCTCAAGATAAACTCTGGCGGAATCCTGCAATCCTTTCAGGGTGTTTTCTACTACAATTAATTCCTTTCCTGTTTTTTGCGCAGTATTTACAAGATCAAAACTGTCAAGTTTGGAAGATTCTACCACTGCGCCGCGCGCGCCGGAATTAAATGCGGCGCTTACAAAACTGTGCCCGTCGCAGGATTTTCCGTTTAGCGCAAAAAACAAACAGCCTTCACCGGCATTACGCGAATCAATTGCTACGGAGGAGAAACCTGAATTTGAAGAAAAAGAAATACGGCGAGCCCCAATCAAGCCTGACAGCTCAACCATACTCATAAGATCAGAATCCATTCCCCTTCCCTCCCGCAATTTTTACCTGCAGCAAATGCTCAGGGGGTATCTTTTTTAATTCAAGCTGATACCTGGCTATCTCTTCTATTCTTTCGGCGGACGAATATTCTGCAATGTCCGCAATCAGTCTTTTGTTGCTTTCGACCCATTCTTCCTGCGTCTGTTCAAGACGCGAAAGTTCATTTTCCAGATTCTGATACTTGTTTGACTGCCAGACAAGAAAGGCAAGAAAAGCCGGAATAGTTAATACCAACAAATAAAGGAAAAAATACTGTTTCATTATTGCCCGTCCTCATCCAAAACTTTTTCTACAACGCGAAGCCTTGCGCTTCTGGAGGGGGGATTCCGCTCAATCTCGTCTTTTCCCGGCGTAACGCCTTTTTTAGTCAGTATATTGATTGAGCGGCGTCCCTCACATCTACATATCGGCGCTTGCGCAGGGCAGATACAGTCTTTATTCATTGTTCTGAAGAAATTTTTAATGATTCTGTCTTCCAACGAATGAAAACTGATAACCCCGAGCCTTCCCCCAGGCTCAAGGACCCTAAGCGCCGCCTCAAGGAGCGACGGAAGCTTTGACAACTCCCCATTTACTGCAATACGCAAGGCTTGAAACGTTCTGGTTGCCGGATGTACCGGTCCGTACCTGTAAGAAGCCGGCACTGCTCTTTGTACCAGATTGGCAAGCGCCGAAGTGGTAGTTATTGTTCCGTTTTTCCGTTCATTGATAATAGAGGAAGCAATGCGGCGTGAATAACGTTCGCCCGAATTATTATAAAGAAGATCCGCAAGTTCCTTTTCCGGAAGTCTTGCCAGAATGTCCGCCGCAGTCAAGCCGCCTGATGTATCAATCCTCATATCAAGATATTCGTCCTTCTCGAAACTAAATCCGCGTCCGCTCTCCCTGTAATGAAAAAGACTTACGCCAAGATCGATAATTATTGTATCGGGACGTTTCAACTCAGCAGGATATCCGGCAAAGAAATCATGTGACCAGCCGTAGTAAAAATAAATACGGTTTTTGTAAGCCTCAAGTCTTTTTTCAGCTTTGGCAAGAATAGTGCTGTCGGCGTCAATACAAACCATTTTCAGTTCAGGAAACCTGGAAAGAAAATTAATGCTGTGTCCGCCTTCTCCTGTATTTGCGTCTATCATAAGTTCGTTATTGGTCCTTGGAGCAAGAAGATTGAGGGATTCTTCCAATAACACCGGAATATGAATATAGGTTGTCATTCTTGCCCCCCATCTGAAAATAAATCAACCTGTCCAAGCATTTCTTCATGTATATATTTGATTCTCGCCTGTACTTCTTCCATGAACTCTCTATTCTTTTCTGCATTCCATATTTCAAGATATTTCTCAAAATCAACCACCAAACAGTCTTTTTTCAGGTAGGCATACTCCCTTAATGATGCGTTTATCGGAATACGTCCGGTTTTTGGGTCAATTTCTATATGCTGCGCGGTAGTTTCATTGTGGCGGTAGATTTTTTGTATATCTGCCGATTTTAAATTCAGTTTTTCGCTTGCTTTTTTGATATTTGCAAGGTATTTTTCATATTCGGCAACCGTCATAACCCATAGACAATGCTCCACTCCGCGTGTAATTACGAGTTTTCCTGTATAAGACTCCCTAAGTGAGGCAGGAATTACAACACGACCTTTTTCGTCTAGGGTACTCTCCAGAGTACCTTTTTTTGGGTTATTTTCCACCTGATTCCCTTGAAAACTAAGATATGCCACGAAATGACACTTTTAGTATCCATTATTTTTAATAAAAAAGTCAACAACTATTGATAATTTTTTTAAAAAAAAAAGAAAAAATTTATTAAAAATACTACACATTCATGTAGTTAAATTTTTATTGCGCAGGCTATACGCATACAGTATTATTCTTCCATGCTAATAAGCGAATACTTCATTGTTTTTCCCGAAGGCGATATTCAGGAAATACAGGGACGGCTCCCGTTTAATGCCCTTGTAGATATGAACGGAAACGTTTTATCTCCGCCGCTTCCTACTAATAAAATGATTGTTTTTAAAGTTGACGGAATAAAAACCGAAGAAAAAAAAGGGTCAAGCGAAACTTACCATTTTCTGAAATTGCTCAGCGCGGAGGAATTGCTTGAGTACACGTAAAAAAAAAAATCAGTTTTTAAAATTGGAACGTTAAATGAAAGCACTCTTCATCGTACATTAAAATTCAGATACACAGGTCGCGGAGGAAAAACCGAAGTAAGAACCGGAGAATATGTTGCAGACGGAATTAAAAAAAACGGCGAATATATAGAAGTCCAGACAGGCAGTTTTGCGCCATTGCCAAAAAAAATAAAAGAATTTGTTAAACACGGCAAAGTAAGGATTATCCACCCCATAGCTCTTACCAAAAAAATAGAAGTATACGGTACTGACGGAAAACTCCTTTACCGCCGGAAAAGCCCCATAAAAGGCTCAAAATGGAATATTTTCGACGCACTCATTTATGCCCCGCTGCTGCCGCTTACCCGCGGCGTAACAATAGAAATTGTCATGATTGATATAATTGAAAAACGCATCAAGGACGGCAAGGGTTCATGGCGGCGAAAGGGGATCAGCCTTCATGACCGCGAACTTTTCTTTTGGCATGAAAATATTATTTTTAAGAAACCTGCTGATTACATGCAATTCATACCTTTTAAAAAAGGCAAAGAATTTACAAGCTCTCTTCTGTCAGAACAGTCCGGTATTGACAAATGGACGGCGCGTAAGGCCTTGTATGTTTTAACAAAATTGAAAGTTGTAAAAAGAAACGGCAAAAAAGGCAGATCGTGGATATATGAGCGCGTAAAATAGATTTGAATAACTTTTCATTATTAAACTGTTATGTAAAATGGCATCCGCGCTATATGCCGAGCGCAAGCGCAACTTTTGATCTAAATTCTTTTTCTGTAATTTTATCCTTTAAAAAATCAGAAATTAAACTGCGGACAACCGGAGGGAATATATTCCAGTAACGCTGCGGCCATGCGCCCATCTCTTTTCTTAGCTCTTCGTCTTCTGATTTTTTCATGGTTCCGTGCGAAAATGAAAGAAACTGTTCTATCATGGATAAAAGCACATTAGCAGGCAAAGTTCCGTTCTTAGCATTTCCGGTTTCCGGCATCCACGCATTGCAAAGCTCGTCAATCTGACTTTCGGAAAGCTCCGGCGCATGTTCCCTTATGATCCTTACAATCATCTCCTGAATAGACTTTCTCATGCCTTCAATGCCGATTCCTATTCCCGCATTGATTTTTTCAGTTATTTCTTTTGCCATTTTTTGTGGATCAGGCATATCGCCCACCGCGTTAAATATGGACATATCCCGCCGGCGCTTGACAACAGCTTCTGCAAGCACCTCTATAGCGGACGCATCGCTTTTATTGAGAATGTAATCAATCGCCTGTAATAATCCCGAATCTGTCATAACAGACAGAATTAGACTTTCTTTGTAACTAGATCGCTTTTAAGACACCGCGCGCAAATTTTTATCTTCTTTGTCGTCCCGTTAACTTCGGTTTTTAAATTGACAAGGTTGGGTTTCCACGTACGGCGGGTACGATTTTTCGCATGACTTACTTTATTTCCGGTTACTGTATGTTTTCCGCAGATTTCACAACTCCGTGACATATTATCCTTCCTTAATTGGGCTCGTTTAGAGCATATATAATATCTATACCAAAAACATAAAAAAATGTAAAGTCCACTAGTGGAACTTATAACAGGAGAAAACGACGCGGGGCGCAGGCTGGACAGGATACTGCGAAAAGCGCTGCCGGATCATCCCCTGCCGCTCTTACACAGGCTTTTGCGTCAGGGAAAGGTTCTGGCGGACGGAAAACCAGCAAGAGCGCAGGATCGTATTGAAAGCGGCGTAAAGCTCTACGTTCCTTCAGTAAAAACTGAAAAAAAAACTGCTGTTTCCGCTCGTTTCTCCGGTACACCTGATATTATATGGCAAGGTTCAGGTCTTATTGCAGTTAATAAGCCCGCAGGCCTTGCAGTTCACGGGCATGAAAGTCTTGACACTATAGTACGCTCATTTTTTGCAGATAAATTGCCGCCTTCGTTATCATTTAAGCCGGGTCCCCTGCACAGACTGGACAAACCTTCAAGCGGTATTGTTGTTTTTTCTGCAAATCTTGAAGGAGCCCGTCTTTTCAGCTCCCTCATGCAGGAACGAAAGGTGCATAAAACATATCTTGCAATTGTAGAGGGGAATGTAGATAAGGAAGAAATCTGGAAAGACTGCCTTGTAAGGGATAAAGACAGAAAAAAAACTTTTATTACACAAGAAAAAACAAGCGGGAGCAAAACTGCCGCTACAAAAATTAAGCCCCTTGCCGTCAGCGGCGGATACAGTCTTATTACGGCTGAAATTGCCACCGGCAGAACCCACCAGATACGCGCACAGGCTGCTTTTCACGGACACCCGCTTTTGGGAGACCGCAAATATTCAGGACACAGGTACGATAGGGGCGGTTTTTTTCTCCATGCGTGGAAAATGGATTTTTTATGTTTTTCAATAGAAGCGCCGTTACCTGATAAATTCAGAGAAAAGACAGAAGCGCTTTTTGGGAAGTTATCTCTAAAACAACCGGTTTTTTGATATTTCCCGATTATACATGAATTCCGATAGCTTCCCTGATTGTATCTACAAGAGTTTTCCTGCCGATCATTTTTCCCGCGATACCGGGTATTTCAACTAACAGGGGATACCTTCCGGAAAGCTGCCAATCAATCAGCAAATCTCCGAGCCATACGGCGACTTCTTCCGTTATTAATAAAATATGACAGCCGCCTGCTGACGGAAATCTTACCTTTTCCGACTGGTCAGAAGGCGGAATATCCGCAGCGTCTCCAAAACCTTCGGTTATTTTCCTGAAAGCCGCAATTGCTTCACCGGAACTATTCACCGCCATTCCTTCAATGCCGATGAACCGGAAAGCAATTACAAGCTCTGTTTCACCGAGAAAAAAATATTCCACTTGATTTTTATCAGAGGAATAAAATAAGCAGCGCTACAAGAAATCCCCAAAGGCAGATACCTTCCGCAAGCCCGACATACGGCAGGGCTTTTCCCGAAAGTTCAGGATTTTCGCTCATTGCGCCCATTGCGGCAGCCCCGATCTTCCCTACAGCCATAGCGCCTCCGACACAAGCTATTCCTACAGAAAATGCAGCGGCAATGTACTTTAACCCTGCAGTGATGGAAGAGCCGTCCGTTTCAGCCTCCTGTGCGAATAAAGCGGCGGATGCAAATAACAGCACACACACAAATAACGCTTTTTTGTTCATTTTGTTCCTCCTATACTCTTAAACCGGAAGGGAGTGAATGCCACCCCTGTCTCGAAAAAGAACTTACTAAAAAATTCATAATATTGAAGACGTACCACCTGAATGGCAACGATCAATCCCTCAAGGACAATAATTAAACTGTTTCCGAAAATTAAAAGCAGCGCGGCCGGAAATGTGCCTGCGGGACCGGAAACAACAAGCGTTTCCGTAAAATAAAAAACAACATAAGAAAGCACCGCATGTGAAAGCGCAAAAGCTCCGACACGGACAAAGCTGATTGTATTGGAAAAATATGTTGAAATTGTTTCCAAAACCTCCACAAAAACTTCAATTACAAATGTAAAAACGCCGTGCTCCAGCGCCGACTTTTTCTGCGCTATACTTTTAATAATTACGGGAGCGAATAAAATGCAGAAAAAAGAAACTGAAATAACCGTTATATCGTACCATTTTATGCTGCTGCCTGTAAAAAGGCGAAAGGCGGTAACCAGCGAGTACCAGAAAAGCACAAGCCCTGAAAATCCTGTCCTTGAAAAAAAAGCCTCAATATATTTTTTTAATATACAGCGATTTGTAATATTTATAATCATACCCAGTGTGTTCAATATTATCCCGATACCGATTGTGAAACCGAAAAAATAAAGCAGTTTTGTAATGCTGCCGCCTTTTTCCGCCATCGGCAGAATATTCAGCGCCCTGTCCACAGGATGGCCTATTATTGCAGCGCTGACTATCCTTGTAGGCTCTACAAGCAGTTCCTCGTTTGTAAAAACCGCGCCGTTAAGGATTCCCATGAACATCGACGCAATACCGACTGATATAAGCGCAGTGGAATATTTTCTGAATCCTGCCATAATTTTTAGCCCGCGGCTGCTTGATAAAAATCCAAGTAAAAACAAAACAAAACCCTGTCCCAAATCGCCGAACATTACGCCGAAAATAAGCGTATAAAAAAGCGCGACAAGCGGCGTAGGATCAATCGTTCCGTAAGGAGGAGTTCCGAATGAAGAAACCATTCCCTCAAAGCCTTTTACAAAGGAACCGTGCTTGAACAATACCGGCACTTTTTCCTTTCCGTCCCTTACGGAAGAAATTTCATCAGGATTATAGGAACGGATCGCAACTCTTCCGCCGCATAACTCCAAAAGACCCTTTACCGCTTCTTTCACCATATACTGCGGTATCCAGCCTGAAAGCACAAATACGCTTCCTGTTATCACAAGCCGCGATTTAAGCTGTTCCACTGTAAGGGCAGCCTGCCATGACATAATCAGTTTTACAAGTTCAGACGCGGATTCCTCACTGATTTTTGCCTTTTCGTCCGTAATTTCTTTCAATTCCGTTTCTACTATATTTAACTGTTCTTCAAGGCTTTTTAACATCTCATCGGAAATATTTTTGTAATTTTCAGGCACTGTAACAGGTTCAAACGCTATTTTTTTTAGCTCCGAATCCATGACAAAACGCCCTTTACGCGAACACGCGGCCAGGATACGGTCATTATCGTCAAGCGGAATAACGAGCGCCCTGCCCTTTAAATTTTCACGTAACATATCATGCTTTTTCGGATCAAGGCGGCCTATCCTCAGCGTAAGATAGGAAAGATGCGATAAATCAGTATACGAAACATTCATCTTAGAAAAAGTTTTGACTTCTTCCAGTGTTTCAAGCAAATGCTGCTTCTCTCCGCCTGCTCTTAATTCCCGCCCTTTCAGGTTTTCCAGAACTGAACAAAGTTTTTCCGTAAGCGCAAGACTCGCTTCATTCGGAATGGAAACATTTTCTTTCGGCTCAGGCGGAATTTCGGTGTTAATGTATTTGCAAACGCTGTGCAGCCTTTCTATTATTTTATCAATGCGGGCAATTTCCTTGTTATCAGACGACGGCTGTGAATCCGGGAAGTGCATTGCGCCGTTTGTCCCAAGGTATTCCAGCACAGGGTTTATATCATCCTTAAAGACTGTAAGTTCAAAAAACTTCATCTTTCGCGGTCTTAGCATGAGAAAAACCTCTCTCTATTCCGCGCGCTAATAAGGTTCATACAGGAACCTCCAGAAGCTTGAATAAATCGGGGCTTTCTATACCCATTGACAGCCCTTCCGCAATGCTTGTAAGAAAATCTTCTTCGTATTGTTTAATCTTAATAAAGCAAAATATTGAGCTTATCGACATTGGTATTCTGTGAAACCCTAGAAGGGCAAGCCGGTTCAGGTAATGGAACGCGGCATTTTGAAAATAACGCGGATTCAATTGCCAATGATCGCCTGATTGTTCGGGATTAAGAAATCTTTCCCATTTCCATCCGTTCCAATCCGCCCTTGTGTCCAGCGGCAGTTCCAGCGACTGTTTCGCTTCCTCCGCATGCGTTAAATATTCGGTTATTTCAGGCGCTTTTTTATTGTAATAAGTTCGAAGCCTTAACGCCCAGATACAATTACGAAGAGAAATTTCTTCGTTTAGAATATGACTCGCAAGCGTCCTGTCTTCTCCGGAAAGCTCGTCAAGACTTTTTTTCAACCCAAGGTAATACTTAATATCAAGCTGTACTTCAATCCTGAAAATATCCATATTTTCAGGCTGTGTAATACCGGAACAAATAAATTCATACTCGGTTCCCGCAAGCATTACGTTAAGATCGGGAAACGCCTTAAAATTAATTGTACGGAAACGGCCAATATCATAAAGGTTCGGAAGCGTATTGTTTCCTTCCGATATGTGATGAAGGCATGTTTTTAGATCAGTATATTCAAACGCCTTAAGCTGGCGTATCAAAATTTCAGGCGGATTGTCTATTGAATTTACAATTTTAAGTATTTGATCTACCGCGCGTTTTTCAATACGGCGTTCCATATCGGAGGGAAGATAAGCGTTTGATTCATTTCCGGCATCTTCGCGGAAGTAGTCGGGGAAAATAAGCCTGTAAAGTTCGTTCAAAGTCCTTGCTCCTGCAAGTAAAGCAGCCCTCTTCCCTACAAATGACTTGCCGATGATTCCGCAAGCTTTGGCATACGCGTAAGGGCCGTCACTGTGCATTAGCCTTCTCCGGCAATGTATTTATTTAACAGTGAAGAAAAACGGTCTACATTGATATTAATATTTGAAATTTCATTACGGTATTCATCCAGCGTTTGCTTGTATTGAGTCCTTAATTTTTCTTTTTCCTTTATTAATGAATCTTCCAGTTTTTGCGCTTCTACCTTGAAACGCTCTTCATAGGCAGTCTGATTCTTAATTTCGTTCTCGTGAATACGCTTTTCCGCCTCTTCCTGGGCGTCTTTAACCATGGCGGAAGCCTTAGCTTCAATATCCAGTAAATGGTCCAATGTATTTGAATTTTCCATAATAGTTAACTTTCAGAGGAAAGCAATTCCTCGTATTTACGAATAACTTTGTAAACGCTCTGTGAATCCTTTTGTGACTGCAGTTCAATCTGGAACTGCGGATTTTCCATAAGTTCGGCAAGGTGTTTTAATAAACGCAGATATTTTTCCGAATCTTCCATTGGGGCTATAATCATAAAAAGCAGGAACACAGGTTCCCCGTCAAGCGCATCGTACTGAATGCCTTTTTTTGAAATGCCGAGTACTCCGCGCATTGTATCAACAGCGCCGGTTTTACCGTGAGGAACGGCAATACCCTTGTGAATTCCGGTTGACATCTTTGCTTCCCTCGTAACTATAGCATGGAGGATTTCATCATGAGCATTTGAATGATCAGCCTGACAATAATGGTCTACAAGCTCTTCAAACGCTTCTTCTTTGTCATCCGCTTCCATATTTACCTTGATAAATTCAGGTAATAATACATCCTGCAGAATCATTTTTAACCTCGCGCTATTGCGTTTCTGCCGCGCCGTCAGTATAGATATCTTCTTCATAATTAAAAAGATTTTCTTTCTGAGACGGGTTTAATTCTTCTTCCAGCCAGTTTGTCCCTGACTCTTGGGTAGAAAGCCTCCTGCCCTCTTCTTCAACGCCGGCCCCGCTCGGGGTGCGGCTGAGCAAGGCAAGCCCCAAACTGATAACAAGAAAAAGACCTCCCAGCACACTGGTAGCGCGGGTAAGGACATTGCCGGAACGGGAACCGAAAGCCGAGCCCGAACCTCCGGCAAAAAGTCCTCCAAGACTGTCTCCCTCTTCATCCTGAATCAATACCAATAATATAAGCAGCGCGGCAATGATAACGAAAAATACAAGCAATACAACACTCAAAATTCCCATGTTTTTTAGCTCCGGAAAATTATTTAATTGTAAGTTTATAGAAAATCAGCCTTTTGTGCAATAAGCCGGATTCCTATAAAATCTAGGGCATCAGGGCAGATTTTATCCTGAAATTTCCAATTACTGTCTTACGGCGCTCGGGGCTGTCCAAGATGTAACATTTAGGATAGTCTTTTTTTATTAACGCAGAAGCTGACGTTCTTTAGTTCTGGAATTCTAAACGTTTAGAATTTTACAAGTACTCTTTTATGCCGCTTTATCCCTGTTTGTCCTATACATCTGCTTCAAATTATACCCAAGAGACAGCAGTCCCCATTCAATTGAGACTTTTTCAATTCCCCTTAACAGAAACCGCCTGAATC